>Ga0116167_1000158_pt1 | contig 66186 bp, 50 predicted proteins | sample AD_JPNMR3_MetaG_FD_89794 | JGI IMG/M metagenome (GOLD analysis project Ga0116167, IMG submission 89794) | Active sludge microbial communities of municipal wastewater-treating anaerobic digesters from Japan - AD_JPNMR3_MetaG | ecosystem: Engineered > Bioreactor > Anaerobic > Digestate | place...
ACCCGCAGTATGCGGGACTTCTGAAGGTCGGCTACACGACCAAGAGCGCTGCGGAGCGTGTGGCGGAGCAATATCCCACAGCCAGACCGGGCCAACCGCCCTATCGTATTGTGTTAGAAGAGCTGGCCATCCGCAGCGACGGCACGACCTTTACCGATCACGACGTGCACCGAATGCTTCAAATCAACGGGATTCGAAAGAAAAGAGGGGAATGGTTTCGGTGTACGGTCGAACAGGTGAGATCGGCCGTCCATGCCGTCCGGAACGGTCAGCTTTATGAGGAACAGCGTTCGCTCCACTTCACAATGCGGCCGGAGCAGGAGGCGGCGGTGAAAAAGACCATGGCCTACTTCCAGAGCTATCGCCGGGATAACGACAAGCCGCCGCATTTTCTGTGGAACTGCAAGATGCGGTTCGGCAAGACGTTTGCGGCGTATCAGCTGGCCAAGAAAATGGGCTGGAAGAAGGTGCTGGTGCTCACCTTTAAGCCGGCGGTACAGAGCGCCTGGGAGGAAGACCTGAAGTGTCATATTGATTTTCAGGGCTGGCAGTTTATCAAGCCCGGCGGGCCGATTACCTGGGAAACCGCTGATAAAAGCAAGCCGATCGTCTGCTTCGGCTCCTTTCAGGATTATCTCGGCCGCAATCCGAGCACCGGCGGCATCAAAACGAAAAACGAATGGGTCCACGCCACGAACTGGGACTGCGTGATCTTCGACGAATACCATTATGGCGCCTGGCGGGAGAAGGCCCAAGACCTTTTCGAGGCGGAAGACGAGCAGGAGCGGAAGGCCGCGGAGGGAGAGGATCTCGATACCTTTGATGAAGAGTTCCTGCCGATTACCTCCGATCATTATCTGTACCTTTCCGGGACGCCGTTTCGGGCCATCGCCACGGGGGAATTCATCGAGGAGCAGATTTACAACTGGACGTATTCCGACGAACAGAAGGCCAAAGAGGGATGGAAAGGAGACGGCAATCCGTATGCGTCGCTGCCGCGGATGGTTCTGATGACGTATCAGCTGCCGGACGCCATCCGGGAAGTGGCGATGAAGGGTGAGTTTAACGAGTTCGACCTGAATGTCTTCTTCTCGGCGGAAGGCCTGGACGCAAACGCAAAGTTCAAATATGAAGATGAAGTCCAGAAGTGGCTGGATCTGATTCGCGGGGCACATCTGCCGACTCAAATCGACCTCCTGAAGATGGGCGGTCAGAAACCGCCGCTGCCGTTTTCGGATATGCGTCTTCTGGAGGTGCTTTCGCATACCGTCTGGTTTCTGCCGAGTGTGGCCTCGTGCTATGCGATGCGGAATCTGCTGGCCAAGAGACAAAACAAGTTCTACCACGATTACAAAGTCATCGTGGCGGCCGGGGCCGCTGCGGGCATCGGCGTTAAGGCGCTGGAGCCGGTACTGAATGCGATGGACGATCCGCTGAAGACGAAAACCATTACCCTGACCTGCGGAAAACTGATGACGGGCGTTACGGTGCGCCCGTGGACGGGCATCTTCATGCTGCGAAACTGCTCCAGCCCAGAAACTTATTTTCAGGCGGCCTTTCGCGTGCAGAATCCATGGACGGTCCGGAATCCCGACGGGCAGTCGCCGAATGAGGAACTGATTCTGAAGAACGAATGTTATGTCTTTGATTTTGCTCCAGAACGGGCATTACGGCAGATTTTTGAATACAGCTGCCGTCTGAATCTTGACGAGGACAATCCAGAAAAGAAAGTCGAAGAGTTTATCCAGTTTCTGCCGGTGCTGGCCTATGACGGCAGTTCCATGAAGCAGATTGACGCTGCCGGTGTGCTCGATATGGCCATGAGCGGGACCACGGCAACCCTCCTGGCCCGCCGCTGGGAAAGCGCCCTCTTAGTAAATGTGGATAACAACACTTTGCGGCGGCTGATGAACAACGAACAAGCGATGAAAGCGCTGATGAGCATTGAGGGGTTCCGAAATCTCAATCAGGATATCGAGATCATCCTCAACAAGTCTGAAGCCGTGAAAAAGACCCAAAAAGAGACAAATGACAAAACACTTCCTGAGGAGAAAAAACGCGAGCTAACCGAAGAGGAAAAGGAATTCAAGACCAAGCGGAAACAAATTCAGGAAAAGCTCATCAAGTTTGCCACGCGGATTCCTGTTTTTATGTATCTGACAGATTATCGGGAAAAGACGCTTCGGGATGTGATTACAAAACTGGAGCCGGGCCTTTTCAAGAAGGTGACCGGACTGACGGTGAAGGATTTTGAACTGCTGGTAAGTCTGGGCGTGTTTAATGGGCCGCTCATGAATGAGGCGGTGTATAAGTTTAAGCGATATGAGGACCCCAGCCTGCTTTACACAGGCATCAATTGTCACGAGGAAGAAAAGGTCGGGCTGTATGATACGGTCTTAAGTGCGGAAGAGTATCGAAGGCTGTCGGGACAGAGAGAATAGGCGGCCGTTAGAAAATAAGATGCGGGGCCTATGGGAGGGGGAGGGCATGTGAGCAGGGAAAGAAGAAGGCAGAAGACGGCGGAGAAATTTTGAATGTCTGATTTTGAATTTTGAACCCGCTCCCCCTTGGCAGGGGGAGAGCTATTCATTTTTGCTTTGGGGGACTTTCCCTTGGGAGGGGGAGAGTTTTTTTCTGCGGATTTGTTTTCCACGGGCTTTCGGCTGCGGGCAGCAAAACGCACAGAAGGCAGAAAAGGGATTTTCGACTTTCGGGTCGAGGGGCGAGCGGAAAAAGGGCTTGCAAAGCGGAAGGGATTGAGGATACTGGAAGGGTCCGAGCGAATGAAGAAGAAGTGTCTGTGCGAAAGGACCCAAGGCGATGAGAAAGACGGCGAAAGGAAAAGAAAGGCGCGGGGGGCGCGGGCTGTCGATGTCGGCGCGTGCGGTGCATGCGGGAGAGCCGCGGAAGCGGTATGCAGATTCGATTACGACGCCGATCGTGCAGACGTCGACGTTTGTGTTTGCCGACAGCCGGGAGATTGAACGATATACCCGCGGGGGCAAGCAGCGGTACGAGTACGGTCGGTACGGAAACCCGACGGCCACAATCGCAGAACGGCGGCTGGCAGACCTGGAGGGGGCGGAGGACTGCGTGGTGTTCTCGTCGGGGATGAGCGCGATTACAACGACGATTCTTTCGCTGGTGCAGTCGGGCGACCATATCGTGATTACGGACGACAGCTACAAGAAGACGCTGGAGTTCTGCCGGTCGTATCTGAAGCAGTTCGGGATCGGGTGCACGATTGTGCCGTTCGGGGATTATGCGGGGCTGGAGAAGGCGATTCGGAAGAATACGCGGTTTATCTTTTCGGAGTCGCCGACGAATCCGTATCTGAATATTTTTGATCTGGTGAAGCTGAAGGGGATTGCGCGGCGGCACGGGGTGCTGACGCTGATCGACAGCACGTTTGCCACGCCGCTCAACCAACGTCCGCTGGAGTTCGGGATCGATCTGGTGCTGCACAGCTGCACGAAGTATCTGGCGGGGCATAATGATATTCTGGCCGGGGCGGTGCTGGGACGGACGGAGCTGGTCAGCCGGATCCGCGACCTGCATAAGTCGATGGGCGGGACGATCGACCCGCACTGCTGCTATCTGCTGCTGCGGGGGATGAAGACGTTTCCGCTGCGGGTGGCCAAACAGAATGAGACGGCGCTGAAGGTGGCACGGTATCTGGAGGGACATCGGAAGATCCGGCGGGTGTATTATCCGTTTCTGGAGAGCCATCCGCATTATGCGGTGGCGAAAAGCCAGATGAGCGGGGGCGGCGGGGTGGTGACGTTTGAGACGAAGGGGACGCTGCGGGCGGCCAAGCGGTTTCTGGATGCGCTGCGGCTGTGCTATATCGGGCCGAGTCTGGGGGGCGTGGAGACGCTGATTACGCATCCGGCACTGGTCAGCTATTACGACTATTCGCGGAAGGAGCGGTACGAGCTGGGGATAACGGATACGCTGTTTCGGCTGGCGGTGGGGATTGAGGACGCCGAGGATATTATTGCGGACCTGGAGCGGGGGCTGAGGAAGCTGTAAGAGGCCCGAAAATTGAAGCTCGAAATCCGAAAAAGAAGAATCCGGAGGAAGAGGGTCAGGGGTTGAGGACGAGGGCGGCGGCGCCGGTGATGCGGCTGTGTTTGACGGCCAGGAGGGCTTCATTGACCTGCTCGAGCGGGAAGGCGGTCACTTCGGCCTTGAGACCGATTTGGGCGGCGATGCGGAGGAATTCGCTGCCGTCGGCATAGGTGACGTTGGCGGTGCTTTGGATGGTGCGTTCGGACCAGAGCAGCTCGGCATAGTCCATCGGGGGGATGGGGTCGATTTTGCGGATGGCGTTGATGACGAGCTTGCCGCCTTTTTGGAGGTTTCGCAAAATCAGGGGGATGGCCTGGCCGATCGGCGTAAAATCGATGACCTTGTCCATTTTTTGCGGGGGATTGTCTTCGGTATGGCCCGCCCAGTCGGCCCCCAGCCGGAGGGCCTGCTGCTGATGCTCCCGGTCGCGGCTGAAGGCAAAGACCCGACAGCGGGGATACAGGGCCCGCAGGACCTGGATGGTCAGGTGGGCGGAGGCCCCAAAGCCGAAGAGGCCGACGATTTGGCCGTCTTCAATTTGACAGAGCCGCAGGGCGCGATAGCCGATGACGCCGGCACACAACAGCGGGGCTGTGTGCAGGTCATCCAGCGAGGGCGGAAGCAGATGGGCGAAGGCGGCCGGGACAGTCATCCGCTCGGCGTATCCGCCGTCGGCATCCAGGCCGGTCCAGAGGGCTTTTTCGCAGAGATTTTCCAACCCGCGGGTGCAGAAGGAGCAGGTGCGGCAGGATTTCCACAGCCAGGTGACGCCGACGCGGTCGCCGATTTGGAAGCTGCCGACGCGGGGACCTTTGGCAATGACACGGCCGACAACCTGATGGCCGAGGATGCGGGGAAGCCGGGACACGGGAAGACGGCCTTCGATTTCATCCAGTTCGGTATGGCAGACGCCGCAGACGCTCACCTCCAGGAGCAGTTCGTCCTCGGCGGGCTGCGGGTCGGGCATTTCGAGCAGACGGACGGGCCTTTGCTCGACGGGGGCAATTTCAGTGAGGGCGGCGGCTTTCATCTTGCAGCTCCTTTAGGGCGGCGGCGAAGGTCTCATAGGCGGGCCGGTCATACAGACAGAAGACGACCCGCTGAAGAGAGGTTTGGGGATTGTTTTGGAGGAAATCGCGGGCGGTTCGGAGCAGAATGCGGGCGCAGCGGTCGATGGGATAGCCGAAGATGCCGGTGCTGATGGCGCAGAAAGCGATGCTTTGGAGACGGTGTGTGTCAGCAACCTTGAGGGAGCTCAGGGCGGCCTGCTCGAGTTTGCGGTCTTCATCGCCCTCGCCCATTCGGGGGCCCACGGCGTGGATGACATAGCGTGCTTTGAGATTGCCGGCCCCGGTCAGAACCGCCCCGCCGACGGGTATGGGAGCTTTCTGATCACATTCCTGCTGGATGGATGGACCGCCCTTTCGGCGGATGGCCCCGGCCACACCGCCGCCTAAAATCAATCGAGAGTTGGCGGCATTGACGATGGCATCCGTATCCTGTTCGGTGATGTCGCCCTGCACCAGTTCAATGGTTTTGTCAGCGAACATCCATTTCATATCCGTATTCTCCTGTTTGCAGCCCCCTGCTTTGGCTTTCCTTGTTTTTTCAGCATAACGTTTTTCTTGCTTTTTGGCAAAGGGATTGAGTACAATCCTGTTTTTATCCGAAAAAGAAGGGTTTCGGGGTGTAGCTCAGTTTGGCCAGAGCGCCTGGTTTGGGACCAGGAAGTCGCAGGTTCGAATCCTGTCACCCCGATTGGGAGAATTTGGGGGCGGGCATTCCTTTTGCATATTCCTTTCTCTGTGAACGCAAGAAAGTGCGAATGTCGGGACTTTTTGCGACAATTCTGTAGAAAAGTGAAAATAAAACTACAAAAGTGTCATAAGGATGTGTTTTGATGAAGATTCGCTGTCTTCGCCATGTTCCATTTGAAGACGCCGGAGCCATTGAGGATTGGGCGGTTCATCGGGGATTTCCGCTTTGTTATACCTGTCTGGATGAGAATGAAGGGCTGCCCAGAACGGAAAGTTTTGACTTTCTGGTTGTTCTGGGCGGGCCGATGAATATTTATGAGGAAGAGCAATACCCCTGGCTTGCGGAGGAAAAACAGTTTTTGAAAGAATGTGTCCGGGCCCGAAAAAAGATTCTGGGCATCTGCCTGGGGGCACAGCTGCTGGCCGACGTGTTGGGAGGAAAAGTCTCTGGAAATCCCTTCAAAGAAATCGGGTGGCATCCTGTTCATCTTTCCCGCTCGGCCGAACAATCCCCTGTTTTGCTGCGGATTTTTCCCAAACGCTTTACAGCGTTTCAGTGGCACGGCGACACGTTTCATATCCCGCCGGGCGGACTGCGCTGGGCGGAAAGCAGCGCCTGTCAAAACCAAGCTTTTCAATATGGACAGAACATTATCGGTCTCCAATTTCACCTTGAGTACACGAGAAAGAATATCGAGAACATGCTATATTACTGCTCCGATGAAATTATCGACTCCCCTTTTATCCAAAAACCCTCAATTATTCGAAAAGGATATGACTATCTTCCTCAAATGAACGCTATGCTGTTTCGGTTTTTGGACGAATGGCTCGCACAGTCCCCTGTGCCCTCCTAACAACTCCAAAAAGGTGCATTCCCCACCAGCCAGATTTTTTATCTCCTTTTCTATCAAGCACTTGAAGACAAAATATTTCCTGTTTTTTAATTTGACTTGACAAGTTTTTCCGACAAAGATAATATAAAGTAAACGTTTACTGGAAGTTTGTCATAAAAATACAAAGCCAAGGATGTGCCTGAAAAACGGAGTAAGGCCTTTTTTTTCATCGGGTTCAGTAAACGTTTACTGAAAAAAGCGAGGGAGGGCGAGGGAAAACCGAACCATGGCCAAGAAACGCACCTCTATCCCGACGGTCCGCGAGATAGCCAGCCACTGCGGAGTCAGCAACGCCACCGTCAGCCGTGTTTTGAACGGCAATTATTCCAACGGTTTTTCCGTCCGTGAGGAAGTGCGTCAGCTGATTACCCAGATGGCGGAGGAACTGGGGTATCGGCCCAATCTGGCGGCCAAGAATCTGGTCAAACGTCAAACCAAAATCATCAGCATCATCGGCTACAATACCGTATTCGGCTGGCCGAGCAATATTTACCAGCTGACGACGGAAGAGGCGGTTCGGACGCTCCAGGACCATCAGTACGATGTGTGCTCGACGGCCCCGAATCTGCTGCGGGATGATACGGAACTGCCGCCCTGGCGTGTGGACGGGATTATCGTGATTCAGGAATGCTCGCCGCGGACCATTGAGGAGATGGAGAAAATCCGTCTGCCCTATGTGGTTATCAACGGCCCCCGCGGACCGATGGGCTCGTCTGTGATTCCGGATGACCCCGAGGCCACTCGGGAAGCGATTCGGTATCTGTACGAACTGGGACACCGGCGGATTGCCTATGCCGGACCAACCCCGCAGCACCGCAGGCATTTCAGTATTGAGGAGCGGCATCGGACCTATCTGGAGGAGCTCCAGCAGCGCAAGCTGGACAGCATCAGCGGTCATGAGAAGGTTTTCGAGGACGGGGCTGCGTTTCTGAAGCATGCGGTACTGGAGGAGAAGGCGACGGCGATTCTGGCGTATGACCACGTGGTGGCCCTGAAGATTCTGCATGATGCGCCGACGCTGAATATTTCGATTCCGGAGCAGGTGAGCCTGATGTGCTTTAACGATGAATACCTGTGCGATATCGTCAAGCCGGCCCTGACGACGATTGGAGCGCCATCGCGGGAGATGGGCAAGCTGGCGGCTCAGCTGCTGCTGCGTCAGATTGAACTGCCGCCGGAGGAGCGAAGCGGGCAGACCGTCAAACTCAAACAGCATCTGATTATTCGTTCCTCGACCAGCCGGCCCTGGGGCGCCGAAAGAGCGGAGGGGTCGGGCTGTCTGGAAACGCGGCTGAGCGGATATGACGAAGAAGTGCTGCCCACACAGCCGAAATAAAAGGGTCTGCAAAATTCTCAATATTCGGGTATGGAAACCGAAACGGAAGACGGGTGTCAGGGAAGAAGAAAGGAAGATAAGAGACTGAAAGCGGAGGCATTATGAAGAAGAGAAGAGGAGTTGCAATTCTATTCTTGTGTCTGGCGATGTCGGGGGCGGCCCGAGCGGTCGAAATCATCAATATTGACATCAATAATTACGGCAATGACAGCGCCTATTCAGGGCCTGGCGCCGCGGCAGGCCGTACGGACTGGATTCCCTTCTACGGCGGCTGGGGCATTGCCGTGGGCTCTCAGCGTTCGGCGAATCTGGTCAATCAGGGAGCCGGAGCCGCCGCCAGCACGTATGCCGAGCAGATTTGGATCGGCGATGACGGCCGCGGACACGGCTATATCACCGGCGCCGGCAGCGGGCTGATGGATGACGGGTTTGTCAACACAGGCGGAGCCGGCGGACTGAATGACCCGAACATCGCCTTTATGGGCGAAGGGGCCTACGGCGGAACGTTTGACCTGATTGTGTACGGAAGCCAGGCGGGCACCTTTACGCTGGCGGACGGCAATGACATTCTGGCCAGCAAGTCCGTTACGGGCGGGGTGCCGTCGGGCTTTGTCGAAGGCGGCAACTATGTGGTGTTTCAGAATGTGACGCTGGGCCAACCGAATATGATTCGGCTGTACTATACGAACGTCATCAACGGCCTTCAGCTTGTCAGCCGAAAGACACCCGTGACGATTGAGCCCTCTTCCGACCCGAATGACAATCTGATTGACGCCCGCAATTATGACGTGGCGTTTGATACGAATGCCCGGGGCGGCGAAATCACGATTTATGGGCCGGATTTGGGCAACTATGTCCATTACCTGGACACGGGCGAATATATGATTTATGACCTGTATGTCCCGCAGGAATCGCAGGGCAAGTATCTGCTGTCAGCGGATTTTGTAACGTACTGGGGAGCAGCGGGTCTGAATCTGTATCTGGACAACAAACCTCTGGGCTCTCTGACACAAACTCAGCACCAGGAGGACTCGACCATATACCGGTCCCTGGAAGACCTTCCGGTCAATCTGTTTGCAGGCATTCACGAACTGAAATGGGCCAATACGCAGCTGTACTTTGATGTGGTTCGGCTGCGTCTGACGTATGAGGGGCCGATTTCTCTGGATAACTGCAGCGATGTCTATCTGTATGAACTGGAGCCGGCGGGCGACCTGAACCAGGACTGCCGAGTAGATTTGGAGGATTTGTCGGTTTTGGTCAACAACTGGCTGGTCAATTATGACCCTGAGGCGCAGTAAAACGGCGGAGTGTGACGGGAACCTTATTCGAAGAAGAGGAGATAACCGATGAGCAATCGAATGAAGACAGTTACGGCTTTTTGTGCGGCCCTGCTGATGCTGGCGGCCGCACCGACTTATGCGGTGGTAATCGGAGATTGGGAAGGGACACCGGACGGATGGATTGACTGGGGAAATAAGGAATCGGTTGATTCGGCCAACAATATGCCGTCGAAATATCAGTATGCCTCGATTGGAGCCACACGCGGCAGTCAAAGCTTGAAAGTGATACAGTCCGGATGGGGCCAGAGCTTGTCGATTCAGCTGAACGCCGAGCAGCGTGCGGCTTTTATGGCCGGCGAGAAATTTTCGATTGATATGACGGTGGCAGCCAATGACGGAAGCATCACGGGCGGTTATACACAGATTCATACCGTTTATATGAATGCACCGGGACCCGGCTTTACGGCCGTAGTGACGGACGCGCCGCTGAACTTTTACTGGTGGTCGGGCTCGCCGCAGCGGACCCAGACGCTCGTGGTGGATTATAAGGCGTTTCGAGACCAGATTACCAGCCCGGACTATATTGAGATTGTTTTGGCCCTGAACACGGGCGGCGGCGCCCCGCCGGAGATGTATTTTGACAATGCACAGATTATTCTTCCGCAGACGTACGAAGAACTGGTTCGGCAGGATAATCCGGTGCTGTATCTGAAGTTTGATAAAATCCCGCTGGCGGATTCGTCGCCGAACAACTACTGGGTGCAGCAGCGTACCGGGGCAAGTCTGGCTGCCAACATCGGTATGGGGAATGCCATTTATCTGAACGGCACCTCCAGCGGCTGTGTGGCCGCCTCCAAAATCAATAATCCGAGCTGGGGCGGAACCTACGGGGACCAGTATTCTTTTGCCCCGAATGACATTACGTTTGAGTTCTGGGCCAAGATTGAAATGATGGAACAGTACGGGATGTTCTTCCAGCAGATCGGCCCTTACACCCGAGAAGATTTTGCTCCGGGCTTTGGACAGGCGGGACCGGCCGCAAATACGCTGGGCAATCTTCGAATTCTGAATGGTACAACGGATGCCAACGATCTGGATTTCTGGTATCCGGGGACGGCGACCCCCTCTGACGGCGGATGGCACCATTATGTGGTGACTTACGACGAAGGGTACGGCGGCAATCCGGACCAGATGCAGATTCAGCTGTTCCTGGACGGGCAATTGGTCGGCTCCACGGTGGTTGGACAGACGGGTCTGCCGGCCCGGCTGGGACCGGAACAGGACCATCTGGTCATCGGCGGAGAAAACAACCGGGGATACATTTATAACGTTTTCAAGGGGTGGATGGATGAATTTGCCATCTATGCCGGTGTGCTCAGTTCAGAGCGCGTAGCGGCTCACTATGCCCAGGGTCGGCTGGAAATCGAGCCGCAAAACTGCGAGCAGGTCTTCCAGCGGGGCCAGGGTCTGGCGGGCGACTTCAACCGTGACTGTATGATTGACCTGAATGACTTTGTGTATATTGCTCAGTCGTGGCTGGTGTGCAATGACCCGCAGCTGTTCGGGTCGGACCCGCTCTGTGAGCCGACGTGGTAATCCGAAAGAAAAACGGGAGCCGGTCTTAACGGGCCGGCTCCTTTTCCGAGCGTGTCGAAGTGTGTGAGATGCAGTAGAACCGAGCCCTGAGGCGCAGGGCAAAAGAGAACGAGAACAAGAAACTGTTTTTGGAGGAAGGAAAATGAACAAGTGGATTGCTTTGGTTTTAGCCGGGCTGATGCTCGGTGTACAGGCCCCGGCCCTGGTCATCGGCAACTGGGAATCGATGCCCAACAGCGGGGACGGCTGGATTGACTGGGGACAGGGACAGGTTCCGATTGAAACGCTGCCGGCCAAATACAGCGCCAGCACCATCGGTGCAACGCTGGGCAGCCAGAGTCTCCGCGTGGACCAGTCGGGCTGGGCGCAGGCCCTTTCGATCAAACTGAACGCGGCTCAGCGTGCGGCGTTTATGAGCAGCTCGACATTCTCAATCGATATGACGGTGCGGGCCAATGACGGAACCATTTCGGGCGGATACACCCAGATTTATATGGTGTATATGAATGCCCAGGGTGCCGGCTGGCAGTCGGTAAGCGGGGCCACACCGCTGAATTTCTACTGGTGGCCCGGCTCTCCGCAGCGGACCCAGACGCTCAGCGTGGATTACAGTGCGTATCGGGCTCAGGTTACGCCGAATCCCGGCTGGGTTGAAATCATTCTGGCGCTGAATACCGGCGGCGGCGCTCCGACGGATATGTATTTTGACAACGCTCAGCTGACCGGCGTTCCGGAACCGGCTACGCTGGCCCTGCTGGCAGCGGGTGCCCTGCTGAGCATTCGGAAGCGGAAATAAGCAGTTCGAGATTTCGAACAGAACGGCGGCCCGGACAAAGCGGGAGGGCCGAATTCCGGGCCGCCGTCTTTGAACAAAAGGCCCTGCAAGCGGGCCGATGAAAAAATCTATACGGTACCAAACGAAGAGACAGAGAGAGAGAAGAGAACCATTATGAAAACCAAAAAGGCCTTTACATTAATTGAGCTGCTGGTGGTCATCGCCATCATCGGACTGCTGCTGGCCATCGTGATGCCTGCCCTCCGGCGAGCGAAAGAGTACGGGATGCGCGTTCTGTGCAGCAACAACCTGAAATCCATCGGGACAGCCAACCAGGTGTACGCGAACGAATACAAAGGGGCGTATGTGCCGCTGTGCTACAAGACCTCCCCGACCAGCGCCTGGCGTGTGGACTGGATTCGCAACGACGGATTTCGGGCGATTCTGGATGTGGAGAGTCTGCGAAGCAGCGAAGAGCCCCGCTACTACGGCATTCCGAGAAAACTGATGTGCCCGGCGGACAAAATCAGCAAGAATCTGGCCAATGTGAGCAGTCAGGGAGTTTTAACCAGTTATGCGATGAATTCGACCGAATGGGGCGGCTTTGACTACATCAACAACCCGACGTACAACTTGTATATAGGCCATACCATCCGGACGATGACCCTGCCGGCGGAACGGCTGGCATTCATTGACGGGATTGACTGGTGGACCCACTGGTATTCCGCAGACCCTGCCAGAGGGTGGAACCTGGCCGGTCAATTGTCCATTGATGAATACAAGAGCCAGTACAATCTGCATGGACCAGTGATTTACCGTCACAGCGAAGGGGCCAATGTCGCTTTTTACGACGGCCATGTAGAGTCGTTCCGCAAAGAAGATTTGTTTGTCCGGGAAGATTATGAGAAAAAGCCCCAGCGGCCGGGAATGTGGGTGATGAACCTGCCGTTGTTTTATGAACGCAATCCCGGGTCAAAGTGAGCCGGCACCCCCAACCCGCCGGGAGGCCTGTTCGGGCGGCCGAGTCTCTTTGACGGTATCGTATGGTGAAATGCTGAGGGCCTGTGAAAAACAGGCCCCTTTTTTTGACATCAGGAGCCCGAAAGAATGCAAAGAAGGAGAAAAACAGCGTTTTGGCTTGCGGTCATCGGATGGATGCTGACGGCCTCCTGCAGCCGGGCGGACGACGGCAGCCGATTGTGGCTGCGGTATGACCTGCTCGAAGAACCGCTGCGAAGTCAATATCAGCAACGGATTCGGGAACTGGTGATTCCTTCGACCAATGTGTTCGGTGCCGTTCGGGAGGAACTGCTGGAGGGGTTGGGAGGGCTGCTGGGAGAAAAACCGGCTGTTCGTGAATCTGTTTCGCAAAACGGGGCTGTATGGATAGGGACGGCTCAAACGCTCCGGACGTATTCCTGCCCTGTCGATTTGTCCGAATTGCAGGAACTGGGGGAGGAAGGGTTCCTTATCCGTTCCGTCAAAATAGACTCCAAGGATGTGATTGTGATTGCGGGCAATACGGAACGAGGCGTTTTGTACGGGGGGTTTTGTTTTCTGCGGCTTCTGCAGACCGGCCGGCCGATTGACAATCTGTCTATCCGGGAAAAACCGCGGATAGCCCGCCGCCTCCTGAATCACTGGGACAATCTGGACGGCAGTGTCGAGCGCGGCTACGCCGGACGCTCTATCTGGAAATGGCAGGACCTTCCGGAACGGATAGACCCCCGGTACAAGATGTATGCCAGAGCCAACGCCTCTATCGGGATTAACGGGGCCGTACTGAACAACGTGAACGCTCAGCCGCAAATTTTGTCTGAAGCATATCTGAAAAAAACGGCGGCGATTGCCCAGGTGCTCCGTCCGTACGGCATCCGAGTCTATTTGAGCATCAGGTTTACCTCTCCGATGGAACTGGGAGGGCTTGGAACATGCGACCCGCTGGAGCCGGCCGTGCGGGACTGGTGGAAGAAAAAAGCCGAAGAAATCTACGCCCTGATTCCGGATTTTGGAGGATTCCTGGTCAAAGCGTATTCAGAAGGACAACCCGGGCCGCAGATGTACGGACGAACCCATGCGGACGGTGCCAATCTGCTGGCGGAGGCGCTGGCACCGTTCGGCGGGATTGTGATGTGGCGGTCGTTTGTGTACGACCTGACCATCGACAAAGACCGGGCCAAATGCGCGTACCTGGAGTTTGTGCCGCTGGACGGAAAATTTGCTCCGAATGTGCTGGTCCAGACCAAGAACGGCCCGATTGATTTCCAGCCGCGCGAGCCGTTTAACCCGCTTTTTGGAGCGATGCCGAAAACGCCGCTGTTGCTCGAACTTCAGATTACACAGGAATACACAGGCCAGGCCAAGCATCTGGTCTATCTGGGGCCGCAGTGGAAAGAGGTTCTGGGGGCCGACACCTATGCCTACGGACCGGGAACCACGGTCGGCAGGATTGTGGACGGCTCGGCGGAGGGGCATACGCTCAGCGGAATCGCCGGGGTGTCGGGAATCGGGACGGATGTCAACTGGACGGGACACCCCTTCTCGCAGGCCAACTGGTATGCGTTCGGCCGGCTGGCCTGGGATTATACGCTCTCGGCAGACACCATCGCCCGGGAGTGGATTCAGATGACCCTGACACGCGACCCGAAGACGGTCAACACCATTGCCGAAATGATGGCGGGCTCGTGGGAGGCCTGTGTGGATTATATGACGCCGCTGGGGCTGGCACACCTGATGGCGGAAGGCCACCACTACGGACCGGCGCCGGATTATGTCCACCCGGTACGGCATGACTGGAGCTCCACCTATTATCATCGGGCAGACCAAAGCGGAATCGGATTTGACCGCAGCTCCAAAGGAAGCAATGCCGTCAGCCAATATCATCCGCCGCTGCGGGAACTCCTCGATGACCCGAAAACCTGTCCGGAAAAATATCTGCTGTGGTTTCATCATCTGCCGTGGGACCGGCGGATGAGCTCCGGACGGACGCTCTGGGAGGAGATGCAGGCCCGCTATCAGCGCGGTGTGGAATACGTGGAACGGATGCAGCAGACCTGGAAAACACTGGAAGGCAAAATCGACCGGACGATTTTCGATGAAGTGAGCCGCCGGCTGGCGCTGCAGGCAGACAATGCCCGGCAGTGGCGGGATGTCTGCTTAAACTATTTCGGGCATTTTGCAGCCGCATCCATTGAAAAAAAGAACGCACAACAGTAAAGTCATAGAGCCGAAAACAACACAGGAGACTTTTATGGAAAATGGAGTGAAAAAACTTTCAATCGGTGAAAAAATCGGCTACGGTCTGGGCGATGCGGCTTCCAATCTTTTTTTCCAGATTTTCATCATTTATCTGTCCTATTTTTACACAGACATCTTCGGGATTCCCGCCGCGGCGCTGGGAACAATGATGCTGGTGACTCGCATCTGGGACGCCGTGAATGACCCGATTATGGGGATGATTGCCGACCGGACCAATTCGCGATGGGGAAAATTCCGTCCGTGGCTGCTCTGGTGTGCAGTGCCGTTCGGCGTACTGGGGGTGTTGATGTTTACCACGCCGAATCTGGGACCGACGGGCAAACTGATTTGGGCATATGTAACCTATACGGCGATGACGATGATTTATACGGCCATTAATGTGCCGTACTCCGCCCTGATGGGCGTCATCACGCCGGACTCGATGGACCGAACGGTGGTGTCTTCCTTTCGGTTTGCCCTGGCCTTTGTGGGTACCTTCAGCGTTCAGCTGCTTCTGACAAGGATGGTGCGGTTCTTCGGCCAAGGCAATGAAACCGTCGGATGGCAATGGGCGGCGGTCGTTTTCTCCTGCGCAGCCGTCATATTATTCCTGGTCACCTTCACCACAACTCGGGAACGAGTGCAGCCGCCCAAAGGCAAAAATCCGATTCTTCACGATGTAAAAGATTTGCTGACCAATATCCCCTGGCTCCTGATCGGCGGAGCAACCGTCTTTCAGCTGGCCTTTATCGTCATGCGCGGCAGCTGCATCCCCTACTTCTTTAAATACTATATTCAGGACAGAGAAATCAGCTTGTTCGGAATGACCAAAATCATTCCTCATGACGACCTGTCTTCTTACTACCTGATGGCCGGCACGGTATTCACGCTGGCGGGGGCGGTCCTGTCCAAATGGTTCAGCCTGCGGTTGGGCAAACCCCAGGCCTATTTATTCTTTTTAATCCTTTGCGGTCTGTCCACAGCGGCCGTTTATTTTCTGGACCGGGATAACCTCGGGCTGCTGCTGATTCTGCAGCTGATTGCCTCCTTTTCGGTCGGGCCGGTCTCCGTGCTGCAATGGGCGATTTATACGGATACCGCCGATTATTCGGAGTGGAAGAACGGCCGGCGTGCGACGGCTTTGATTATGGCCGCCTCGCTCTTTGCCCTGAAGATGGGGGTGGCTATCGGCGGAGCCCTGCTGGCATGGATTCTGGCGGCCTACGGATACAACGCAGAAAATGCGGAGCAGACCCCGACGGCCCTGACAGGCATTCGGATGAGCATGAGTCTTTATCCGTCGGTTTTCGCCTTTCTCGGAGCGGCCCTGATGCTCTTTTATCCGCTGAGCAACCAGCGGATGAAGCAGATTGAAAGCGACCTGATCGCACGTCGAAAACAATATGAAAGCCAATCGATTCAGTAACGTTGTGCAATGGAAAGGAATCAGCCAATGAAGCAGGTGAAATGGAGTATTCTTTTTGCAGCAGCGATTCTGTTTGTTCAAACCGCCCGTTCTGCGGAAAAGGAAGAGCCGGCCCTCAAAGATGTTTTTGAAGGCAAATTCCGGGTGGGTGCGTCTCTGAATGCGGACCAGATACACGGGAAGATTCCATCGGAAACATCGCTGGTCGTTAAACACTTCAATACGATTACGGCGGAAAACGCGATGAAATGGGAAAGCATTCATCCGAAACCGGAGGAATACACATTCGAGACGGCGGATGCGTTTGTGGAGTTTGGGCAGAAAAACAAGATGTTTATCGTCGGTCATACCCTCGTCTGGCACAGTCAGACCCCGCGATGGGTCTTTCAAAACGCTGAAGGCGGTCCGGCGGGCAGACAGATGCTTCTGCAACGAATGAAGGAGCATATCGAAACCGTGGTCGGCCGCTACAAGGGGCGTGTCCACGCCTGGGATGTGGTCAATGAGGCCATCGAGGCGGACGGAAGTCTGCGCAAGAGCCCGTGGCTGCAAATCATCGGCCCGGATTATATCGCCCGCGCATTCGAGTTTGCTCATGCGGCTGACCCGGAGGCGGAACTGTACTACAACGATTATGACGAGTGGAAGCCCGGCAAGCGGCAAACCATCGTCAGTCTGGTCAATGAACTGCGGGAGAAAGGTATCCGGATTGACGGAATCGGGATGCAGGGACATTGGGGTCTGGATTATCCGGAGCTGGAAGAGGTCGAAAAAAGCATCGAAACCTTTGCCGCCCTCGGACTGAAGGTGATGATTACGGAACTGGATGTGACGGTGCTCCCGCACGCCAGCCGGCAAACCGGAGCAGAAGTCGGTCAAAATTATGAACTCCGCAAAGAACTGAACCCGTGGCCGGACGGTCTGCCCGATGAAATGCAGGAAAAACTGGCCAGCCGTTATGCAGATATTTTTGCCCTGTTCTGCAAACACGCCGACAAAATCGACCGGGTGACGTTCTGGAATGTCCACGACGGCAATTCGTGGAGAAATAACTGGCCGGTGCGGGGGCGGACGGATTATCCGCTGCTGTTTGACCGGCAGGGCAAACCGAAACCGGCCTTTTATGCGGTGATAAAGACCGCAAAAGGAACCAATTAAAACAAGAGTGTGCGCAAGGGGAAAAAACCTTGCCCGCACGGGGGAAACATTTGACAAAGGGTGTTTTCCCGACGGATAATCATTTACTGAGAGAAGGGACGTTTTCCTAATGTAAAAGGCGGAAACCGCCGGCAAAAGGTTTCGATTGAATAATTGTTAAACTGGAGAAAGAACGGCTAAAAATGAAAACGGCATCCAAGAGCAAACCATCCTATCTAAATCCCTCTCTGCCTGTGGAAAAACGGGTTCAAGACCTTCTCTCACGAATGACCCTCGAAGAAAAAGTGGCCCAGATGCTCTGCGTCTGGAATGAGAAAAAAAACACCCTGCTCAATGAAAAAGGGCAATTTGACCCGGACAAGGCCAAAGCCAGCTATCGAGACGGCTTTGGGCTGGGGCAGGTAGGACGTCCGAGCGATGCCGGGGGCGGAACAACACCGCGGCAGACCGCGGAACTGACCAACGCCATCCAGAAATTTTTTATCGAGAACAGCCGGTTGGGAATTCCGGTGTTTTTCCATGAAGAATGTCTGCACGGACATGCAGCACCGGAGGCCACCAGTTTCCCGCAGCCGATCGGGCTGGCGTCCACGTTTGACCCGGAACTGGCCGAGCGGCTGTATGCAATGACGGCCTATGAAGCCCGGGTGCGGGGAACGCATCAGGCCCTTACCCCCGTGGTGGATGTGGCACGAGACCCACGATGGGGACGTGTGGAGGAAACCTTCGGGGAAGACCCCTATCTGGCGGCGTGCATGGGGGCGGCGGCAGTGCGGGGATTTCAGGGTGACCGAAATTTCAAGGACAAAAAACATCTGATTGCCACGCTTAAGCACTTTGCCGCACACGGCCAGCCGGAGTCGGGAACAAACTGTGCTCCGGTCAATGTCTCGATGCGCATCCTGCGGGAGGTGTTTTTGTACCCGTTCAAAAAATGCGTCGAGGCGGGGGTTGTGAGCGTGATGGCCTCCTACAACGAAATCGACGGCGTGCCCTCTCATGCCAACCGATGGCTGCTGCGGGAGGTGCTGCGGAAAGAATGGGGTTTTAAAGGATACGTGGTCTCCGACTATTACGCCGTTCGGGAACTGTATGACCGGCCCGGGCTTTTCGGCCATCACGTAGCGGCCAGTCAAAAAGAAGCGGCGGTGCTGGCGGCCAAGGCGGGCGTCAATATCGAACTGCCGGAGCCGGACTGCTATCCGCATCTGGCGGCGGCGGTGCGGGAAGGCCTGATTGAGGAATCGGTGCTGGATGAGCTGATTGCCCCGATGCTCGAATGGAAGTTTCGGATGGGACTTTTTGAAGACCCGTACGTGGACCCGGACGAAGCCGAAAAAGTTGTGGGATGCCCGGCCCATGCGCAGCTGGCCCTGGAGGCGGCCCGCAAGACGATTACGCTCCTGAAAAACGAGGGCGGCCTCGCTCCGCTGGATTTAAAGAAAATCCGGACGATTGCCGTCATCGGCCCCAACGCCGACCGCGTGCTTTTGGGCGGATACAGCAGCACACCCAAACATTTCGTTACGGTGCTGCAGGGCATTCGGGAGTATGTCGGCGGACAGGCCGACGTGCTCTATCACGAAGGATGCAAGATTACGGTCGGCGGCTCCTGGGCACAGGACGAAGTGGTGCTCAGCGACCCGGCTGAAGACCGCAAGTCGATTGCCGAGGCCGTCCAGGCCGCCCGGCGGGCCGATGTCGTCATTTTGGCCATCGGCGGCAATGAGCAGACCTCCCGCGAGGCCTATGAGAAGAACCATCTGGGCGACCGGGCCAGTCTGGAAATGGTTGGTCTGCAGGATGAGCTGGTTAACGCACTGGCGGAAACCGGAAAGCCCATCATCGCCCTGCTGTTCAACGGCCGGCCTTTGTCCGTCCGCAATCTGGCCGCCAAGGTGCCGGTGATTTTTGAGTGCTGGTATCTGGGGCAGGAGGCCGGACGGGCCGTTGCCGAAGTCCTGTTCGGACAGGTCAATCCGAGCGGAAAACTGCCGATTACGATTCCCCGTTCGGTGGGACATATTCCGGCCTACTACAACTACAAGCCGTCCGCCCGCCGCGGGTACCTCTTCGACGAAATCAGCCCGCTGTTCGCATTCGGCTACGGGCTCAGCTATACGACGTTCCGATTCGAGAATCTGCGTCTGGAGAAAAGCACGATTCGGCCCGACCAGTCCACGCGCGTTCTGGTGGATGTGACCAATACCGGCAAACTTGCCGGAGATGAAGTCGTCCAGATGTACATCCGGGACTGCGTCAGTTCCGTAACGCGGCCGGTCAAGGAGCTGAAAGGATTCAAACGCATCACCCTGCAGCCCGGACAGACCCAAACCGTCGCCCTGCCGATTGAACCGGAGCATCTGGCGTTTTACGACATCCATATGAATTACACGGTCGAACCGGGCGAGTTTGAAATCATGGTGGGCAGCTCCTCCCGAGACGAAGACCTGCAGAAGGTGATTCTGACGGTTCAGAAATAATCGAAGAATGACGCGTCAAACAGAACAGACAGAAGAGAAGGGAGATACTCTATGCGGACACGCTGCGTCTTGTGGGGCTGGCTGCTCTGGACGGGGGCAATTTTTGCGGCGGATATCCCGCACCTGCGGCGAATCGGCGAGCATCTTCATCTGTTCGTCGAGAACGAGCCGTTTCTGATGCTGGCCGGGGAGGTCGGCAATTCGGCGGCGACGGAGCTGTCCTATCTGGAACCCGCCTGGCCGCGATTCAAACAAATGCAGATGAATACCGTGCTGGTGCCGGTGTACTGGGACCTGCTCGAGCCGGAGGAGGGACGCTTCGATTTTTCGCAGGTGGACGGCCTGATTGAGCAGGCACGGGCACACCAAATGCGGCTGGTGCTGCTGTGGTTTGGGACCTGGAAAAACAGCATGTCCTGCTATGCGCCGGCGTGGGTCAAGCAGGACTGGCGGCGGTTTGAGCGCGTGCGGCTCAAAGACGGGCGGACACTGGAAATCCTGTCGGCCTTCTGTCCGGAGAATCTGCGGGCGGATACAGCGGCGTTCCGGGCCCTGATGCGGCACCTTCGCCAAATGGATGAAAAACAGCAGACCGTCCTGATGGTCCAGGTGGAAAACGAAGTCGGAATGCTGGAGGATGCGCGGGAATGGGGCCGTGCGGCCAATGAGGCCTTTGCCGGACCTGTGCCGACGGAGTTAATGGACTATCTGGCCGGCCGAAAAGAGACACTGCATCCGGCCCTGCGGGCCCTTTGGGCCAAACAGGGTTTTCGCACCAGCGGCACCTGGCAGCAGGTCTTCGGCAAAGGGCTCGAAACGGATGAGATTTTTACGGCCTGGCACTATGGGCGTTATGTGCAGGCGGTTGCGGCGGCGGGCAAGGCGGAATATCCGCTGCCGATGTTTGTCAATGCGGCCCTGAATCGTCCAAATAAAAAGCCGGGCGAGTACCCCAGCGGAGGCCCCCTGCCGCATCTGATGGACATCTGGAAGGCGGCAGCCAAAGACATCGATTTTCTGGCACCGGATATTTATTTCCCCAATGTCGCATTCTGGTGCGAACAATACACCCGAACAGATAATCCCCTGTTTATTCCGGAAATCCGCAAGGGGCCGGAATGCGGCGTGCAGGTGTTTTATGCTGTCGGGAAACACCGGGCCATCGGCTTTAGCCCCTTTGCGATTGATACGGCCGATGAGAAGACGGCGGCGGCCCTCGGACAGGCGTATGCGATTCTGGGGGGACTGTTTGGGGAACTTACATCCTCCAAAGAACCGCCGGCGATGTACGGGGTGCTTTTGGATAAGGAAAAATCCGCAGACAACGTCCAGTTGGGCAAATACCGCATTCACATTCGCCACGATTACACCTGGGGCTGGTCCGGCGGTGACTCCAATGCCTATTCATGGCCGCAGGCGGGTGGTCTGGTTGCTCAGGTCGGACCGGACACCTTTTGGACCGCCGGTCAGGGAATTATCCTCACCTTTCAATCCGCCAATCCAAATGAAAACGTCGGGATTTTATGGATAGAAGAGGGGCAGTTCCAAAACGGACAATGGGTTCGGACACGCCGGCTGAGCGGCGATGAAAGCCATCAGGGCCGTCATGTCCGGCTGCCGATGGGCGAATACGGCGTGCAGCGGTTTCGCCTGTATTGTTATCAATAAGTCAGCCGGAGCCAGCCGGCAGCAAACCCCGCCAGTTCGGTCAGGTCAATCCGGCAGTCGCTGTTGAGGTCCAGACGCCCGCAGTCTTCCGCCAGCCAGGATTCAATAAAAATCGGCAGGTCATCGAGATTGACCGTAAGGTCCCAATTGAAATCACCGTAGAGCCAGTCCCTCGGAATTCCCTGCACAACAAAGCCGAGCACGGCTTGTCGGTTGACACTTGAATGAGTCAAGGCAGGGGTTTCATCTGCGGCCTGGCCGGCGGTTTTATAGGCGACCACACCATCGGCGGAAGAAATGGTCAATTCAACGGCCTTGAGAAAACCATTTTCAGGGGTGTACGTGCCCGTATTGCCGCAGGCCCCGACGGCGACAACCAAATCCCCCGCTTCGGCATAGAGAGGAGCCGTGGAGACCGTGGCGGTCGTGCCGCTGTTGACGGCTTTGAAGGAAACGGGTGAGGTCGGATGGACATTAAACAAAAAGGCAGAGGCATATCCGACACTGCTTGGGGTAACATTCCAGGTTGGAACAAACGTACCGGAGGAGGCCGCGGCAATGCCGGCTTCATTAAGAATGAAGGCGGCCGTATAAATTCGTGTGGTTGTTCCGTGTTCCCGTTCGGCGATTTTGAGCATCGGGACGCCGCCGTACGTCACAGAAGAGAGCGAAAGGGATGCACTTGCTTCGGCGTGGGCGGTAAAGACCAGAAGGCGATTGGAGCCGGCCAGCGCCGTATGAGACAGACCGCTTTGCCAATTGCTGAGGATTTGGACGGGAAGACGGGGATTTTCGGTTATCACAGAAATTTGCGAAGACCACTCTGTTTCATTTTGTGCGGCGGCGCTGTCGCGGGCTTTGAATCGGAAAACATATTCCGAAGCCGGAGAGAGCCACCTGATACTGTAAGCGGGTGAGGTCTGCCAGCCGCTGGACAAAGAGGGCTCGGTCAGGCATTCGAAATAGTACTCCACCGGCGGATTGTCATCCGTACAAGAAACAGCGGCCATTGTCAGGCGGGTCGGGCCTTCGGCTGTCGGCAGGAGCTGCCAAGCGGGCTGCGGAGACGGAGGCGTCAGATCGTATTCGAAGGAGGCATAAAGGGTATAATCGCCATCTACGGTAACTGTGGTGGAAGCGGCGGAAGGATTCGCAACTTTGCCGGCATCGACGGCTGTACCGGTCCACTGAACAAACCGCCAGGAGGCATCTGCGGAGGCGGCAATCGAAAGAACCGTTCCATTGTAATAAGTAAAGGTTCCTTCTCCGGGTGCGGATACAGCCCCGCCGTCGGAAGAGGATACCGTCAAGGTTCGCAATGGGCCTGTGTAGCCGGTCAGGGCCAGTGTTGTGACGGATTTGGGCGGGACAGAGAGCGGACCTCCGGTATACGTGCCGAGGTTGACACAATTTTCCGTCTGCGAAGTCCGATAGATAGTTCCGCCGGTGACGGTAAAATCAGAAAACGCAAGAGAAGCGTTTACCGTAATGCTGTCGCTGGTATTGATCAGAACGGCAGTCAGGTTTTGATTGTTGGGGCTGATGTAGGCGGAAACACGAAGCAGCGGCGAATTCGAAGATGCTCCAATACGCTGCCAGCCGGAATGAATAAAGCCGGAAAACTGCTTAAAACCCCAGTAATCGGAGTTGATGGTGTAGGTGGAAGTGGAGTTGAGCGTAATCAGCCCGCCTTCGGAGCCCCAGAATAAATCCCAATACAAATAGGCGCTGACCTGCTCCACGGTCAGGGCATTGTGCAAAAGCAAAGCAAGGTTATAGGCATCGGGCCAGCTGCCGGTGGCCTTCTCGTATTCCGTCTGAAAGAGCGGCTTGGTGCCCCACTGAGCCCGGAAGCTCTGCATCGCGGTCAGGTAGGCATCGGGATTATCGCCGGCATTGATGTTGTAGAGATGGTGGGCGTAGCCGTACGCCTGTGCCGGATCAAGCAAAGCAGAGATATAAGCGGAAGGGCTGCTGCCGGCGGCGCCATATAAACCGGTGGTTTCCGGTGCGAGCATTTTGGGCATTGCAGTCCCGAATCGAGCATACAGTTCATTGTAAACGGCCTGAAAGGCCTTGTTGTAGCCGGCATAGGTTGAGGTTTCGCTCGGCTCATACCGGCAGGTATCCCAAGAGGCGGTCCAGTCCGGTTCATTCTGGATGCTCAGATAATCGATTGTAACGCCCAGATTGTTCCAGGCAGTGATGCTGTCGGCAAACCAGTCGGCCAGCTGGTCATAGGCATAATTGGAGGGGCCGCCGATGAGTGTTCCGCCGTTGGCGGTATCCCCGTTGCTTTTGAGGTAGGCCGGCGGCGACCAGCAGGAAAGCAAGACTTTCAGGGGGCGGCCGAGGGCTGCCTGGCCGGCGGCGATAATTTGGGCCGAACGGCTCATATAGTCCGCACCCCCCGACTGGTCATAGGTATTGCGAACACGGTAGATATCCAGCCCGAGGTCGCGGAACAGGAGGTTGTAAAGTGTTGCCTTCTGGGTATGTCCGGTAAGCATGCTTTCATACCAGGCGCCGGCGGCTCCGAAACCCTCAATGGTCTGATAGCGGGCGGCAGCGGATATCTGGAGGGAGGCCTCATTGCTGACTGTCGGGCCGTAAACGGCGGCATCATCCACATACAAATCCACTCCGGAGGCGGGACCTTCGAAATAGACCCACAATTCCGTGAGCGTGCCGGTGACGGTAACGGTGTAATTGCCGGACAGATAGACCCAGCCGGTGTCGTTTGCCGTACCGCTTGCCACATTGGTATAGGTCGTCCCGTTCCCGTCCGTTTTTTGGACGGAAACTTTAACCGTAGAACTGGCAGTACTGACGCGGACATAACCGGAAATCTGATAGGTTTGGCCCACAACCACTTTGTCCATCAGGGTTTGCTGAATACCCTGCCAGGTTGCGGTTCGTCCTGTTGCGCGGGCACTGTAAGAGCCGGAACGAACGGGCGAGGTGACGGCACTGATGGTGCAGCTGCGGGCCGCCCAGCCGGTGGTACCGCTTTCAAATCCGGGATTGGTCAGAACATTGGCATCGGCGAGCAGCCAAGAGGAAAACCAGAACAAAAAAACAGGCCCGAAAAGGAGCTCTTTGAATCGTTTCATCCCCTGTCTCCTGTCAAAGTTGGAAAGCAGCTTCCGTTAGACCCCCAAAAGGAATTGGAAAAGACAGATAAGCCGGCTGGGCAGGCAGATTTTGCCATAGTCTCTTCTCTCCCGGAATCCCTCGTACCGAATTGAACGTTTGCCCCCCTTCGGCCCGGCCAAATGTTCTTTTTCAGTAAACGTTTACTTCTTTTTCGTAATTATAGTTTTTCAGGAGAAAAGAAGTCAAGAACAAAATCCGAAAAGAACGATAAGATTTTTAGAATCAAGAAGTTGTGAAATCCTTGGCCCGAAAAAAAGAATCGTTGGAAGCAGCTATGTTCACGATTTTGAAAAACGGTCGGTTTTCTGTCCAATCATCTCGTCCAGCGGTATTACAAAGGGAGGAATAAGTGCAATGAGTGAAGGACATTCTGACAATACGAGATTCAACAACCATAAATCGAGAGATGAACTGTTTTTTCAATTATTTATGACATATCAGAGAAACTTTTACGCCTTTATTCTTTCTTCTGTTCATAACTACGCGGACGCAAATGACTTACTGCAGGAAACCGCTACGGTAATGTGGCGAAAGTTTGATGAGTTCCAACAGGGTACCAGTTTTTTGGCTTGGGGGATTACGATCGCCCATAATTTGGTATTAAAATTCTTTAACGAACATAAGAGATCCAGAATTCAGTTTGATGATGCCCTGCTGAAAGACTTGGCCGACACCACGATGAATGAAATCAAAAATGTCAATACCCTCACCGAGGCCCTGCGGCACTGCTTTCAGAAACTAAACGAAACAAACCAAAAACTCCTTCGACTCCGCTATCAGGAAGGGATGACGATTAAGGCCATTGCCAGCATGCTGGGCAAACCGGTTTTCGGAATGTACAAGGCGTTTGCCCGCCTTCAGGATGCCCTTCAGGTCTGCATTGAAAACACGCTTCGGCGGGAAGGAGCGGTCGAATGACTGAGGTGCTTCGAAAAGAACTGGCCGAATTGATTCAGATGGAACTGGACGGGGCTCTGACCGATGAACAGTTCAATCGGCTCTCGTTTCTTCTGAAAAGCTCTCCGGATGCGCGGCGGTATTACGGACAAACTATTGCGATTATTGCAATTTTCCACGAACCATGCGGGGTTCAGCCGACAGGGATTGACAATGATGCCTATCTGTGCGGCGATTCCACGGATGCGGCCTTTTGGAGAGAGCTGGCTTTGAACGAACAAACCGCCGACCCAGTTCAGATTGAGAAAACAGAGAAAACAACCGCTGTCACCCCTCTTCCAGCCAACCACTCCCAAGGACATCCTTACAAGGTGAGCAAACTTTCTTTGTACTCCCTGCTGGTTTCTTCAGCAGCCCTGATTTTTCTGATTGTCTATGCTCTTCTTGGACCCGCCGGACGGGGTGTGGAAGTGGCAACGCTGACAGAAACCCTGAATGCCCGCTGGGCTTCCCCGGAGCGGGGGCTCCGCGAGGGAATGCGTCTGAGCACGCAGTCTAAGCCGCTGCGGCTGTGGGAGGGAATTGCTGCGATTCAGTTTGATAATGGAAGCCGAGTTGTGCTGGAAGGTCCCGCCGAATTTACCCTTTTGACCGATGACCAGATTCAGCTTCGTCACGGCCGGCTGTTTGCCTCCGTCCCCAAAACAGCCATTGGATTTACCGTCAGCACGGCCTTTTCCAAAATCATTGATTTAGGCACGGAGTTCGGGGTGAAAACCGACCCGGACGGAATGGAGGTTCACGTAATGGCCGGCAAAACGATGCTGATTTCCGGCACGGCCAAGACCTCCAAAACCCAGCTGGAGGTCCGGGAGGGGTTTGCCAAGGCCGTCAGCGCCGCCGGTACCGTGCAGGATATTGCTCTGAAGAAAGAGGCCTTTGTCCGTCGGCTTCAGCCGCAGACGCAGTTTGTCTGGAGGGGACAAAATGTGAATCTGGCGGATATTGTCGGCGGCGGCAGCGGCTTCGGAACCGGACGCATCGAGGCGGGCATTGACCCGCTGAACGGACAGAAAGTGGAAAAAATCACTCCGCGCTACAGCATCAAAGGAAGCGGACGGTATGAACTCGTTCCGTGGAATCCCTTTGTGGACGGCGTTTTTGTGCCTGACCCGAGCTCCAAACCCGTCGTTGTCAGTTCCCGCGGCGATGTATTTGCAGAATGCCCTGCAACGAACGGGGAGTTCTGGACGGAAATTACCAACGGCGGGCAATTGTCCGACCCGGTGGAATTGTCCAGTCCGCAGTTTCGGCTGGACGGGCAGGTGTACGGAACGGCGGACAAACCGGCTATTTTCATGCACGCCAATCTGGGAATTACCTTTGACCTGGAAGCCATTCGCCGCACGCTTCCGAATCTGAAAATCAGCCGATTTACAGCCCTGGCGGGCATCAGCGAAAACGGGCCGCGGCGAAGTCCCTATGCCGACTTTTGGGTGCTGGTGGACGGCAAAGTTCGGTTCTGTCGGCGCGGAGCGGACGGGACGGAAGTGTATTCGATTGAGGTGGACTTAAACGAAAGCGACCGGTTCCTGACGCTGGCGGTCACTGACGGCGGTCGGGAAAAATGCCTCTGGATTGACGGTCAGCCCTACGTGCTGGACGGAGACTGGGGGCTGTTTGCGCTGCCGCAGCTGCATCTGCGGGCGGAATAATAACAACATACAATGCTCGAAAAGCGTGTGAAGTGTGGAGTGTGTGATAGAGCTAAGTAAAAACAAAGAATTTTTTTGGAGGAATGGACAGATGAAAACAACATGGAAACTGGTTTTCTGTACACTCATCCTTGCCCTGACGGCCGTCGTTTGGGCGGATGAGCACAACTTCTGGATTCAGGGCAATCAGGGCTCGTGGAATAATCCGGCCAACTGGTCCAGAGGGGTGGTTCCGGATACGCTTCCGGCCGGCGACGGCGGCGGCAAGTGTGTCGGATTTGCCGGCAGCACATCCGTGGCCAATGTAGGCGTGGGAGAGCTGGCGGAATTCGGCAACGGCGCCATTTGGTCGGACTTCTGGGGCCCGGAGTGGGGCGCGACGCTGAACATCAACGGCGGAACGTTTATTCATCGCGGTTTTGTGGCGGCTCCAATCGGTGCGGCGGATGCTCCCTCCAACGTCAATGTCTCCAACGGCGGATACTTCGAAGTCGGAGAATTGGCGCTGGGCGACAACTGGTGGTTCTGGGATGCGCCGTATGCGAATCTGAATGTGTATGATACGAGCACAGCCAGAGCCCGCGGCTGGATGTGGCTGGGCGGCCGGGTCAACCTGTATGACAATGCTGTTCTGACTATCGGCGGGCTGGTGAATATGGCGGCCCACGGAAGCCCGTATGCCCGCATTGACATCTGGAACAATGCTATGATGCTCATTCAGGGGTCTGCCGCAGGACGGGACCCCTATCAGGAAGCCCTCAGCTGGATTGCCAGCGGTCAATTGGTGGCCTTCGGCGGTGCCGGACAGGTTCTCGTGTCCCAAACCCCGAACGGCGTTCAGATTACGGCAATGATTCCCGAACCGGCAACAATGCTTCTGCTGGGGCTGGGCGGACTGACGATGCTCCGCAAAAGAGGATAAGGATAATTGAACTCAAAGGGTGCCGGTGCCTTCAGTCGGCATCGGCCCCTTTTTGCTGGACTCAGGAGGATATCCAATAGGGACGTAAAGCAGTTTCTGCTTTTCAGGCGGCAGAGCCATTTTTTGATAAACCATTCATCGGAGGACTTTTGTATGAAAAAAATTGCTTATTTTATCCTTGCACTGGGGATATTCTCCCTGCCGGCGCTGGCAGCGGACACCAACTGGACGGGTGCGGCCGGAGACGGGCTGTGGGTCACACCGGGCAACTGGTCCAACGGTGTGCCGCCGTCCAACCCTACGGTAACCGGAAACATCAACATCGGCTACATAGCCGCTTCTCCCTCGGTTACCATTCGGGCGCAGGACAATATTGTCTGCGGCAGCACCACAGTTCGACCCACCGATATTCATGGACCGAACTGGGGCGCCACGCTGAACATCAACGGCGGTTCGCTTACCCATCTGGGGTTTGTGATGGCCCCGGTTGCCAGCAGCGAAGCGGCCCGTTCAGTCATCAATATCCGAAACGGCGGACGGCTCAGCGTAGTCAACCTCTGCCTGGGCGACAACTGGTGGTTTGTAGCGCCGTATGTGACAATGAATGTATATGACAACAGCACCGTCACGATCAGCGATTATCTGTGGCTGGGCGGCTATCTGAACCTGTACAGCGGCACAATCGACATCACCAACGGAATGAATATGGCAGCCAACACCGCGGGGCGGGGGCTGACCTGCCTGGATATTTGGGACGGGACGCTGATTCTTCGGAGACAAGACCAAAGCGCCAATATTCCGAGCTGGATTGCCAACGGATATCTGAAGGCCTATGGAACCACGCCGGGCAGCCGCGGCGGCGGGACCATTGTCGTCGATACGCAAACGATTCCGGGCGGAATGATTTTGACGGCGATTCCTCCGCTTTGTGCACGAGACCCTAATCCCCTGCCGCAGAATGTGGACGGGTCCGTCGGAACACTGATTAATCCGACCCAGACGCAGGTGCAGCTGAACTGGAAGGCGGGCGTTGACCCCAACGATGTTTATCCGGTCAATCCGAAGATTCGGATGCACTATATCTGGGTAGGCGAAAGCGAAACGTCTCTCAGCTGTGTCGGTCAAGTTCCTCACACAGATTGGAACAACCCGGATGTTTCTTACACGATTACGCTGGCGGAAGGACGCAAGTATTACTGGAGCATCGAAGAAGGACTGGACAACGGCACAGGAAATGCCTATCCGTCGGGTGATCCCAATAATATTTTGGGGCCGATTTGGTCGTTTACCGCCAAGGGTGCAACACCTCTGATTCTGGTTGACCCTGTGAACACGGTTGCTTCGCCGAATGCGGTCCTTTCCATTGTCGCCAATGACGTCGCCAATACGTATCAGTGGTTTAAGGTGGGCACTCCGGATATTCCGCTGACAGACAACAGCGTTTATTCAGGCACAACAACCAAGATGCTGACGATTACGGCTCCCACGGTCGCCCACGAAGGACAATATTACTGCATTGCCTATAACGGCCTGACACCGTCGGCTCCTTCGAAGGCGGCCTGGGTATGGACAAAACGGCTGATGGGACACTGGAAGTTTGACGGCAGTCTGCTGGATTCTGTTTCGGCCAGTGTGCCCGGCGCTCCGGCGCATCACGGAACGATGGCCGGCGGCGGAACCGGCATTGACACCTACGGAGCGGGCATCAACGGCAATGCCATCGTCTTTGCCAACACGGCGGATTATGTGCAAATTGAGAATCCTGAATTCTTCAACTTCTATCCGCTCGGCTTTACCATCAGTTTCTGGTACAAAGAAAACAGCGCGGTCGGGTGGCGGCTTCCGGTTTCCAAGCTGGATGCAGGCACGGCGGGCTGGCTGTTCGGTGTGGACAAGGCCTGGCGGAATCAGGCGGTCTTTTTCTTTGATTCGAACAACGACCCGGCCTACTGGGCGGACGGCAATCCGAACATTGCTCTGGACGACGGCCAGTGGCATATGATTACAGCTGTTTATAATCCGCAGACAACGTCCTACACCATTTACACCGACGGCGACAACAACGAAACGGTTGTCCTGGACATTTCGGGTGCTCCGCTGGCGGCGGCCCCGCTTTCCATCGGCGGACGGGCCACGGAACAATCGATTGACGGGGCTATTGACGACGTGCGGATTTACAGTTATCCTCTGACACCGGTTCAAATCGCCCAGCTGTATGTGGATTTTGAACCGAGCAAGTTCGTGTGTATGGAAGACGAGGAAGACCCGCTGACGGCGTTTGATTTGAACGGCGACTGCCAGGTGGATTTGGCCGATTTCGCCCTGTTCGCGGCTCAATGGCTTGAATGTCAGCGTTATCCACAATCCGCCTGCAATTGATTTGGATTGCAGAGCGGTAAACCCCAACCACACACTCCGGCTTCACGCGGCCGGAGTGTGTTTTTTTTGTTCATACCGAAATCACCGCCGGCAGGGTTCGAACCGGCGTCTGCCGGACGGCCCGAGCAAAATCGGCCTCTTCTTCGGGGGATTCAAACCCGATAGTGACGGCATCTATACAGCCCAGATTGAACACAAAATCGACGGTTTCGGCTCGTCTTTCGGGGCTGTTCCGGAATGCCCCTTCGCCGATGAGTTTCATTCCGATGACGCCTTTGCCGTTTTCATGCGCCTGCCGAAGAACCGGAACCACAGCATCCGGCGAGCCGTCCATCTGGACACCAAACGGATTGATGCGGGCGTGAATCGACTCCACCCACGGATGCGAAGCGGCGGCGGACAAAGCCGGCAGCGAATGACAGGAAACACCATGTGCCCGCAGAAGGCCCTTTCCCTTCAGACGCGTCAGCACCTCCATTTCCTTTTCGTACCGCGACGGCCAGTCCGGCTCAACCAGGCAATGAAGCAGGAGCAAATCAATATAGTCCGTTCGAAGCTCTTGCAAAAATCGATGCACGACCTGCTCCGTATCCGTCGGCTGTCCTTCCGGGAGTCCTCTGGGCCGAAGCCAGATTTTGGAAATCAGAACATACCGGTCCCGCGGAACCCCCCGGAGGGCTTCGGCCAGATAGGAATGGCTGCCGTACAGGTCGGCGGCATCGAACCAGGAAATCCCGCGGTCCAGACAGGTGCGGACCAGCTCGGTGAATTTCTCCTGCCCGAGCCGGGTTTGGTTGGACATCCGGCCGGAAGCCCGCATTCCCGTTCCCAGACCGACGCGGGACAGCCGGATAGGCGTGCGGCCCAGCCGCACCTTTTCATAGGGATTCCAAAAAGCCGGAAGCGAATGTTTCTCGCCTCTGCGGCAGCCGAGCAGAATGCTGCCTAATCCCCACAAAGTCTGTTTCAGAAATGTACGTCTTGCGATTTTCATAGAGAACTCCTATTGAAGCGCCAGACGAATCCGGCACAGATTGACCGGACGCCAGTTTTTCAGGTCTTGCGTCTGAAGTGTCAGATGATAGACGCCGGACCTCTGAAAACGGATTGTCCCTGCTTCCACAAACCGCAGGTCCTCCCAGTCGTCCGTTCGGGGAAATCCGAAACGGAGTTTTTCCGAGCCGCAGGAGACCATCAGGGAAACCGGACCGATAGCGGCCGAGCCCTCCAGGCGGACGGCATAGCGCCCGGGCTTTCGAATGTGAACAAGCCAGTGGATTTTCTCCTGGGGGTCTTCCCAGATAATCCAGTTCAAACCGCCGTGTTCTCGGCGGTGAAGACGCTCTCCTTCGAGGAGTGCGGCGGCCGCTTCGAGCACCAGGGCATCGGGGCCGTAAAAGGGGTCGGCCTGGATGTCGAACCCCTCCAATTTGAAAACATAGGCATAGGAACATGGACGCTGCGAGGGGGCAAGGTCAGGCACATCCATTGCCAGCCGATGGTTGCGGTCCACTCGAAACGGCAAGGCATCAGACAAGCCCAAAAGAGTAACTTTGGAGCGTGAATCGGAGGCGCGCACCTGCAGGGATTGGGGCCGCAAAGGACTTTGCGGCCAGCCGAACGCGATGACATAAAGTGCTCTATCATCAGCAGCAAACCGAAGCACAGGCGCTCTCTCGTCCGAACCAGAGGTCAAACCGTCTTCCCCATAAAACTCCCAGGGCCGGGTTGAATAAACGGCCGCACCGTTAACCCGAAGCCACTGACCGATTTCGGAAAGAATCTGCTGCTGGTCGGAGGGGATTGTTCCATCGGCACGGGGGCTGATGGTCAAAAGCAGAACCCCGTTTTTGCTGAGGACATCAATCAATTCATAAATCAGCTCCTGGGCGGATTTCAACTGCAGCGACTCGGTGAAACAGCGGCTGTTTGCTCCGATAGAGTCGAGGGCGAGCCACAGGAAGGTTTGGATTGCCTGAACGCGCGCCGGCTCCAGAATCGGCATCCCTGCGCCTGCGGGAAAATCCTGAGGCAGCCCGGCTACAATAATAGATTGGCCGAATTGTCCCTGCTGACTGGAAACGAAGGCGGCCATGCGGCGTTTGTAAGCATCCGGGATGCCGTCAAGGCCGGATTCAAAGACAATCTGGTTCGGTCTGCAGGTCTGGACAGCCTCCTGGACCTTGACCAGCCAGCGTTCATACCCCACAACCGGGTCAAGAAATTTTCCATAAAGATCGGCATATTGGGGGTCTGCCGTATCCCATCCTTCTTTGGCGGGAAAACCATCCTGAAGATTCGAGGCATGATGAAAACTGAGAACAACTCTCAGCCCGCGTTTTTGCATCGCAGCGGATAATTCGGCGGCGATATTTCGCCGAGGTCCTAAATCCATTGCATTCCAGCGGTTGATTCGGCTGGCCCACATCGAAAACCCGTCGGCGTGTTCGGCCACCAGACCGCCGAAGCGGGCCCCCGCCTCCGACATCAGGGCCGCCCATTCTTCGGCGTTAAAGTACTCCGCCCTAAAAAGCGGGAAAAAATCCTTATATCCGAATACGGATGGGTCTCCGTATTTTTCCCGATGATGCTGATAAACCGGATGGTCCTCGAGATACATATTCCGAAAATACCATTCGTTATCAAAGGCAGGTACACTGTAAGGCCCCCAGCAGACAAGAATGCCGAATTTAGCATCCTTTAGCCATTGCGGGAATGAAGGTTTTTGAAGCGTCTCCTGAGCCGGCACCTCCCGGCCCTGAGATAAAGCTGTGCCAAAAGATGCGAGAACCATTCCGAGAGCCCATAAAAAGAAGAAGTCGATAAAAGACCGCATTTGTCCATAGTTTCTCCTCCTTTTCTCGCGATGGTTCCGCCCCCCTGCAGCTGATTTTAAACAATTCATGAAGATTCTCCCAAAAGTTGCTTGAAATGCTATCCGATAGATTATAGGGTAGATACGGAGAAAACAAAGTTTTTTCGGAGGAATCCGAACACTGCTGGAAAAACGCCAAAATAAAAACTTATAGGAACCTCCTGCGGCTTGCGGAGGGTCCGGCTTTATTCGAAAGGGTCGGGAATGAAGCTTGCCTCCTGTTTTTACAACAACCGCGTTACATGCGGAATTGTAACGCCGGAAGGGTTTATTGACATTCCAACCGCCACTCAGGACAACCCGAAAAACCGTCTTCACAGCGTCAAGGAAATCCTGATTAAAGGGGCCTCTGCTCTGGAAACGCTCCAGAAGATTTTGGAGCGGCCGACAGAAAAAGTTCCTTACGACAACCTGATGTGGCTGGCTCCGATCCCCAAGCCCAACAAGATTCTTGCTTTGGCGGGAAACTATCCGCAGCATATTCAGGAAACGGGCCGCTACAAAGATTTGCCGAATCTGACGGGCAAAAAAAGTCCCATTCGACCGTTTATGATGCCTCCGACAGCGGCCTGCGGCCATCAGAAAACCATTTTGTGGCCTCTGTACAGCGAGGAAGTGGATTACGAAATTGAACTGGCGGTCATTATCGGAAAGACGGCGCGCGCTCTCTCACCGGAACGGGCCAAAAACGTGATTGCCGGTTATACGATTGCCAACGATATTTCAGCGAGGTCGGTCACTTTCGGACGGAAAAAAGAAGCAGGCGGTGAAAAGGATTTTTATGAATGGCTGATGGGCAAATGGTCAGACGATTTTCTGCCGCTGGGGCCGTGGATGGTTACGGCGGATGAAATCGCCGACCCGCAAAACCTTCAGATGACGCTGAAAGTCAACGGCGAAGTTCGGCAAAACGCCTCCACCGCCGAAATGATTTATACGGTTTACGAAATCGTTTCCTTCCTGAGCTATCTGATGACACTGGAGCCGGGGGATGTGATTGCCACCGGCACACCGCACGGAGTCGGCGCCGCAACCGGACGCTATCTTCAGCCCGGCGATGTGATGGAATGCACCATCGAAGGCATCGGCACGCTGACCAACCGCATGGGCGAAAAACCCCCGGCGTTTTACACCGGCGTGCGATAAACTCCTTCGCCTATTCCAGCGTCCAGAGAATCAGGTTTTCCTGGTCTTTGATGTAGATGCGGCCGCCCGCAAGGACCGGATGTGCATAGGTCTGCGTCTGGGAAACCTTATAGGAGGCGGTTTGCTTAAACTCCTTCGGATTGGGCTCAAACACAACCAAATCACCGGTCGGCGACAAAAACATCAGAACCGAACCGGCATCGACAATGGCTCCGAAACCGCCGCGGTCATACTGGGTCTGGCCGCGCCAGCCGAGCGTGCCGTCGGAGGCATTCAGGCAGAACAGATACCCATTGTCCGTAAGACCATAGAGAAAGCCCTGATGAAGAACGGGGGTATTGTATTTGGCGGCCGCTTCCTTGTTTTCCCAAAGCGGTCGGGCCGCAAACCCGTCACCCTGTTTTTCCACACGGACGGCAAATGTACCCCGCTGAGCGCCGGAATAGATGACCGTTTGTCCATCGACAACGGGAGAGACGGAATTGTAAGAACGTTCCAGCGGCGGAAACGGCAGTTCCCAAAGAAGCTTGCCGTCGCTCAGAGCCAGTCCGACCAGTTTCTTGTCGGTAAATGCGACCACCTGCCGGATTCCCTCGACAGTCAAAAGAACCGGTGAGGCATAAGCGGGCCCTTCCTGCGTCCACTGCCAGCGGGGCTGACCGGAATTCAAATCATAGGCGATGACACCGCCGTTTTCTTCCTTGCCCAGCTGAACAATCGCCATTCCGTCGGCTATCAAAGGCGAAACAGCCGTGTAAAACCGCACAACGGCCCCGGAATAGGGGTCGGTCCGCCACAGGAGTTTCCCGTCCTCCGCATTCAGACACGACACGACACCGCCGACGCCGAGGGTGACGACCTTGCCTTCCCCGACGGCCGGGGAGCTGCGGGGGCCGGGAAATCGTCCCGGAGCCCCGGTGACTGCGGCGGCTTCATAGCGGTTGGACCAGATTTCTTTTCCGGTTTGAGCATCGAGGCACAAAATCACTTCTTCATTGCCCTGCCGGGTGAACAGATACAGCCGCTGTCCCACAAGGGCGGGAGTGGCTACCCCCTGTCCGACGGGCACAGACCACTGCTGTTTGAGTTCCGCCGGCCACTGAGAAGGAGCGGTAAAATCCTGTACTTTTCCGTCACGCCCCGGACCGCGCCATTGAGGCCAATCAGCGGAAAAAACCGTCGAAGCCTGCATAGAAATCAAACCTGCAAAAATCAGCAGAAACGAGAATCCCTGTCTCATAAATTTCTCCTTTCGTGAAATTCCCTTTCCCAAAACGAATTACCGACGGACTGTCGGACTGCGCCGGACAGACTGTTCGGTTTTCTTCTTTTTCGGCTCCAGATGTCCTTCGAGCACTTTCATCGCTTTGGCCACATCGGCGACCTTCAGGACGCCGGTTGTGCGTCCGCCGCGGGCGCCCGCCGTGCAGTAGGCATACGAAATATTGATATGGGCATCGGCCAGCTTGCCCGTAACCGTCGCCAGAGCACCGGCATGATTGGGAAGATTTACACAGAGAACCTCCGTTTCGCTGAACTGGAGGTTGAGCCGCTTGAGGACGGCCCGCACGCGGTCGGCTCCGTCTCCCACCAGGCGCATCACCCCGTGCTCATACGAATCGGTCATGGTCAGAGCCACGATGTTGATTTTGGCCTCGGCGATTTCTTTCAAAATGCGGGCCAGCACACCGGGCTTATTCACCATGAAAATCGAAAATTGGGTATCCAGATACACGGTCGGCTCCTTTCCTTATTGTTCCCTTTTTTGTACGAAAAATCCACTACGGATTCTGACGAAACCATTCGAGGGCATGTGCACAATCCGGAGAAAATTCAAATATCCGGTCCAGATGAGTCACGCGGAAAACCCGCATCAGATGGGGCTGAAGACCGCAGATTCGCATGCGCCCGCCGTATTCCCTCAGACGCCGCCAGGTATCCACCAGCAGGCCGAGCATCATCGATGAAAGAAAACGAACCCGGCCCAAATCGATAATCAAGCGATGAGGCCGTCGGGAGGCGATATAGTCGCGGAGCGTACCGGCGATTGTCTCCAGTTCCGCCAGACTGACCGACTCCGCATTCAGGGCCGCAATCGCCGCTCCGTCCTGTTCCGTCAGCGTAAGCCGGTTCGAAGCTTCCATAGGTTTGCTGTTTTCCTTTCCACTTTATTGTATACGCCTGGGCGGTTTTTGTCAATCCAGCGGGGTGCCCGCCTTCCAGCAGGCCGCCCAGCGGTCCTTTTCATATTCAACCAGGGTTTGCTCCTCCCGAGCACACCGCGCTTCCGCCAAAGGACAGCGAGGATGAAACGGACAGCCGGAGGGAGGATTGGCAGGGCTGGGCACCTCGCCCTTAAGAACGATGCGTTTGCGGCGGCGGCCCGGTTCAGGAACAGGAATCGCACTGAGCAAGGCCTGTGTATAAGGATGAAGCGGCCGTTCAAACAAGGCATCTCTCGCCGCCTGCTCAACAATGCGTCCCAGATACATCACCGCCACGCGGTCGCTGATATGGCGGACCACCGCCAAATCATGGGCAATAAACAGATACGTGAGCTTCAGCTGCTTCTGCAAATCCATCAACAGATTGATGATTTGAGACTGAATGGATACATCCAGTGCACTGACCGGCTCATCGCAGACGAGAAATTTCGGGCCGAGGGCCAGGGCACGGGCAATGCCGATGCGCTGCCGCTGCCCGCCGGAAAACTCGTGCGGATAGCGGTCCAGATAGCGTCGGGACAAACCGACCTGTTCGAGCAGTTCAACAACCCGCTGACGCCGCTGCTGCCCGGAAGCCAGGCCGTGAACCTTCAGCGGCTCTCCGACAATGGCCTCCACGTTCATCCGCGGATTGAGGGAACCGTACGGGTCCTGAAACATAATCTGCATCTGACGGCGGAGGGGTTTGAGCCGTCCGGACGGAATCGACAGGATATCCATCCCGTCAAAAAAGACCCGACCTGCGACGGCGGGAATCAGCCGAAGAATTGTCCGCCCCACCGTGGTTTTGCCGCAGCCGCTTTCCCCGACCAGCCCCAGGGTCTGCCCCGGCTCAATCCGAAAACTGACGCCGTCCACCGCGCGGATAAACCCCGCCGTACGGCCGAACAAACCGACGCGTATCGGAAAGTAGGTCTTGAGGTCCTGAACCTCCAGCAGGGGTTTCTTCTCTGCGGACACCATCCGTTTATCCTCCGTATCCTTCCGCATACCAGCAGGCCGCCCGGCGGCCCGGCATCACTTCCTTCAGGGGCGGCTCCTGCGCTTGACAGCGTTTGTCCCGACAGCCGACGGAACAGCGGGGATGAAACTTGCATCCCGTTGGAAAATCCACCGGATTGGGCACCGTTCCGGGGATAACCTCCAGACGCTCTCGCCGCTCATTGAGCCGCGGCAGCGAGCGAAGCAGCCCCCTTGTATAGGGATGCAGAGGGTTCGCAAAGAGCGGCTCGACCGGCGCCGACTCCACAACCCGCGACGCATACATCACCACAACCGAATCGGCGTTTTCCGCCACCACCCCCAAATCATGGGTAATCAGCAGAATGCTCATCTTCTGCTGCTGCCGCAGATGCCGAAGCAGGTCGAGAATCTGGGCCTGAATTGTCACATCCAGAGCCGTGGTGGGTTCATCGGCAATCAGCAGTTTGGGCATGCAGGACAGCGCCATCGCAATCATCACGCGCTGCCGCATCCCGCCGCTGAGCTGATGCGGATATTCATCGAAACGCCGCTGCGGGTCGGCAATCCCCACTTTGGCCAGCATTTCGACAGCCGCCTGACGGGCCTGACGGGCGGTTTTTTTCTGGTGCAGACGAATCGCTTCAACAATCTGGCTGCCGATGGTAAAAACCGGATTCAGACTGGTCATCGGCTCCTGAAAAATCATCGCAATCTCATTGCCGCGGATGCGCCGCATCTGGGACTCACTCAGGGACAGCAAATCGCGGTCTTCCAGAAGAATGCGTCCGGAAACAATGCGTCCGGGCGGCTGGGGCACCAGCCGCAGAATCGACAGGGCCGTAACGCTTTTTCCGCAGCCGCTTTCGCCGACCAGAGCCACCGTCTGTCCGCGCGGGATATCGAAACTGACCTCCTGAACAGCCCGGGCCAGCCCCTGCTCCGTGGAAAAGTGCGTCGAAAGATTCTGAATGGACAAAAGCGTATCCGTCATTTCAATCCACCCTCAATTTCGGGTCCAGGCAGTCGCGCAGGGCATCGCCGAAGAGATTCAGGGCCAGCGACAGCAAAAAGATGGCAATCGTGGCGGCGGTCATCTCCCACCAGACATCGCGGGCCAGTTCCGCCCGGGCGGCATCAATCATCGCGCCCCAGCTGGGCTTGTCAGTTTCCCCCAGCCCTAGAAAACTCAAAATCACTTCGGCATGGATGAAGTGGACAAACCGAAGCGACAAGTCGATGATAATAATATGAAACACATTCGGCAGCAGATGGGAAAAGATAATGCGGGTGTTGGAACAGCCGGTCGCGCGGGCAGCCAGGACATATTCGCTCTCCTTGCGTTTAATAAACTCGCCGCGGATAAGCCGGCAGATGCCCACCCAGGACGTCAGCCCCATCGCCAAATAGACGCTCGTAATGCCCCGCAGTTCCAGCCCGAAAACGGTCTTATCCCGCAGCACTACGGCAAAGGCCATCAGCAAAAGCAGATACGGAATGGTGCTGAGGGTGGAAATCAGCCAGATTATCAGTTCATCCAGCCAGCCGCGAAAATAGCCGGCGGCGGCCCCCAGCGGCACGCCGATGGCCAAGCTAATCAGCGAGGCAAAAAGGGCCACTGTGATGGAGGTCTTGGCCCCATACAAAGCCCGGCGGAAAGTCGAGCGGCCCATAAAATCCGTCCCCATCCATTCGCGGCGGATTTCCGTCTTGCCGTCCGCCGTCGTCCACTCATACGGAACCATCGGCTTCTGATAGGAGGGGCCGACGATTTCATTCCAGCGAATAAATGCCGGGCTTTCCCACTTGCGGACCTCTGCAATCCATTCAAAGGCGGCCAGCCCCAAATAAAAGACAACAATCCAAAAACAGACCATCGCCAGCCGCTGCTTGCGGAGACGGCGAATCCCATCCGCCCACAGGGAGCGGCCCGGCGGGATATGCTCTTCGGCCCCCGGCTGAAGGGACGAATTATTCGAGTTTGATTCGCGGGTCGGCCCAGGCATAACAGATGTCCGTCAATAAGGTAAACACCACAATCAGCAGCGAAAAGATAAACGTCATCGCATTGATAATAAAGAAATCGCGGGAGGCGATCGCCTCAATCATCAGCGAACCCAAACCCGGAATCCCGAAAAACCGCTCCAGCAGAAGAGACCCCAAAAACAGATAGGGAATCGACAGAACCACGCTGGTAATAATTGGAATCAGGGCGTTCTTGAGCACGTGTTTGAAAAGGACTTTGGAGGTGGAAAGCCCTTTGGCAAAGGCCGTCCGCACGTAGTCGCTTCGCATTTCATCCAGCACAATGGTGCGGTAAAACCGGAGGTTGCCGCCCAGACCGGCGGCGATGCCGATCAGCACCGGCAGCGCCAGACTGGTCAGAAGGGACTCTTCGGGCATGTACATAATCGGAAACATCCCCAGTTTGTAGGCGAAGATATACTGGCCGTAGATGATAAAACTCAGATACGGGATGCTCATTCCGGCCACGCAGAGCACCACCGCCGCCACGTCCAGCCAGCTGCCGCGGACGAACGCCACCATCAGGGCCAGCGAAATCGACAGAACCAGCGTGCCCAGAAACATCGGAACCGTCAAAGACAGAGACGGGCCGACGCCGCGAAGGATTTTGTCGCTGATTTTCTCGCGGTCCAGGGCCCGCCCGAAATTGAACGTCAGGGCCTTGCGGAAATGGTCAATAAACTGACTGTCCAGCGACCAGAAAAGCGGCTTGTCGAACCCGTATTCGTGGCGGATTTCAGCGATGGTTTCCGCATCCGCATTTTTGCCGGCAATCTGCTGGGAAATATCACCGCCGACTACGGAAAAGAGGAAAAACGTCAGCAGAAGCACGCCGACGACTATCGGAACCGTATAAAGCAGTCTTCGAATAATATAGACAGTCATTTGGGTTTCTTTTTGAGCTCGTTCAGGAGTTCTTTATAGCGGTTTCGCTTCTCCAGGTCAATCCTTCTGTATTTGGCGGTATTGTAGGAAAACTCATGGGGTTTGGCGTTTTTGTACCAGCCGTGAATAATCGCAATCGAGACGCGGTGATTCAGAAAAACAGCCGGATAGTCTTCGAGCATAATTCGCTCCATTTGACGGCACAAGCGGGTTCGCTCCGGACCGGGAAACATCGGCTCGGCTTTTCGATACAATGCGTCATACTCCGGATTGGAATAAAAGAAATGATTGCCGCCGTAGCCCCAATTCCAGGAGCAGAACCCCATCAGCATATCGAGGGAATCCGGAATGCTCGGACTGGCCCCGCTGAAGAAAATCTGAAGTTTGCCTTTGTTCAGCCCGTCCAGATAGGTCGGCCAGTCCATATAATCCACACGAAGCTGCAGGCCGACATCCTCCAGATATTTCTGCAGAAACTGCCCAATCTGACGGTCCAGATTTGACGTGCCCGGAATGGCAATGGTCAGCGGCGGAATGGGGCCGCCGTGAATCCGCTGCGCTTCCTGAAGCAGCGTACGGGCTTCCGCCGGGTCATATTTGGCATAATCGGTATGGACAATATTGGGGTCATATTCCTCCAGCCCCGGCGGCAGATAGCCGTAGGCAACCTTATGCACACCGTTAAAGAACAAACGAATAGCGGCCTGGCGGTCAATCGCCCGGCTGACGGCTTTTCGGAGCGGCTTGTTCCGGCCTAATACAGGGTCCTGCATATTAAAGCCGATCCAGAAAACCGATGGGTCGTCAAAAACGAGCAGCCGAATATCACGCTCGGCCATTGCGGGGGTCGCCGTCAGGGTGTCCGGATTGACCGCCTGAGCAAAGTTGTCCTTGAAAATCTGCATAATGTCCAAATCGCCGCGCAGGAACATCAGCCAGGCGGGCTGAAACTCTTCAATGATGCGGTACACAATTGCATCCGCAAATGGAAGGGGCTTGCCGGCATCCTCCAGATAGCCGTTCTCCCAATCGGACGGCTCGCCTTCCGTCGGATAGGTCCCGCCGTGCCAGTTTTCATTGCGGACCAGTTCAATATAAAACCCCCGCTCCCAGACCTTCAGCCGAAACGGACCGGTGCCGACGGGATGATACAGAATGTCTTTGCCGTAATAATCCACCGCTTCGCGCGGGACCGGGGCCGTCACAGCGGAGGCCAGATACCAAATCAGCTGGGGCCAGGGCTTGGTGAGCTTCAGCTGGAGCGTATAATCATCCAGAGCCCGCAGCCCTTCCACCTCCACGCTGTAATCCACATCCGATTCCCGCCGAAAGCCCTTGGTGTATTCGCGAAAGTCATCCAGACCGACGATGCGTCCGTTCCAGTCGGTCCACCGCTGACTCATATATTTGACGTTGGCGATGCGCTTGAGAGCAAAGACAAAGTCCCCCGCTTTGACCTCTCGTCCCTTGCCGTCGGGGAAACAGGGGTCGTCGTGATAGAAAATGCCTTTTCGGATGCGGATGGTATAGGTCAGATGGTCCTCGCTGATGTCCGGCATCCCTTCGGCCAGCAGGGGCACCAGTTCCACCGGACGCTTGAGGTAATGATATTCATACAGGGATTCGTAAATCTGTGAGGCCACTCCGATGGAATAGACATCCGTCAGGTTGCCGCAGTCGAGCGTCTGAATCTTGGAAAACATCGGCACCCGGATAACCATCCGTTCCGAGGCGGAGGGCTCCGGCTTTTTGCGGCAGCCGGGCGGCAAAAAAGCAGCCGGGACCAGCAAAGTCATAATAACCAGACGGAGTTGAGCGGTTCTTTTTTTCATTCGTACTGCTTCCAATAGGCACGACGCTTGTCCGGGTCGATTCGATAATACTTGGCGAATCCTCCTCCCATACATTCGGCTTTATAGGCGTTCGGCTTGAAATTTCCGACCCAGTCGTGATAGAGAATATACCCGATGCGGTGATACACAAAGGCCACGGGCATATCCTCAATCACCAGCCGCTCGGCCTGCCGATACAAACGGGTCCGCTCCGGCGAAGGCGGCAGAACGCGAATCTGCTCATACAGCCGGTCAAATTCGGGACTGGAATAATTGCTGCTGTTGGGCCAGGGGGCATTCGGGCCGTAAAACACCTGCAGGAAACTTTCCGTATCGGGATAATCGGCCATCCAGCCGGTCCCGCCGATCAGCTGAAGCTGATTGGTCCGCATTTTCTCCAAAAATGTCGGCCAGTCGAACACCTCAATCTGAACCTGAAGACCGATTTCCTGAATATTTCGCTGAAAATACTGGGCGATTTGGCGATAGGTCGTATCCGTGCCGCCGACCGCCAGCCGAAGCCGCGGAATCGGGCCGCCGTGAATCCGTTCCGCTTCGCGCAGCCAGGTGCGGGCCTTCTCCAGGTCAAAAACAGAACGGGAAACCTGCACGATGTTGGGGTCGTAATCCTCCATCGCCGGTGAAATAAACCCATGGGCGACAATCCCCCGGCCGTTCATCAGCAGCTCAATGAATTTTTCACGGTCTATCGCATAGTTAATGGCCAGCCGGAGCGGCTTATTGGGGCCCAAAACCGGGTCGCTCATATTAAACGATACATAAAACACATTCGGCTCAATATACGTCTGCAGCCGAATCCCCTTCTTTTTCATATCCTCTGTGAGGGTCTTGCCGAAGGCAACGGCCTGTCCGAAATTGTCCTTCGGGATGGAATTGATGTCAATCCGCCCCCGCATAAACATCAGCCAGCGGGGCTGGTCTTCCTCGATGATGCGCCAGATAATTCGGTCAATAAAAGGAACAGGCAGACCTGCATCGGCCAAAAGGCCCTGTTCGGCATCCTCGGGCATTCCTTCGGTCGGATAAAAATCGGGTCGATAGGACGGATTGCGGACGGCTTCAATGTAACTGCCTTTGACCCATTTCTTCAGAACAAACGGACCGGTGCCGACGGCGTGGTTTCGAATCTCATCCCCATAGTACTCGACCGCCTCCCGGGCCATGGGGGCGGTCGGCACGTGAGCCAGCCAGAAAATCAATTGCGGCCAGGGACGAATCAGTCGGATTCGCAGCAGATGCGGCTCGAGCGCCTCCAGCCCCTCCACCAGACGGGAATAATCCACCCGTCCTTTTTCACAGGTTTTGGTATATTCGCGAAATTCATTGAGTCCGACAATCCGTCCGTCGAAAATCCACCAATTTTTGCTGGCGGTCTTGACATCCGCTATCCGCTTCCAGGCATAGATAAAATCCTCCGCCGTCACATTGCGTCCTTTGCCGCCCGGAAAACAGGGGGCATCGTGGAAATACACATCCGGACGAATCCGAATGGTATAGGTGCAGCCGTCTTCGGAGATTTCCGGCATTTGGGCCGCCAGCTGCGGCACCAGCTGATAGGGACGCTTGAGATAATGATAATAATACAGCGTTTCAAAGAATTCTCGAGAAACCTCATCGGTGGGCACATCGCCGATTTGGGCGGGGTCGAGGGTTTGAATCTTGGCACGGGAGCGCTGCTGAAAAAGGATTTCTGCTTTGGATGAGGATTCTTTGGGACGGCAGGAAGCCGCCAGCAAAGTTAGAACAAGACAGCTGTATATCCCCCTTCTCTTCCAGCAAGTTCGTGCGGTTTTTGTCTGCGGCTGCAAACGGTTCACGGCATGCTTCCTTTGGGGCCTCTCGGGAAGGAGGACAGGAATGCATCCGACTACCCGGCAGCAGGAGCAGCCGGCGCCGCAAAACAGTTCGGCAGCGTCGGAGGAACCGTCAAAGGCCGCCCGTCGGCATCCCGCCCGAAATCGACCCCCAGACGTGCCGGCAGCGTTCCCCGTCGGCTGACTGTTCCCATCAGCTCCTCATAAACCGGCTGCAATCCGCCGCTTCGTTCAAAAGCCCGGCGAATGCCGGCCGCTGAAATCTCCAGCTTCGGCAGCAGACGGTCTTCCGTCTCCGCCAACACCGTAATCAGCTGAGTGCGGGCCTCTTCCGAAAGATTCTTTCCGCCGGCGGCCTCATTCTGGAGCCATCGCTGCATTACAGCGCTCAGCAAAAGTACAAAACGCCTTCCGGCGGCGGTTTTCTCTTCCGGCACTTTCGCCGACACATACTTCTCCGTCAGGGCAGTCAGAATGCGTCCATCCACCCAGGCACTTTTCTCCTGACACTTCGTATAGTCATTCAGCCGCCGAGCCGTCAACTGCTCAAGAAGTTCACCGGAACGGGCATCCTGCCAGGCCGCTGCAAAACCGGCTGTCAGAGCCAGAATCTCCGGCAGCGGTTCCTTCTGAATCAGCGACCGGAGTGTCTCAAAAATCTTTTGAGTCGCCTCGGGATCGGCGGTTGTCTCCGAATTCAGTTGTTTGGCGATTTCCGGATCAGTCAAAGACTTAACCGCCCAGTAGCGTACCACAGCATCTTCATCCTGCGACCAGAGAACGCCGAATTCCGTCAGAAGTAAACTACGCAGCTCGGCAATTAAAATGGCCAAATTGAGACGGACCAGCCGACGGCGCGCAGGGTCGTCAATTCGCTCCAAAGAGGTTTGGGCCAGGGACCGAAGACGATCGCGAAGAATGGTTACATAAGCAGTGGCATACAAACTTAAGTCTTTTGTGCCTTTCTGCTCCACAATCTGCCGGCGTGTTTTGGCCATTTCTTCGGATTGCTCGGCCAGAAATATCCCGTTTAAGGTAGCCAAAATGAATTTGTCGATTTCGGCTTTGTCTTGTTCGGAAATGGCTGTTGCAGACTCGGCTTTAGTTCGTACGGCCGTAACGGCCTCTGTGGGAACGACGGCCTGTGCGAATGAAGCAAACACCCCTGCGGTCAGAAAGAAAAAGACCCTTTTCATCGGCTTGCACCTTCAGAAAACGAATTTACTGTATCCACAATATACGAGAGTACGCAAAGAATAGCCCGCCGAAGCTGTTCTGTCAAGGATTTAAGCGGCAGGAGAGGTCCAATTTCGAAGTTTTTCCAGTCCGATAATGAAAAAGACGGGAAAGCACCTCAAACAGAAGGGGTTTTTAACCGACAAAGTAAACGAGTCGAAATCATTGATTCTTATCAGGAAAAAATTGAAAGAACGGTTCCATGACGTATATTGCTAATAGAAAGAATGGGTATTAAGCCGATGAACAAGACACGTTTTTATCTTTTTGGATTTCTTTTGCCTGCCGTCCTGCTGACGTTCGGGTTGTCTGTGTTCGGGCAGGAAAAAACCAACGAACCGAATTCCCCCCCTAACCTATCTGAAAACCAGAACCCTCCTTCTGCCGAGCCGAACAGCCCGTCGGAAAACGGAAACGGGACCGGCAATCATTCTTCTATCGTCGATGAACAGTCGGACAGCCGCATTCCGGAATTTTTTGACCTGTGCGACCGCATTTTTTCCACCTATGTGACGGAAAACGGACTGGTCAAATACGCCGCCCTGCGGAGAAATCGACTGGATTTGCTGCCGGCGATGCGGCTGCTGAAAGAAATCAATCCCCTCCACCTGATGGCCCTCAGTCAGGACGACAAAACAGCCTTCTGGATTAACGTGTACAATCTGTGCACCCTGCAGCTGATTATAGACAACTATCCGATTCAGCCGAAATGGTATATGATTCGCTATCCCAGCAACAGCATCATGCAAATCTCCAACCCGTGGACAAAGAATTATTTCTGGGTGCAGGGGCTTCAGTACAACCTGGAAGAGATTGAGCAGGAATTTCTGCTGGCCCGCACCAAAGACCCGCGGGTTTGTTTTGTCCTGTCTTATGCCAGTCTGGGCGGAGGACGCCAGCGCAATGAGGCCTATCGAGGCAGCAAACTGGACCAGCAGCTGGACGACCAGGTGCGCAAGTATCTGTTCAGTCCGCAGGGGTATTCGCTGAACCGGGAAGAACAAACCGTCTCTCTGTCCGTGCTGTTCCAGACCAAACGAACAGTCTTTCTGGAATCGGAATACGCTTCTATCCGGCGGTTTCGGGACTATCCGGAGCTTCAGCGGGCGTGGCTGAACTTTTTGGCGCGGTATCTAAGTGCCGAAGAAATTCAATTTCTTGAAACCACGCCGGTGACCTTCAAAATGATTAACTACGACTGGCGTCTGGATGAGATTCCGTAAATCGGTGTATCTTCCGGCTCCGAAAACACTTTCCGGTCAACTTTCTGAGAGTCCCATCAAAACAGGCCCTGAATCTTTCCGGTTTTGACATTGACGTCGATGCGTCGGAAGGCGGGATCGGAACCGGTTCCGGGCAGGAGTTTGATGTCGCCGGCAATCGGCACAACGTAGCCGGCGCCTTCATAAATCATCACATCGCGAATCGGCAGTCTCCAACCGCGCGGACGGCCTTTCAGGTCCGGAATGTGGGACAAACTCAAATGGGTCTTGACCATGCAGGTCCCCAGCTGTCTGCGGAGAGGGTCGGCATCAATCTTCTTCAGTTTCTGAAGGGCTTTGTCTTCAAAATCTACTCCATCTGCGCCGTAAATCTGTGTTGCAATCAGTTCAATCCGCTCTTTGTGGGGCATCTCGAGGGGATATAAATAATCGAAATCGCGCTCCTCCTGAGCGGCGGCGGCAACTTTTTCCGCCAGTTCGAGGGCCCCTTCCCCGCCGCGAAGCCAATGGTCGGAAACAGCCGCTTCGGCCCCGTGGTCTTCAGCAAACCGGCGGACAAAATTCAATTCCGCATCTGTGTCCGTCTTAAAGCGGTTGATGCAGACAATCGGACGGATTCCGGATTTGCGGACGATTTCGATATGAGCAGCCAGATTGTCGCAGCCCTTCTCGAGCAGCTCGAGGTGTTCGCGGGTATATTCAATGCTGAGCGGAGCGCCGGGTTTGACAGCCGGACCGCCGCCGTGCATCTTCAGGGCACGGACCGTCGCCACAATCACCACCGCATGGGGCTTCAGCCCCGACATCCGGCATTTGAGATTCCAGAACTTTTCGTAGCCGATATCCGTCCCAAAACCGCTCTCGGTGACGACGTAATCCGCCAGTTTGCAGGCAACCAAGTCCGCAATAATGCTGCTTTGGCCGATGGCGATATTGGCAAAGGGGCCGGCATGCACCAGAATGGGCTGGCCCTCGATGGTCTGCAGCAGGTTGGGATTGAGGGCCTCCACCATCCAGGCCGTCATCGCCCCATCCACCTCCAGGTCGGCGGTTGTGATAGGATTGCCCTCCTTGTCATAGGCCATCACGATTTTGCTCATTCGCTGGCGCATATCGGCAAGCCCTTTGGCAATCGCCAGAATAGCCATCACTTCGCTGGAGACGGAGATTTGGAAGCCGGATTCCATCTGAACCCCATCCATTTTTCCGCCTTTTCCGATGGTGATATTCCGCAGGGCCTGTGCACAGAAATCGATAGCCCACTTCCACTGCACATTCTCCGGGTCAATATTGAGCCGGCGAAGGCCGATTTTTGCCAGACGTTCGTCATCATAATTGCGTTCATGCTGCATCCGTGCCGTCAAAGCAACCATTGCTAAATTGTGGGCATTCGTGACGCATTCGATATCGCCCGTCAGCCGGAAGGAAAACGGGACCAGCGGAATACACTGGGAAAGGCCCCCGCCGGCCGCCGTACCCTTGATGTTGAAGGTCGGGCCGCCGCTGGGCTGACGAATAGTGCCGACCACACGTTTGCCCAGTTTGCCAAGTCCCTGCACGAGCCCGATGGTCGTCGTAGTCTTTCCTTCGCCCAAGGGGGTAGGAGTGATGGCCGTCACGTCGATGTAGCGGGCATTTGGGGCAAATCGGAGCCGCTCAAGTATCTTTTTATAATCCAGTTTCGCCAGTTTTTCCCCCATCGGAAGCAATTCGCCGTAGGCCAGCCCCAAATCACGAGCCAGCTGATAGAGCGGTTTCATATTTTCTTCGGCGGCCTCGGCAATCTGCCAGTCGGGCATTACTCGCGGGTCCAGCGTATTCATTGTTCCCTTTCGCAAAAAAAAGAAGTTCTCAAAGATATTTCGGGGGATTCAGTATATAAAATTATCAATCGGATTCCTGTTTTTTCTTTATTTTCAGGAAGAGAATATTTGCTGAAAGTAGATATTGTATAGCTATATAACCTTAAAATAAAATTAAAGCTACAGTAAATCTCGATTTTTTCTATATATAGAAAGATTAATACTCGGAAATTTTTTCTTTTTTCTTGTTGACATAAAGCCGTCGCTGCGGTACAGTAAGCCGTAGATTTACGGAGGAGGCAAAGCACATTTGCCTGCCTGAAAACGGAAGAGGTTTGAGAATGGATGGGAGGTAGAGATGAAAAAGGCAATTCTTCTGACGGCACTTCTTGCAATGGCTTCCTTCGCTTCAGCACACTTTGAACTGTTCGAGGAAAATCTATCGTTAGGACAGCAAAAAGACTTAATTCACAATGATGCGGACCCCTGGAAAGGATTGATCACTTTAAATGTAACCAACACGGGGAGCGACCCGTGGGGTGATTTTCATTTTCAAATCGTCGGTCCTGGGGCTTTCTTCTCCGAACAGGGCACAGCCACGAATATCCCCGGAGCCGTCTGGACTGTTACCCCGAGCACCGTTGATTTCTACTTCTACAGCAACCCCATCGGACAGGGCCAGAGCGCCAGTTTCACGGTATATACGAACAACCCGAATATGATGTCGTACTTTATGCTCTGCGTCTGGCCGACCCCTGTTCCGGAACCGGCAACATTTGCTCTGCTGGGACTGGGCGGGCTGGCTTTGATTCGCAGAAAATAGCAGCGTTCCCTTTTTCATCCGATTTTGAATATCCAAAGGATTCAGAGAAATCTCTGAATCCTTTTTTTATTGCGCAACAGCAACCCGCGTTCCGTTGCACACCTGCAGTGAATCAGGTATAATGAAATCTGATGGAAACCCCGGTTGTGCATACCGTTTTGGCTCTGGCGTGCGTGTCGCTTCGCCGCTATGCAGAGGCAATTCAAAAGAACCTGGAGACAGCAGCACAGGGTGAGGATATTGAGCCGATTCACCAGGTTCGTGTGGCCTGCAGACGGCTGCGGACGGCCCTGCGTTTGTTTGCGGATTGTCTGCAGGAGGATTCCGTCTTCAAGTGGCGGAAAGAATGCAAGCGGCTTTTGAAAGATTTGCGCAAGGCCCGCGACCTCGACATTCAGATTCAGTTTCTGGAAGACCTCCTGAAAAAAACCATTCGGGACAAAAAGATTCTGCCCGGCATCAAACGACTTCTGCTTCGGCTCCGGCAGAAACGGCAGCGTCTGCAGAAGCGAATCCGCAAAAGCGCAGACCGATTCCGAAAACAGAATATCCTGAAGGAAATTGCTTTGGAAACGGAACAGCTTGAACGGATGCAAACCTCCGCTGCAGAAGCCGGCGGACTTTCCGTCGCCGAACGGGCAGGGACGGCTGTACGGGAAGCAATAGAAAAAACGACAGCCCTTTTGGACCGCCTGAACGACAAAAAAGACATCAAGGGTCATCACCAGCTGCGAATTGCCGTCAAACGACTCCGTTATACACTGGAAACTTTCCAGCCGGCGTTCAAAGAGGATTTCGACAAACTGATTCAGCCCCTGAAAAAAATGCAGACCCTCCTGGGGGATTTGAATGACTGTGCCGTCTGGCTGGAGCAAATCGAAAAATTTTCCGCGAAGGAAAAAGAACGCACAGAAGAATACTTCGGACATGCCCGCCCTTTCCTGCGGCTTCAACCCGGGATTGAGTATGTGCGGCGGAATCGAAAAAAACAATGGCAGACCCTGTTCCGAGAGGTTTTTGCTTATTGTCGGAAATTGGAAACGGACGGATTCTGGAAGCAGATGACCAAAACATTTGCAGCGCCGGAAGCAGCTTTCCCTCAAGAAAATCATGGCCCATCTTCTCCATGACAAAATTGCACAGGCAGAACGATTTGCCGACCAATGCGGAGCGGAACGCGGGCATTGGGAGCAGGTGCGCCGGCTGTCAATGCAGCTGTTCGACCGGCTTGCCGATTCGCTGAAACTTGATGAGTCGGACCGCTTTGTTCTGGAGTGTGCGGCGATTTTGCACGATATCGGCTGGTGTACAGGGCAGCAGGGACACCATAAACAATCGATGAAAATGATTCTGGATGATACAACCCTGCCGCTGAGCCGGACGGAGCGAGTGCGCATCGGTCTGACCGCCCGCTATCATCGAAAAGCCCTGCCGGCAAAAGACCATCCGATTTACAACGAACTGGGAGCGGAGGAGCAAAAACGCATAGACCTGCTGGCGGGTCTGCTGCGAATTGCAGACGGTCTGGACTGCAGCCACCGGAATCTGATTAAGGGGGTTCAAGCGGAAATCAGCCGAGACCGGCTGGTGATTTGCTGCCAAAGCGATTCAGGGGCCCATGAAGAGATGCAGGCCGCCCGAAAAAAATCCGACCTTCTGGAAAGAGTCCTGTCTGTCCCGGTCCAATTCACTCAGGAATCCTCCGCTGCGAATTTGTATTGACGAAACCCTTTTCAAAAGGGATACTGCGGCATATGGCAGAGCAGGAAGCAAAACCAGTATCTCCCACAGAATCGCCGATCCTGGCGGTCATTGATATCGGAACCAACTCCATTCGTATGTCCATCGGCCAGGTTCTGGCCGACGGCAGCGTTGAAGTGCTTGAGCGGCTTCAGCGTGCCGTCCACCTGGGGCAGGATGCGTTCCGCTTCGGTCGTCTGGAACGTGTCACTATTCGCGCGGCTATCAGCATCCTGAGGGAGTTCAAGAGACGGATTGACTTTTACGGGGCCCGGCGTGTCTGGACAGCCGCAACCAGCGCTCTGCGGGAGGCACGAAATGCGGATGTGTTTGTGGACCGGGTTCTGATGAGCACCGGTCTGGAGGTGGACATTCTCGACCCGACGGAGCAGGGACGGCTGACGGTTCTGGCCGTTCGGGAAGCCCTGAAAAACGATATGTCTCTAATGGGGCGCCAAACCCTGATTACGGAAGTCGGCGGCGGCAGCACGATGCTCACATTCCTGAAAAACGGGCAAATCACCGCCTCCCAGGGACTGGGACTTGGGTCCATTCGGCTTCAGGAGATGCTGGAGCCGGCGGGGAGAAACTGGATGCAGACCTCCGAGTTTATCCGTCGGGAGATTGAGTCAATCCTGTCCCCGCTGGAATCATTGATGCCGCTGCGCTCGGTGAAAACCTTTCTGACACTGGGAGCGGATGCACGGTTTGCGGCGGAACAGATAGGGACACCGCTGCCGAATCCTTCTTTTCGAAAGATTTCCCGTGCCCGGTTTCGGCGTTTTCTGGAAAAACTGAAGAATTTTTCGCCCGAACAGCTGGCTCAGCAGTACGACCTGCCGTACACGGAGGCGGAAACGCTGGTGCCCGCCCTGCTGATTTATCAGGAGCTTCTGGACGCCACGTCCGCCAAAGAATGGATTGTTTCGTCGGTTTCCATGCGCGACGGGCTTCTGGTTGAACTGTCTCGTCGAAGCAGCGGACGTCAGGAACAGGCGTTTCGGCAGGAAGCGGTGCAGTCTGCTCTGGCGCTGGCGGAAAAATATAAGGTGAATCTGGACCATGCTCAGCGGGTAGCGGCCTGTGCCGTCCGTCTTTTCGATGCCCTGACAACCGAGCACGGCCTTTCGGAGCGGCATCGTCTTCTCCTGGAAATTGCCGCCCTGCTGCACGAAATCGGAATGTTTGTATCAGCCCGGGCTTATCACAAACATTCCCTGTATCTGATTTTGAACTCAGAAATATTCGGGCTCAGCCGTGAGGAGGTCCAGATTGTCGCCCACACCGCCCGGTATCACCGACGGGGCACTCCGAAGCCGACCCATGTGGAGTATATGAGTCTGTCCCGGGAAAATCGTCTGGCGGTCAACAAGCTGGCCGCCCTGCTCCGGCTGGCCAAGGCGATGGACCTGGAGGAGACCCGGCAGATTGAACAGATGCGCATCCGTCTGCAGGATGACACACTGACGATTGAAGTGCCGGGGCTCTCGGAAGAATCGCTCAAAACGCAGTCGATCGGACTGGGAACGGATTTCTTTGAAGATGTGTACGGACTGAAAATCCGCTGGACAGGGGGACTTTGAAAGACATCCTATGGGCAAAAACAAAACAGAAATACTGGAACAGCCGGAATCCTTTCTGAACCGGGAACTCAGCTGGCTTGAATTCAATCGGCGAGTGCTTCAGCAGGCCCGAAATCCGAAACTGCCCCTGCTGGAGCGTGTGAAGTTTCTGGCGATTTTTGCGTCGAATCTGGACGAGTTTTTTATGATTCGCGTGGCCGGTCTTCGTCAGCAGGCGGCGGCAGGCATTCGCAAAAAGGACCCCAGCGGAAAAACCCCCGCCGAACAACTGGAGGAAATCAGCCGGCGCTGTCATCAGATGATGGAGGAACACGCCCGAACAATGCGTCAGGTCTTTGCCGAACTTCGCGAAAACGGGCTGATTCTTTTCCGGCGGGAGGAACTGACAAGCAAACAGAAAACCGCCCTCCGGGCCTATTTTGAATCTGAAATTTTTCCGGTTTTAACGCCGATTTCCCTGACGGGTCTGAATCCTCCGCCGCTGCTGGAAGGACTTCAGCTTTTTGCCGCAATTGTTCTGGAACCGCAGGAGGACACGGAAGAGGTCTCCATCTTGGCCGTTCCCGTGCCGGACAGTTTTAAGCGATTTCCGGCGATTCCGTCTTCGGGACAAACGGTTTTGATTCCTTTGGAGGATTTGATACTGGAATACGCCGCAATGCTGTGTCCTAACCGGACAATCCGCTCCACCGCCTGTTTCCGGATTACACGGGATGCAGACGTTCCGATTCAGGAAGATGAAGCGGGCGACCTGCTGGAAACGATGGAGGAGGCGGTGCGGGAGCGGCTTCGTCGGGCGGCGGTGCGGCTGCAGATTTCCTCCAATCCGGCGCCGGAACTGCTCGAATGGCTGCGAAAACACCTGAATCTGAAGTCGGAGGATATCTACGAAACCGATGCCCTGCTGGGGGCTCGCAGTTTGTGGGAGATTGCCGAACGGCCGGGATATGAACGGCTGAAACTTGCCGACTGGCCCCCCCAGCCGCCGGCGGACCTGCCGGAGAGGGAGGACCTTTGGGAGACTCTTCGCGACCGCGATGTGCTGCTGGTTCATCCGTACGAGAGTTTTGACCCGGTGGTGCGTCTTTTGAAAGAGGCCGCGGAAGACCCGCAGGTGCTGGCCATCAAGCAGACGCTTTACCGGACCAGCGGGGATTCACCGATTATCCGGGCCCTGGAGGAGGCCGCCCAGAACGGCAAAGAGGTCACTGTGCTGGTAGAACTGAAGGCACGGTTCGACGAGGAACGAAACATCCAATGGGCCCGCCGGCTGGAGGATGCCGGCTGTACGGTGATTTACGGTGTGATGGGGCTGAAAACCCATGCCAAAGCCCTGCTGATTGTTCGACGGGAGGAAGGACGCATTCGGCGGTATGTGCATCTTTCGACGGGCAATTACAATGACAAAACGGCACGAATTTACTCCGATATCGGCCTGATGAGCGCCGATTCCGAACTGACCCGAGATACGGCCTCCTTTTTCAACCTGCTGACAGGACTGTCTGAATCCGTCGGCTGGTCCAAACTGGTCATTGCCCCGACAGCAATGCGCCGACGTCTCCTTGAACTGATTGAGCGGGAAATTCAGGTGTCCAGTCCGGACCGTCCGGGGCTGATTATGGCCAAACTGAATGCCCTGGAGGACAAACAAATGTGCCAGGCGCTGTACCGGGCCTCGCAGGCGGGGGTAAAAGTGCGGCTGAATATTCGCGGAATCTGCTGTCTTCGGCCCGGTGTGAAAGGGCTGTCCGAAAACATTGAAGTCGTCTCGATCGTGGACCGGTTTCTTGAACACGCCCGGATTCTGTACTTCGGCAACGGCGGCCATCCGGAGGTCTATCTGGCCAGTGCGGACTGGATGGGCCGCAATCTGGACAGACGGCTGGAACTGCTGTTTCCGATTGCAGACGCCGGTCACAAAAAACGCCTCATTCAAATGCTCGAATTGTATCTGCAGGATAATTGTCAATCGTGGCAGCTGCTGCCCGACGGGACCTACAAGCTCAAAGAATCCAAAGGCAAACCCGTTCGGGCTCAGCAAGTCCTCTATGAACAGGCCGTGGAGGCGGCTCGGCGAGGCCGAAGGAGCCAAAGCCGCTTTCGGCCCATCAAACAGGACTAATCCTCGCAGTGTCCTGCCTTCTTTTTTCCGCTGTACCGGCGAAGGAAACCGCCCCTCGGATTTCCGTGATGGAATCAGGCAGGCTCTGTTCCGGGTATCGGAATCACATCATCGGCCGGCGCCTTGACGGTCCCCTTCTCAAAATCCTCCGCCGTGGGAGAAAGAGTGAGATTGTACCACGGACTTTTGGACTGGGGGTCGGTCAGGTCCTGCCAGCGAACCAGCTGGCCGGTATAGGCGCTGATTCGTCCCATCAGAGCCGTTAAATTGGTCTCGGCCGCCCACTGTGCATCCTGCAGGGGCTTGCCGTCTCGAATGCTCTTGAGCAGGTCGATATGCTCCTGAACATAGGGATTTTCGTGCAGCTGCAGCTCCGGGACAGACACGCGTTTGCCGTCGGAAGGATTGACTGGTCCGCTTCCGGCCGCGGTGCCCTGCGTGCCGGTAAAGAACTCGGCCACGCGGTTATAGCAGCTGTCCACCTGACGGCACATGCTGTGGATATGAATCCCGCCGCCGTAGTCAAAATCAACACTGAAGAAGTCGAATTGGTTGCCTGTCTTTCGGCGGGCCCGTCCGCCGAACCCCACGCACTGCTTCGGGGTTTTGCCCAGGAACCAGTTGGCCACATCGATATTGTGGAAGTGCTGTTCGACAATATGGTCGCCGGACATTTCGGTGAAACTGACCCAGTTGCGAACCATGTAATCGGCATCGCTTTCGCCGGGAAGCCGCTTGTTGAACCACAGGTGTCCCATGCACCACCAGACCTGGCCGGACAGGATGGTGCCGATAGCCCCCTGGTCAATCGCAGCTTTGGTCTGGAGGTAAGAGGCCTGATGTCTCCGCTGGGCCCCGACACAGACAGCCAGCCCTTTGGAAACGGCGGTCTGTCCGACCTCGAGGATTTTTCGTGCTCCCGGCGCATCGACGGCCACGGGTTTTTCCATAAAGACGTGCTTGCCGGCGGCTATCGCCGCTTCAAAATGGCGGGGACGAAAGATGGGCGGTGTCACCAGCAGCACCACATCCGCTTCCGAAGCGAGGGCTTTTTGATAAGCCAGAGGGCCGTCGAAACATCGGTCCTGGGGCACCTGATGTTCCTGAGCGGTTTTCAGGACGCGGTCTTTGAAAAAATCCGCCAGCGCGGTGATTTCCGCTGTCATTCCGAGGGAAGAGACGGCCTGAAGACAGTCTTTCAAGGCCCCGTTTCCGCGTCCGCCGCAGCCGATCAGGGCCAGCCGAATCTTTTCCTGTCCGGCGGCGAACAAAGCGGAGGCCGCAGGCCAGAACGCCGCGGAGGAGGCAACAGCCGATGTTTTCAGAAAATCCCGACGCGTCAGATTTGTATCACTTCGCTGGTTCATCTGTTCGCTCCTAAAAAATTTGTCTTTGGAAGTTTCCGCCCCTACCGAAGCTTCTCGAGAACAATATTGCGAAACTCAATCGGAGACCCCTCCGACTGGAGGGCAATAAAGCCGGATGCAGCGGAAAGCCCTTCGGCCCGATTCTGCCGCACGCCGTTGACAATCAGTTCGAGGGTATTGTCCCGACAGATAATTTCATAGCGGTTCCATTGCGGGGGCTTCTTTTCGCTGGAGGGTTTCTGACGAGCCAGCCGCAGATAGCGGGAGTCTTCAGGACGGAAGGCCTTCCCGTCCACCGTCAGCGACAACTCCTCCCCAATGATAATCAGGTCGCCTGCATCCCCGCTTCGCAGCTGGGCTTCATAACAGGTCGGCCAAAGCCGGTCTTCTCCGGTCCCGTGCAGGAGCACGCCGCTGTTGGTCGGTTCCTGCGGCCAGCGCCATTCGAGCGTCAGTTTGTAGTTGGAGAAAGGCCGAGTCGTGCGAAGATACCCGTTGGGACGGCCCTCGCACCGCAGGATACCATCCCGGATGCTCCAGACTTCGGACACAACCACACCCGGGTCATCCGTATAGAACTTCCACCCGTCCAGATTGTAGCCGTTAAACAGCCGGATGCGTTCCGCACAGCCGGAGGTCAGCACGCCGACACACAAACTAATCAGAGCGATTCCATACTTCATCGAAAGACTCCTTGGTTTCAGGGTTCAAATGCGTCGCAAAGCCGATAGGCGGCGATTCGGGCCAGCTCCCCTTCTTTGCCGGGTTTGCTGGTGCCGTGCTCCATACAAAGCACCCCCTCGTACTTTTTCTGATAAAGATGTCTGAAAATGTTTCGGTAGTTGATTTCGCCGGTGGTCGGCTCCATCCGCCCGGGGACATCGCCGATATGAAAGGCGGCGATGCGGCTGTAGGCCGCATCAATGTTGTGGATCAGATTGCCTTCCGTAATCTGCTGATGGAAAAGGTCGTTGACAATCATACAGGCGGGGCTTCCGACGGCCTGACAAATCTGAAAGGCCTGCGAGATTTTCGTCAAAAACAGGCCCGGATGGCTCTTGGGATTGAGCGGCTCAATCACTATCGTAAGGCCGGCCGGTTCGCAAACTTCGGCACAATACTTGAGATTTTCGACCACATTGGCCGTCTGGTAATCCCACTCCAGACTCTGGTCATACTGACCGGGAACCACCAGAGCCCACTTGGCACCGGTGCGTTTGGCGGTCTCGACGGCCTGCTTCATTTTGGAAACCAGCTGATTACGAACCGATTTGGACGGCATCACAAAGGTGCGCTGGCCGAACTGTGCCTCCGCGACAAAGGGGCCTATCATCATTTCGTACTGAACGGCGGCCTGAGCAATCTTTTCCTGCAGGTCGGTGCTTTTGCCCATCAGCCCGTTGTCAAAAAACGCCCGAAACCCCTGCTCATGCATAAACTTGATCTGGTCAATCGGGTCCTCGCCGGCGTGATGTTTGAATTGACCCAATTCAGGTGCGTAACGGAGCTTGAAAGGGCCTGTCGGTTTTTCAGAAGTTTGCTCCGCCGCCTTCAGCGAGGAAGAAAGTGCGGCGGTTGTCAGCAATGACGTCCCCAAAAACGTGCGTCGATTCATAAGCAATCCTTTTCCTGACATTTTTCTCCACCCAATATGATTCCCGAAGCCGCCTGTTTTATCGCAGCCTCGCCCGCTCAGACATTCGCTTTCAATCTTCGTCCGATTGGGGTTCAGACGGCTCATCGTTCGCTCCATCAAACGGAGCCGACTTTCTCTTTCCGCAAAAAATCATGATTTCCTGCGCGGTGCCGTAACCCACAAAATCAGGGCACCGATGAGAACAATCGGCAGGACCCAGGCCGTCGAGGAGGTATTCGTAATCTCCGGCAGCGTAATTTTCCCGTAATTGAAATGCTGTTCCAGAGAGACCACAACCGTCGGGTAGATTAGAATATAAACCATCGCCCCGACAAACATCCCGAGTACAGTAATCAGGGCATCCATCCGTCCGGCCGCCGCACAGGCCAACCCCGTTCCCGGGCAGTAGCCGGTAATCCCGAATCCCACCCCCAGCAGGGCACCGCCGATAAACACCGTAAGAACAGCGGCCGGTTTGATATCCAAGTTGGCATGACCGGTTTTCTGGAGAATCCAGGTACCGAGCATGCCGACCAGCACAAAAAGTGCAATCGTCCGAAAGGCATGGAAATCTTTTAGACGAAGAGTCCCGATGATTTTATCCGGTTCGGCAAGACCGCCCAGGTACAGCGCAGCGCCGAACAAAAAACCAATCAAAAGTCCCCAGAAAACCGTTGCCATAATAGGTCCTCCCTTATTTTTCAATATTCGGTGTTTTGGGGTACACAAGCCAAGCCGTCAGCATTCCGAAGCTGAACAGCCCGATTGTCATCGGTACAGCATTCAGAGACAGCTGCGCCCATCCGCTGGCGAAGCCCCCGCTGGTGCAGCCGTGGGCCAGCCGAGCCCCGAGCAGGATAAAAATCCCTCCGATAAACCCGGCGAAAAATCGCCCAAAGAGCGAACCGTTTCGATTGGTCTTCCACCAGACAGTCGAGGTCTGCAGTTTCCAGCGTTTGACCAGGACGGCGGCCGTAAACGCCCCGAGAACAATCCCCACATCCAGCCAGAAGCCGTATCCAATCTTCCGGTTTTTCTCCTGACTGAGGAGAGGATGATTCTGGGCATATTCGGGGGCTGCTTTATGCATCACGATGCTGTCGAGAATCACAAACTGAGTGGAGACTCCCAGCGGGCCTTTTACATAGACAGCCAGGACCTGAATCAGGCCCAGAATCAGCCCAGCCGCCCACCAGGGAAGAGGCGCCTTAGGAACTTTGATTTCTTCCATAAAAGACTCCTTTCCGAAAAAACATCAAAAACGATTGAATTACACCGGGCAATCCGAATCGTTTTCTGTTCAAAAGACTCCTCGTTCTCCTGATAAGTTTCCTGTTCTCTCATCGAGACTGTTTTGAAAACTTATCGGCATCTTTGAGCAGCTTGTATTCCACGCTGTCCACCAGAGCCAGCCAGCTGGCCTCGATGATATTCTCCGAAACGCCCACCGTGCCCCACAGGTCCGTTCGGTCGCGGCTTTCAATGACAACCCGGACCCGGGCCGCCGTGCCCGCTTTGGCATTGACCACACGAACCTTGTAATCAACCAGAGACATTTCCCGCAGAGACGGATAGAACCGTTCGAGGGCCTTCCGAAGGGCGTTATCCAGTGCATTGACCGGACCGTCTCCTTCCGCAACAACGTGTTCCACTTTGCCGTCTACCTGAAGTTTGACCGTGGCCTCCGTGACCATCGCGCCATCGGGATTTCTCTCCACATCAATGTGATATTTAATCAGTTCGAAACTGGGAACATATTCGCCGAGCGTTTTCTTCACAAGCAAATCGAAGCTGGCCTCGGCCGTTTCAAACTGATAGCCGGCGTTTTCAAGGTCCTGAACGGCTTTGAGAATTTTGGCCGCCGTTTGTTTGTCGGCGGTAATTTTTTTGCGTTCGAGCTTGTCGAGTACATTGGAAGAACCGGACAGCTCCGAAATCAGATATTTGCGCTCATTGCCCACCAGAGAGGGGTGGATATGTTCGTACGTTTTTTCGTTCTTGCGGAGGGCATCAATATGCAGTCCGCCCTTGTGGGCAAAGGCACTTTCGCCTACGTAAGGCAGGTTAGACACCGGGGGCAAATTGGCCACTTCAAAGACAAAACGGGACAGCTCCGTCAGGCCTTTGAGACGAGGAAGGCCGACTGTTTCATAGCCCATTTTCAGAGTCAGATTGGGAATAATCGAACAGAGGTTGGCATTGCCGCTTCGCTCCCCGAGGCCGTTGATGGTTCCCTGAACCTGGCGGGCCCCTGCCTGCACGGCCGCCAGGGAATTGGCCACAGCACAGTCCGAGTCATTATGGGTATGAATTCCGATGACCGCCCCGCTCAGGGTCCGGCAGACCACCTGTGTGATTTCGAAGACCTCCTTCGGCAGACAGCCGCCGTTTGTCTCACACAGCACCAAGACTTCCGCCCCGGCCTCGGCGGCGGCCTGAAGAACCTTCAAGGCATACTCCGGATTGTTTTTATACCCGTCAAAGAAATGCTCCGCATCAAAAAAGACCCTGCGTCCCTGCTTTTTCAGATAGGCAACGGAATCCGCACAGAGCTGAAGATTGTCCTCGAGGGAACAGCGAAGGACCTCCTTGACGTGCAGGTCCCAACTTTTTCCAACGATGGTCAGAACCGGAGCACCGCAGGCCAAAAGCGCCCGAAGCCCCGCGTCTTCCTCCGGTTTCTGAGAAGCCCGCCGGGTGCTTCCAAAGGCCGCCAGAACGGAATTTTTCAGCTTTTCCTGAGCCAGTCGGGCAAAGAACTGCTCTTCCTTGGGATTGCTGAGAGGAAAACCGCCTTCGATATAATGGATACCAAACTCATCCAGTTTTCGGGCAATCAGCAATTTATCCTCGAGGGAAAAACTGATGCCCTCGGCCTGCATTCCATCCCGCAAAGTTGTGTCGTATATGGCTACTTTTTCCATTTTTCCCATTTACCGAAAAAGACAGCCGCATTGTAGCCCTCCGGCATCCACAAGTAAAGCAGAAAAACAAGACACCTCTCTGCAAGAAAAGATGAGTTTCCTTGAAACCGTTCAGCCCCCCTACAAATCATTCAGGATTTGACCTTGGCCTTAAACTCTCCGCACCAGTTGCTGTCATAGACCTTCGGCCAGTGAACATCCGTCTTATAGCTGCCTGTCGCTTCGGAGCGTGTAACAAAAATAGTCCTGTTCGGGCTCGGGGCATACCGTCGGCATTCCCCAGACCCTGGGGAGGTTTGAAGATAATACTCACATTTGTCACAAGTCTGCTGGCGGACTTCCATCATAATCGGCTCCTTTTTTCCAGAATGTCCTCTTTCATACACGACCAGAAAGTATTGACAATCCTAAAAGAGAAAAAGTCCGGGGTCAAACCTTTTTCTTGCAGGTTTTCTGCAGGAAAACAACCCCAGCAGAAGAAAAACCTCTTTCGCCATCCTTTTGGGAAAATTCCGGACCAAAACAGGAAAGAATTGATAAAACAGAAAAGAGATTTTACGAACCTGACATTTTTTTCTTGCAATTCGAAGAAGCCCATGTGTAAAGTATATGGAATCAAGCAAAGTGAGGTTCTCTGAGCGGCCCTGCTCATTTTGAAATTGAAGTACAAAACGCTGTTTTTCTCTCCTGCTGATTTTTTTCTGCGTTTGAACAGAGCGAAGTTACTCCATCTCTTGCTTTTCCTCCGCCGTTTGTCTTTGAGTTTCTGCAACAAGTCCCCACGGGCTTTGCGCAGACATCGCTGACAGCGGGCTTTTTATCATATACGAGTACACAAGGCGGAAACGTTATTTGGAGGGTTTTAATCTTATGAAAACAAAAGAAACTGTCATCCTCGGACTGATTGCCGTCCTGATGATTTCTCCGTTCATCTTCGGTCAAATCCGGGAAGGAATGTTTCAGGTGAATCTGTACAGCCCGGAGGAAATCAGCTGGGACCGGCAGCTCAATTCCGGCTACAACAACACATGGTATTTGTATCCGCAGCCGAACGCCCCTCAGCCCCGGCCGTGGTGGAATGAATGGTTCTGGAATGACCCGTACATCCCGGGAGGCAAGAGGGTACGGGTATCGTTCGACTACAAGCTGCTCATTCCGGATCTGCCGGGTGATGTGTTCGTCACCATCAACTGGACCAACGGACTCTGGGTCGGGCAGAATACTCCGCCTACCTGGTCTGATCCCCCCGGCTATGACCCGGAGATGTACATCGAGCGGCTGTGCGACCCGCAATACAATATGAATCTGGATGACTGGAAATTCCATCTGCAGCCGGGAACTCCGCCCGGACATTGGGACAGCGGATGGTTTTGGCTGCCCATTGACTACAATCCGGAGTGGGTATCCGTGGATGTACAGGGGATGGGCAATGTAGGCATCTGGAACGGTGTGATTCTTCACGAGTGTGTGCCCGAACCGTCCACGCTGAGTCTTCTGGCTGTGGCTGGAGCGGTGGTGATTCGGTTGAAGAAGTAGTTTTCTCCGTCTTGTTTTCACAAGGCCGGCGGGGCTCCCATGCAAAAAAAAGGCCTCGTCGGCCTTTTCTTTTTCAATCCTTCTTTGCTCCTGATGAGCAAGTGTCTATAATATCTCCCGACAAAACGAAGGCAGAAGGCCTGGATTCCCGCCTTCCTTCTTCGCTGAAGCTTCGAAGGACGGGGCGTGGGAAGGCTGGATTCCCGCCTGCGCGGGAATGACGTGGGCTATTGCGGGAATGCCGTGAAACGGAGCGGGAATGAACGAGGGTTTTGTCCGACACACAAAAGGAGACGGTTTATGGGCAGGGAGTTTGTTGCAATCGGAAGTTGGAAGAGCCGAATTCGTACGGAAATCATCGCCGGATTAACCACTTTTCTGACAATGGCCTACATTATTTTCGTCAATCCGGATATCTTATCCAAAACCGGAATGGATGCCTCAGCCCTGATTCTGATTACCTGTCTGGTAACCGGCGTCTGCACTATCGCCACAGGGCTGCTGGCTGATGCACCAATTGCAATGGCGCCCGGAATGGGGCTGAATGCGTTTTTTGCCTATACGCTCGTATTGACAGAACACATTTCCTGGCAGACGGCACTCGGTGTGGTCTTTCTGTCGGGCCTGTTCTTTCTGGTACTAACCCTGGCCGGACTTCGCCGAAAACTGGTGGAGGCGATTCCGCCGTCCCTGATAGCCGCTATTTCCGTCGGAATCGGACTGTTTATCACATTCATCGGCCTTCAAAATCTGGGGCTGGTTCGCGACCATCCGGTCACACTGGTAACGGCCGCCCCGCTGAATAAAACCATCCTGATTGGCTTGGCAGGGCTTCTGATGATGCTCTTTCTGGAAATCCACCGCATCCCGGGTGCCCTGCTGCTCGGAATTGCCTTTTCGACCGCCCTGGCCGCCGTGTTCGGAGAGATTGCCCTGCCCAAACAGTTCATCTCGGCCGATTTTCGGATTTCCACAGTCGCCTTTCAACTGGATATCCTCGGGGCGTTAAAATGGGGGCTTTTTTCGAGCATCTTCACCCTGATGTTTATTGACATGTTTGACAGTATCGGCACGCTGCTGGCCGTCGCACCTCAGGCGGGCCTGGCCGACGAGACCGGAAAGATTCAAAAACTCGACCGACTGCTGGCCATCGATGCGGCGGCAACGATGTTCGGAGCCCTGATGGGAACCTCGACGACAACCTCCTATATTGAATCCGCCGCCGGGATTGAGCAGGGAGGCTGGACAGGACTGACGGCCGTCGTAACCGGGCTTTTATTCTTGCTGTCCGCCTTTTTGGCCCCATTGGTGGCGATTGTCCCCTCTTATGCCACGGCGCCGGCCCTCATCATGGTCGGCCTGTTCATGATGAAGCGGATAAGAGAAATCGACTTTTCAGACGTCGAACACGGCCTGCCCTCCTTTTTCATTATGGTTTTGATTGCCCTTTGCTATTCCATCAGCGAAGGGCTGGCCTTCGGCTTTATCGCACACACATTGATTATGCTTCTGAAAGGGAAAATCAGGCAAATGAATCCGACCTTGTGGATTATCACGGGGCTTTCCGTCTTGTATTTTGTCTTTAAGGTGCTCCGGGAAGCGGGCATCCGTTTGTAAACAAAGATTTGCAGTTTGCCGCCGATTTCGTTATATTTCCAGCGAAAGGTATGGAACAGCAGAGATTGACAGGCATTGTTCGGCACCTTCCCAATGCCCTGACGGTGGCCCGTCTGATTATGACGGTGCTCTTTCTGGGGCTGATTTTGTATGCGCCCCGGACCGGCCAAGCCAAACCCGCCGGTATTCTGATGACGGCATTTGCTTTGTTTGTCCTGGCCGGAATAACGGACATTGTCGATGGACCGATTGCCCGCCGATTCAACGTAACCAGCCGATTCGGACGGGTCGTGGACCCGCTGGCCGACAAAGTGCTCGTCTGCGGTTCGTTCGTGTGCTTTGCTCTCGTCGGACAGCCCCTGCTGGCGAATTTCCACCTTCCGGAATGGCTGGGGCACACCATCCGCTGGGGAACTGCCCTGCTGCTGACGGGACGAGAAGTGATTGTTCAGACCCTTCGGCACATCGCGGAAGCCAGAGGAGTGCCCTTCGGCGCGGTCATCTCCGGCAAGATTAAAATGTTCGTTCAGTCCTTCGGAATCGGCACCGTCCTGATTGGATGGGCCTTTGTCTCACGGACTTGGGGAGACTGGTTTACCCTGATTACCTATCTGATTGTACTGGGGGTTACTTTGTACTCGGGTCTGGAGGCGCTGCGGAGGCCGATTCGGTAAGAATGCGCATCCGCTGAACATACAGAATCAGCGGAACAGAAAGCAGCTGGGCGGCGGCGGAAAGCACTGACGGCCAAAGCAAAGAATGTGTGTACAAAAACCCCATCAGGGCACTGCCGGCAAACCAGGCCAGGCCGAATCCGGAATTGAAAATTCCAAACCCTGTTGCCCGGCGTTCTTTGGGAACCAATTCGGACACAGCCGCCCGCAGAATCGATTCGAGGGCCCCCATCCCGATTCCCCACAAGACCATCCCGGCCAGAAGCCCCCAGCGAGAGGTCAGAAAGACCAGCGGTGCACAGCCCGCCGAAAGGACCGCCGCACCGGCCAGAATGATCATTCCCTTTTTGTCATACCATCGCCCCAAAACCAAAGCGGCAACGGCATCAATGCCCATCACGACCGCATACAGAAACGGAATCCACGCATCGCCCAGCAAGTGCGTCGTCTTGATATGAAAAGCAATCAGCGGAAAATCAACAAAACCAAACGCAATACAGGAAGCAGCCGCCAGATACAGCCAGAAAGCACGATGCAGCCCGCGTCTTCCGGAGACCGCCTGCGTTTCCAGACTCGACGGATGCGGATACAGAATCCGAGCCAGCACCAAGGCCGTCAGTGCCAGCAGAGCCGGAATCAGCAGAACCGCAAAACCAAACCGGTAATCGCCCCTCCAGGCCAATACGGCTGAAACAATCAGCGGCCCCAGGACGGCGCCGATCTGGTCCATCGCCTCATGGATGCCGAAGGCCCAGCCGCGTCCGACCGAAGCGGCGGCATGCGAGAGCATCGCATCCCGCGCAGGGGTACGCAGGGCCTTGCCGAAACGTTCGGCCATCAGCAGAACGGCGGCAATCTCCCACCGGCCCGCCAAAGCCAGCGCCGGCACAGCCAGCAGATTCACCGTATATCCGACCAGCGTCATCAGCCAATACCGTCCGGTGCGGTCGCTCACAAGACCGGAGAGGATGCGCAGGCCGTAGCCGAGCAGTTCGCCCAGACCGGCCACCCCTCCCACCACCGCCGCTCCAGCCCCCAGCACCGCCAGATACGGCCCGCTGATGCTGCGGGCGGCCTCATACGTCACATCCGACAAAAGGGATACCACCCCCAGGAGCACAACAAACCGCATCGCCGACTGAGAAGAAAACGTTTTCATTGCGAGTCCAAAAAAGTTATGACGGAAAATGCCAAAACACCGGCAGAATATTGTGCTCGTGCAGAAGCTCCAGAAAGTCTTCCACCTGCGGCAACAGCAAGACTCCGATTGTATCCAAAGCAATCCGTCGAACGGCCTTCACATTTACCTCAACGTATTCCGGGCTCTGATAGGCGGAAAAACGGGGCCAGAAGCGGGGAACCCTCCTC
>Ga0116167_1000177_pt1 | contig 62449 bp, 56 predicted proteins | sample AD_JPNMR3_MetaG_FD_89794 | JGI IMG/M metagenome (GOLD analysis project Ga0116167, IMG submission 89794) | Active sludge microbial communities of municipal wastewater-treating anaerobic digesters from Japan - AD_JPNMR3_MetaG | ecosystem: Engineered > Bioreactor > Anaerobic > Digestate | place...
AGGTATCTTTGGTAATATATTGACTCATTTTTTCATACCATATGCTATCTCAGTAGGAGCATCGGGAGCTATATTTGGCTTAATAGGTTTGCTCTTTGGAGCAGGCTTTAGACATGATACCCCAGTTATACTTAAGCCAATAACAGGTACAGCTCTTCTCCCAATTATTTTAATAAACGTAATTTGGGGATTTTTACCCGGTGCAAATATAAACAACTTTGCACACTTGGGAGGGTTGGCTGTAGGATTTACATTTGGATGGCTTACTCCTATACGTTATACAAAAACTAGCTACAAAGTATGGAAAATTCTCTCCTACATTGCATATGGTTTAATTATTTTAAGTTTTATTATGTTAATAATTTTTGATTTTCGTTTTTACATTTTAATTTAAAAAAGTCATTTTAATATATTAGACATTTAAAATAATGTTGTCAAATTGTAATCCTTTTAAAATGAGGTGAGTTTTTTGACTATTGAAGAGTTAATTGGAAAAAATGTAATAGAAGAAAGTATCAAAAGAATAATAGAAAAAGATAAAACACTAAACTCTGTTTTGAGGATAGAAAAAATCGAAGGTAACAAAAATGGTAAATATTTTGGCATACCGTTTTTAGTTAAAGATAACATATTAGTAAAAGGTACAAAGACTACTAATGCCTCAAAAATACTCGAAAATTATATCTCCCCATATACTGCTACAGCCGTTGAAAAACTTTTGCAAGCAGGTTTTTCTTTAGTTGGTAAAACAAACATGGATGAGTTTGCTATGGGAAATACTAATGAAAATTCATATTTTGGTCCAGTTAGAAACCCATATGACATTAACAGAGTCTCAGGAGGAAGTAGTGGGGGATCAGCAGCTGCAGTCAGTGCAGGATATGTTCCATTTGCTTTGGGTACTGATACAGGCGGATCTGTTAGACAACCTGCAGCTTTTTGTGGAGTTGTCGGATTTAAGCCTTCATATGGAATGATTTCACGATATGGAGTTACTTCTTTTGCTTCCTCATTAGACCAAATAGGAGTTTTAGCTAATTCTGTAAAAGATGTAGCTTTGGTAGTGGAAACCATGAAAGGAAAAGATGATAAAGATTCAACTACTCTTAATCATACTACTGATCTTACAGATAATTTAGAAATAGATTTATCAAAAATTAAAATATGTATCCCAAAAATAGTCTATGATACAGAACTTGATGCCTCAATTAGGAATAGTTTTTATGAAGCAGTAAATTTTCTAAAGCAGAGAGGAGCAAAAATAGAAATCATAGATATTCCCGAATTAGAATATGTTGTAGCTGTATATTATATCATAGCTCCTTCTGAAGCCTCTTCAAATCTAGCAAAGTTTGATGGTGTTAGATATGGATTAAGAAGCCCTTCCGTTGGATTGAGTGAAATGTATAGAACAACAAGAGAGATTGGTCTTGGAATTGAAGTTAAAAGGCGGATCATAATGGGTACTTTTAATCTATCTTCGGATTATTACGATAAATACTATTCTAAAGCATTAAAAGTAAGAAATGTTATAAGTAGAAAATTATACGATATTTTGAACGAATATAATGCAATAATGACACCTACTTCTCCATCAATTCCTCCTCGTTTAGGAGAAAAACTAAGTCCTCTTGAATACTATCTTATGGATATATTCACTATTCCAGCCAATCTAGCAGGACTTCCGGCAATTAGCATTCCTTTTGGATTTACAAAAGGACTTCCTTTTGGTATTCAGTTAACTGGAAGACAAATGAAGGATGAAGAACTTTTAAAAATTTCATACACAATTCACGAAAGTACAGAAAAGGAGCTACCAAAAAATGTATAAGACAATAATTGGCCTTGAAATACACACTCAACTGTTGACTAAAACAAAAGCTTTTTGTTCTTGTAGTACTGAAAGCTTTGATTCCTTACCTAATAAGAACATATGCCCGGTTTGTACTGGTCATCCGGGTACCTTGCCTGTATTGAACGAAGAGGCAGTAAAACTTGCAGTGAAGGCTGGTTTAATTTTTAATGGAACTATAAATAAAATTTCTAGATTCGATAGAAAAAATTACTTTTATCCTGATTTAGCTAAAAATTATCAAATTACACAGTATTTTTATCCAATAGTTAGTGATGGATACATAATTATAGAAGGTAAAAAAATTAGAATAAAAAGAATGCACTTAGAAGAAGATACAGCCAAAATGTTTCATGAAGGTGATCAAATATCTACAGCACAAGAAAGTTTTTTAGATTTCAATAGATCTGGTATTCCTCTATTAGAAATAGTAACTGAACCTGATATGGAATCACCAAGTGAAGCGAGAATGTTCATGGAAAAATTAAGAAATTTGCTAAGATATGCTGATATTTCGACTGGCGATATGGAAAAGGGTGCTCTTAGATGTGATGCTAATATTTCGATAATAGACCTTGAGAACAATAAAGTTAGCAAAAGAGTAGAAATAAAGAATATTAACTCATTTAAATTTGTAGAAAAAGCACTTGAGTATGAACAAGAAAGACTTATAAATATTTTAGAAAATAATATTAGGATGGTACAAGAAACGAGGGGATGGGATTCAAATAAAAAAGAAACTTTTCCTATGAGAACTAAAGAAGAAGATACGGATTACAGATATTTTCCTGAACCGGATCTACCACCTTTAATACTAAATGATGAATTCATAAATCACGTTCGCTCAACAATTACAGAAATGCCAGAAGAAAAAGCTAAAAGGTTCATGATTCAATATGATCTTCCTCAATATGACGCTGAAATATTAACTTCTAATAAAGAATTATCAGATTTTTTTGAAAAATGTGTTATACATGCCAAAGATGCAAAATTCGTAAGCAATTTAATTATGACAGATTTGCTTAGAGAGATGAAAGAAAACGAAGACGAAATAGAAAACCTCAAGATAAAACCTGAATATTTTGGAGAATTAAAAGAACTATTAGATTCAAATAAAATTTCTACCAAAATATTAAAAGACATTTTCCCAGAAATTTATAAAACAGGTAAAAGCCCAAAAGTTATAGTGCAAGAAAAAGGTTTAGAACAAATAGATGATGAATCTGAGCTAAGAAAAATAATTGAACAAATAATAATAGAGAATCCCCAAGAGGTAGAAAAATACAGAAATGGTAAGAAAAAATTGCTTGGTTTTTTTGTTGGTGAAGTTATGAAAAAAACAAAAGGAAAAGCTAATCCTCAAAAAGCAAATGAGATACTTCTAGAATTCTTAGAGGATAAATAGGGGGCATCATTTTTGAAAGATAACCTACTAATACTTGCCATGTTAATGATTTCAATAACATCTTTTTCTTTAGTAAATTATTCCCCTATAAAACCTAAAATAGATCAAAGCGGGTTAAACTTATCCGTTTTTTCGACAAGCTTTCAAGGAATAGGCATTGAATTACAATATTATAATTACAAAAGTCATTACATGGAAAGCTCTTTCTTAAATAGAACTATTAAATTAAAAACTGGGGAAAGCTTTTTTAAAGCCTTTGTTGACTTACCTATTTACAATGAGAAATTTGGTGTTGGTTATGAATATATGTTAGAAAAAAACTTTTTTGGTGTTTTTTCTCTAAATAATTTTCAAAGATTAGAAAGTAAAAGTTTATCTCACAATTTTTATAACATAACTCTTGGCAAATTCAACATCCCATCTTATTCAGTTGGTAATATAAAATTTTTAAAAGGAAACGATTTATATTTATTTGAAATAAGTTCTTTACTCTATAGACCTTTTACATTACCTTTTAATCTAGGGTATTCTAACGGATTTTATGTGTCACTTCCATTGATCAATTTCGATAATTATTATATTGATTCTATGAATGTCGGTTTTACTCTCATCGAGAAGAATGTTTATCCACAACTTAGTGTATCCATTCCACTTAATATATTTGAACAAACTTTGCACATAGGTTCGAAGTTTGCATTCGGAAAAAATGTTTACTATGAATTATATCTTTTTAATGAGAACATGAGTTTCCCATTTCTATTGCTTATAAATAATAAGGGAGGAGCTTTGTTTATTGAACTGTAATGATTTAGGAATTTACATACATATCCCTTTTTGTACAAAGCGGTGTTTATACTGTGATTATACCTCATTTACGAATTTAGAGTTAATAGAAAAGTACTTCGATACTTTAAAAAAAGAAATAATTTTAAAAAGTAGGGAATCTAAAAGTTTCAAAATTAAAACTATTTACTTAGGTGGAGGAACTCCATCTATCATTAAAACTGATCTCATCGAAGATATTTTCTTTACTTTACTCAACAATTATGATATTAATTCTTTAGAAGAATTTACTATAGAAGTAAATCCAGAGAGCGTAAGAGAAGACAAGCTAAGTTTTTACAAGAGTATTGGCATCAATCGTATTTCAATTGGTTTTCAAAGCACGACAAATGAAATATTAAAAAAGGTTGGAAGAATACATAGATTTGAAGAAGAGATACGTGCTTTCTCCCTTTTAAAAAAATACTTTGATAATATTAATGTGGATTTTATTCTTGGTTTACCAGGTGAAAATACAAATACAGTAGCTAAAAATCTAGAATTCATACAAAACTTTCAACCATCTCATATTTCATATTACTTATTTGATGCTTCTCATGATACACCTTTAAAATTCTTACTTAATGACGGTAAAATGTATCTACCAGACGAAGATTTTTTAGCAGGTCAACTTGATTTGATTGATAATTTTTTGAAAAACATTAACTATAAACATTATGAAATTTCCAGTTGGGCCTTGTTAAGTAAAGAATCTATGCATAACAAATTATACTGGCACAACTTAAATTATCAGGGATTTGGTATTTCAGCTGGGGGACATGTAAATAATTTTCGGTATGTTAATACCTCCTCAATAAATAACTACATAAAATATATAAATGAAGGGGTATTCCCTTACGAATACCAAAACTCAAATGATTCATTTCATGAACTAATAGAAACACTGTTCATGGGTCTAAGACTATTAGATGGTATAAACTATGTTTCATTAGTCAATAGGTTTGGAAAAACACTAACAGACAAAGTTATAGATAACTTGAAAAAAAATGTAGAGAATTACATATGTATAAAAGATAATCACATTAAATTATCAAAAAAAGGTTTAGATTATTCGAGATATGTCTTCGAAAAATTATTAGATATCACTTATTAAAAATGTAGGTACTAAATCAAGTTTTTTAAATTGCCGTAGCCTATAAGAATTAGCGACTTTAGAAATGAAGATTTTCTAAAAATTGAATTTTTGAATTTATAACGGGTTCAGGGTGGAGACCTCCACCCTTTCCTAACTACAAGTACCAAAAAGTTTAAAAAATTAAGAGTAGTGAGTAGTAGAACTGTGGAAGTATTTTGTAAAAAATCAAATCTAAAAAATACATATAATAAGAATTTTGGAATTTCTAAAGCGAGCAATAAAAACACCTAGGAGGTTGGTTTTCTTGGAAAAAAATGAAGAGGTTGAACTATATTTAAAAAATAAGAAAATCTTAAAATACAACTCAAAAAGTAGAAGTGATTGGGACGAATATTTCATGGATGTGGCACTATTGGTAAGTAAAAGATCTACTTGTATACACAGAAAAGTTGGAGCAATAATTGTAAAAGATAAAAGAATACTTGCCACCGGATACAATCAACCTCCCTCTGGATTTCCACACTGTGATGAAATTGGATGTATAAGAGATGATTTAAATATTAAAAGTGGAGAACATCAAGAGATTTGTTATGGACTTCATGCTGAGCAAAATGCTTTAATGCAGGCAGCTAAATTTGGCATTAGAACAGAGGACTCTATTATATACGTTACCCACCAACCTTGCTCCATTTGTGCCAGACTGATTATAAATGCTGGCATAAAAAAAGTGTATTTCAGAGAAAGTTATCCTGATGCATTGACAAAATTTTTCTTTGAAGCATGTGGAATAGAAACAAAAATTATTTAACACAATTTAATATAAGGGGTGGAATTTAAATGCCTTTAGAAAAATATTTTCATTATTTAAGGCAAGACAGAATGACTCATATATGGTGCCCTGGTTGTGGAAATGGTATTATTATGAAAAGCTTTTTGGAAGCTGCCTCCAATCTCAATCTAGATAAAAACAAAGTGGCAGTTGTTTCTGGAATTGGTTGTTCTTCAAGAATCACAGGTTACCTCGATTTTAACACCTTACACACTTTACATGGTAGAGCAATTCCTTTTGCAACAGGGGTTAAATTAGCTAAACCAGATTTTGATGTAATAGTCATGGGTGGTGACGGCGATTTACTTGCCATTGGAGGAAATCATTTTTTACATGCCTGCAGAAGAAACATGGATTTAACCGTTATTATTTTTAACAATAACATATACGGCATGACAGGCGGACAATACTCTCCTACGACACCAAAAAACGGATGGGCTACTACCTCACCTTATGGAAATCTCGAAGATAATGTAGATCCTGTAAAGTTAGCTATAACTTCCGGCGCAACTTATGTTGCCAGATCAACTGTATTCCATTACTCATTAACCACCAAGTATATTGAAAATGCTATTAAACATAAGGGAATGTCGGTTGTAGAGGTTATTACTAACTGTCATACATATTTTGGTAGATACAATCAAAAGCCAACGCCTATTCAAATGTTACAGTATTTCAAAGAGAACTCTATAACATTAAGTAAGGCTGAAAAAATGAAAGTGAATGAACTAGAAAACAAATTTATTATCGGAGAATTTATTAATATAGAAAAAGAAACCTACAACGAAAGATACGATAAATTAATAAAAGAATTATCTGCTGGGGAGGTGTCAAAAAAATGAGCTTGTCATTTTCGATACCTCTTGCAATAAGAATGGTTGGTGAAGCCGGACAAGGAATAATCTTGATGGGTTCTATTCTTGCAAAGTCACTGGTAAAAGAAGGATATTGGGTAGCACAATCTCAACATTATGGAGCACAAGTTCGTGGAGGAGTTTCTTATTGTGATACACTGTTTGATATCGAGCCTATTGACTATCCATTAGCAGATCATTTTGATGTTTTGTATTTAATGCATGGTATAGGTTCTAACAACATTGAAAAACTCAAGAGAAATAGCATTTTATTCTATGATGAAAAGTTTGTAGAAAAACTTCCACAGCATATAAATAGAATTACAAGAAAAATAGTAAAAGTTCCAGCCTCTAGAGTTGCTTTAGAAGAATTATCAAATATAAACGTTGCAAATATGATAAGTTTAGGAGTATTATGTTCTGTTACTCAACTTGTTTCTGAAGAAATATTAATTGAAACTGTAAGAGAAAACGTATCGGCAAACTATAAAGATATTGATGAAAAAGCTGTTAGAATTGGGTATTCATTGATAGAAAAAAGATATCCTCTTAAATTTTATAAAAAAATTGAGAGGCTAGGAAAAGGTTATGAATAATAGTAATAAAAATAATAATAGTAAGATACCAAATAAAAACATTTCTTTAAAACAAAGTTTTTCTTTTGCTTTTAAGGGGTTAATTTATATATATAAAATGGAAAGAAATTTTCGAATACAGAGTATAGTGGGAATAACAGTTTTGATAGTGTCTCTTTTTTGTAATTTGTCAACTATAGAATTCATTTTTCTTCTCTTTACTGTGATGCTCGTTCTTGTTATGGAAACATTAAATACCGTTGTTGAAAAGTTACTTGATTTTATTCATCCTATTTACAATTCAACGATCAAAACCATAAAAGATATTTCAGCTGCATTAGTATTAATTACATCTGTATTTGCAGTAGTAATTGGTATAATAATATTTGGGAGAGCTTTATTTAATCTTCATCCTAAATATGGTATAATAATAGCGACAATTTTCCTTCTAATATTAAATTTGTTAGGTGCTCTATACAAAACTGACGACTGATTAGTTAAAATTGGTCTACCTTAATTTACACCATTTTTCGAAAAGGAGGATTCCTTCTTTGGACCCAATAAGAGTTTTGATTGTTGATGATTCTGCATTTATGCGAATGGTGTTAAAAGATATAATTGACCAACAACCAGATATGAAGGTCGTTGGTTTTGCAAAAGATGGAGTAGAAGCAATAGACAAAATTATTACATTAAAACCTGATGTGGTTACCCTTGATATAGAAATGCCTAAAAAGAATGGGTTAGAGGTTTTATCAGAGATTATGCAGAAGTCTCCTACTCGTATAATTATGGTAAGTAGCTTAACTTCAAATGACGCAGATATTACTATAGAATGTCTTGAAAAAGGTGCTTTTGATTTTATCCAAAAACCTGCTGGAAGCACTTCTTGGACTTTTAGAGATGTACAAGATGAACTTTTGAACAAAATAAGAGAGAGTATGAAAGTATCCCTCGATAAACTAACAACTGTTCAACATATCCCTAGAAGAAAATCCCGAAAAAGACTGGACTTTAATATAGTTGGCCAAAAAATTGTTTTAATTGCAAGTTCAACTGGGGGACCTAGATCTTTAGACGTCATTATTCCCCAATTACCTGAAAATTTAAATGCCCCTGTTATTATTATTCAACATATGCCTCCGGGTTTCACAAAATCTTTAGCCGACAGGCTGGACAAAATATCTAATTTAAGAGTAAAGGAGGCAGAAGACGGAGAAATTCTTCAAAAAAATATCGTATACGTAGCTCCTGGAGATTATCATCTTGGTTTAAAAGGTAACGACTTTAAGGTTAGGCTTTTTCTTGATAAAAGCGAAAAGATAAACAACGTGAGACCAGCCGCTGACTTTACCTTTGACTTAGCTGCTGAAATATATAAAGAAAATTCCATTGCTGTAATATTAACTGGAATGGGACGTGATGGCTCAAAGGGAGCTTTTAAAATAAAACATTACGGTGGAAAAGTAATCTCAGAAGCAAAAGAAACTTGTGTGGTTTACGGTATGCCAAAGGTGGTTGCAGAAGAAGGTTATGCAGACTATATACTTCCAAATTATAAAATTCCCGAAAAAATTGTAGAATTGCTTTCAAATTCAAATGCTTCAAAAGGGGGAAAGGTATGAGTTCTTTAAATAATAACTTTAAAGAATTTTTTATTATTGGTCTTTTTCTTTTATGTTTTTTATCTATTTTTTCGAAAAATGTCTACTTTCAATGGAGAGAATTGGACGTTACGTCCTATTTTGAGGAAAACGAAAATACGTATATTGATCTGGAAGTTATTGCCAAACTTACAAATAGATCTATAGATGTATTTAATTCATCATTAATTTACATTAAAGGAGAAAAATGGAATGTTTTCATTTTTCCACAAAATAATTTGGCTATCATTAATAGTAGTGAATCTTTAAATTTTTATCCTAATGACTTAAAAGAGAAAAACGGGAAAATATATTTAACTCCAGAATTGTTAGCTAAAGTAATGGATCTAGAATTGATTTCTAACGATAGCTCTGTATATTTGAATGTTCCTTTAGCTCAGGTTAAGTCTATCAAAACTATTATTCAAAAAACAGATGCTAGGATTATAATTGATCTTTCGTCATCTCCTGAAGATATTGGTATTTATCCTTTAGTTAATAAATCAGGTTATCTCTTAAAAATTAAAGGTGCAGAAGTACCTAATTCATATATTTACGAAGAATATAAAAACAAAATTAACTTCATTAAAGCTTACCATTATTCGCCAACAGAAGTATGGGTTCAAATAAAGTTAAACAATACTGCTAACTTGAATGAAATTATTGAGGAGACAAGAATAGTACTTGATTTATCTTTTGAAGAAGAGATTAGTTTACCTGTGTTGGTGTTAGATCCTGGTCATGGAGGTATTGATTCAGGAGCTGTTGGACCTACTAAGGTCTTTGAAAAAGATCTTACTCTAGCAGTGGCAAAAAAGGTTCAAGAACTATTAAGCACGTATAATATCAATGTCTATCTTACTAGGACTACTGATATTTACGTGGATCTACACGACAGAGCTGTTTTTTCAAATGAAAAGGTAGCTGATTTATTCATTAGTTTACACATGAACGATTATCCTTCTGATAAAACAGTTTCAGGATCTGAAGTCTATTATTTTGATTTTTCTGAAAGTGCTTATGCAAGAAGAATTGCTTATCGTGAGAATTTAGATATGACAGCAGATAAAAATATAATTCAAACTTGGGTCAGCGATAAAGGAAATAGTCTGAAACAAAGTGAAAGTTTTGCCAAGATTTTAGGCAGTTATATCAATGGTAATGGAATAAGATTCAGAGGTATTTATAAGGCAGAATTTGCAGTTTTGGCTTATACTAGAGGTCCAGCAGTATTATTTGAAATGGAATTTATAAGCAATCCTGATGTGGAAAAAAAGTTTTCGTCTGGACATTACGTAGATACATTTGCAGAAATAATAAAAAATGCCGTAGTAGAATATTTTAATCTAAAGTAAAAACTTGCAACTTACATTCCACATTTATCAACAACAATAGCGGCAGCTATTGCATACTCTCTTTCATGAGATATTGTTATATGTATATCAGCTTCGCCTCCAAATTGATTAAATATATATTCTGAAGAATCAGCGTCTATAAAAGGTTCTCCATTTTCTTTTTCTAATATAGTGATTCTTGAATATGGGATATAACTCTTAAAACATTTTATAATAGCCTCTTTTGCAGCAAACCTACCTGCTGCAAATTCTTGTTTTTTCCTATTTCCTTTAAACCCGTTATATATTTCTCTCTCTTTAATAGATAGTATTTTTTTAATGTTATTGTCATTTATTCTGTCTATTTTCACTATATCGATACCTATCCCTCTAATCATTAATTATCAACCTCACATTAGCTCCTGGAGTGATTTTTTGAAGAAAACTCTCAACTCTTTGATCATTAATATATATATCATAAGATTTGATCTCGTCGATATTCAAAGATAAACTTGATAATATATCGATTAATTGAGCTTCTTTACGTACTTTCCTCACAGTATAGTTTGAACCATTTTTTATTTCTTGATTGACATCTATTATGTTTCCATTACAAGTAACTATTATTTCTTCTCTATCTAATACTACTTCTTCACCATTCAAATAAACTACCATCTTTTCTGTTTCTACATCTAAAAAATCTTTTATTTTAGGAAGTTCCTTTATTTGGGTCCTCAATAAATCTCCTTCTTGAATCCTATAATCATTTTCTAATATTTCATCGTTTTTTACAATAACAGTTCCTACTACGACTTCATATGGAAGATTATTTATAGTAAAATATAAAACTTCATTATTATCTTTAAAAACTTTTTCAATTGTCGGAGAAATCGTTTGAATTTCATCTCCATCTTGTATTAATTCTTCTAAATCCTCAACTCTTTCACCATTTTTATATATTATTGGATAAATTTTTTTTGGCACTCCATTTAAAAAAAATTCCATTGGCTTAATGACCTCTGTTAATTTCACTGTAACTGGTTCAGCATCACGTGGTTCTTCAATTTCTATTATATCTCCCGGATTTATTGTAGAGTGTAATTCTGCAGGTTCTCCGTTTTTAAAAATTCTTGCTTTTTTACCAAAATTTCCTCGTTTTATCTGAAGTTTTCCGTTCAATTCAAAAGCTATTGCTAGTGAAGGGGTACTGACCAATTTATCTAACGAATAACCTGCTTGAAGCAATACTTGAAGAATTGTTATATCTTTTCCAATCATGAGCATATTTACACTTCTGCCGTTAACTTTCACTTCCGTAAATACACTACCCTGCTTTTTAAGAGCAACATTAACAATTCCTAGGGGAGTTATATATTCACTACCTTCTAATTTTTCATTTTCAAAAAAGATTATATCTATATTCTTTAATGTTTTTAATGAAACTCTATTATTTGGAATACCTAATTTTTCAGCCAACTTCTCTGTAATTAAAGGTACTTTACCTCCTCCTCCTACTATCATAACAGCAATTGGAGGTTTTCCATTGAGATTTATAATTTCCTTTGCTATTTTTTCAGTTATATCATCTATTACAGGAGAAATTAGATTAAGAACCTCTTGTTTAGTAATAGTTTGTGAATTATCTAATATATCAAGGAAAGATATGGTCTCTTTTATCTTCAGTTGCCTTTTTATACTTTCTGCAGTTTTAAAATCTACTAAAAGTCCTTCAGATATGACATCGGTAATTTCATCTCCGGCTTTTGGAACCATTCCATAACCTGTTATTATACCCTTATCAGAAATTGCTATGTCACTTGTTCCAGCGCCTATATCAATCATGGCAATATTAAGGTTTCTCAAGTCTTCAGGAACAACTAAACTAGTAGCAGCTATAGGTTCTAAAGTAATATGCATTGGTTTAAGATTTACTCTATCAAGTACCGATAACATAGCCTCTACAACATTACTAGGAAGAAAGGCTGCTAGAACCTTAACTTTTGCTTGATTTCCTTTCTGTCCTTCAAGATGTTTCATCCATTGGTTATCTAAACTGTAATAAAGCACAGAATAACCAACACAGTACATACTTTGAGGATACTGCAATTTTTCTGCTGCAGCATTAACCGCCTCAATTTCCATTTTATTTATTACATCTGAACTTAAATATCCATATTCAGAGATATTTAGTGAATATGTACCGATGGAAGAAATTAGAAATCTACCTGCTATTGCAATCGCAACTTCATTTAATTTTTTACCGCTTTTATCTTCTAAAGCCTTTTTAACTTTTGCAACTCCTTTAGCTACTCTTGCAACATCATGAATTTGCCCATCAATCATCGCACGATTTTCATGTTCTACTTCATAAAAATGGTGTACTATAATTTTTTCAGTAATTTCATCATAAGAAGCCAAAATTCCAACAATGGTTCTTGTTCCTATATCGAGACCAAAGACCATATTTATACCCTCCTACCCAAGCATCTTTCACACTTTAAAATTAACAATTCTTAACTTGTTCGAGGTTTTAATATTCTTTTGTCTAAAAAATACTAGCGCATGCGAATTTTGATTAATTGGTTTTATCTTATAGCACTAAAAAAGGTGGGGTTTACAACGAACTTAATGCAAATCCTAAATGTATTAGCAATTTTTCTTCAAAATTATATAATATTTCAGTAAATTTCAAAAAAATGAAGATCTGTCATAATTCTACAACAGTAACTCCAGTTCCCCCTTCTTCACTCTTTGCTATCTTAAAATCTCTTACAATCGAGGAATTCCTTAAATAATCCCACACACCTATAGCTAACTTCCCAGATCCTTTTCCATGAATTATCCTTCCCTCTTTAATACCAGAAGCTATTAAATCGTCTAGAAATTTTTTTATTTCGGGGATAGCTTCGTTTACAGTTAACCCCCTAATATCTAGTTCCGGGTTAACAATCTCCTTTTTGTTTATTTTAATTTGCACACTTTTTCTTACGGGATCTTCATCGGCATTAATAATAGGTTCAATGTCTTTAGGACTGTAAGTTATTTGAATGGGAGAATTTTTAAGTTGTACGGTTATTTTTTTCCCATCAACTTTCTTAATTTCACCTACCATATTACCTGGCACTTTAACCACCATTCCTACATTCAAATGGAAGTCCGAGATTTTATCTTCCGACTTATCAGTTTTTATTTGTTCTTCTATATTGTCTACTTTTAAGGTTAATTCTTCAATTTTTCTAAGCTCATTTTGCATGGAATCTATATCTTTTTTTTCAATAGCAATCTTAATTTCTGAAATACTTTTCTGGATCTCACCTTTTATCTTTTTGAGTTCTTTTTTTACTTTCCAAATTTCTCTATCTATATTTTCTAGTTCCCTATTTTTAACCTTCTCAACCTTCTCTTCATATTCATTTTTTAGCTTTAAAGCTTTTTCTTCAGCATTTTTTTGTCTCAATAAACTTTCTTCATATTCTTTATGCATTAATGATAACTGTTGAATTATTTTTTCATTTTGTGCGTATCCTTCGTCTAAATATCTATATGACTCTCGAATGACTTGAGAATTTATTCCTAACCTTTGTGCAATTTCTATAGCATGAGATGCACCAGGAACACCTATTAATAATTTATAAGTGGGTTGAAGTGTCTCGATATCAAATGACATAGAAGCAGAAAGGAGTCTTTCTTCTTCTAATGAATAAACTTTAATTTCAGAAAGATGAGAAGTTGCAAAAATCAAAGGCCCTTTATCTAAAAGATATTTTAGTATCGCTTTACTTAAGGCTGCGCCTTCTATCGGATCAGTTCCAGTGCCTAATTCATCAATTAATACTAGAGATTTTTCAGTCGCCTCGTCTAATATCTGTTTAATGTTAACCAGATGAGCAGAAAAAGTGCTGAGATTCTCAGATATGTTTTGTTGATCACCAATGTCGGTATATATATCGTTTATAAAGGGTAATTCAGCTTTAATAGTCAACACAGGTAAAGCTGCATGAGACATAAAAAAGGCGATTCCTATTGATTTCAAAGTAACAGTTTTTCCTCCGGTGTTTGGACCGGTTATTATCATTCCATTTCTATTAAGTTCTACATCTATAGGTACTACCTTTTCTCTATCTATTAGCGGATGACGAAGCTCTTTCAAATTTACTTTTCTTGAAGTAATGCTTGGAAGAATAAATATGGCATTATTTAATTTTGCATACTTGGCTTTTGCTATATTCGAATCTATATACGCAATTATCTCTACATTTTGTTTGAGTCTTGTATAATTTTTTTGAAGTTCAAAAGTCAACAACGAGATAATCTTATTAATCTCTAACCTCTCATCACTTACTAAATCTATATATTTTTCGTTTAGTTCTATCATGCTTTCTGGTTCAATAAAAACCGTTGAACCAGAATCTGATTTCCCTACAGTAATACCTTTAATGAGATTTTTATTTTCTGTTCTTATAGCAATACATATCCTGTCATTTTTTTCTATAGGTTGATCTATCGAAAGATATTTATAATATCGATTTTTTATCCTATTAAATTCAATGTTAAGTTGATTCTTTACAATTGCCATACTTCTTCTAATATTTTTTAATTCTGCTGTAGCATCATCTTTAATATTTCCGTCTTGTGTAAAAGTTTGGAATATCTCATCTCGAAGATAGGCTAATTGATCGTAGCGTTTTATCTTTTCTGCTAATAATTCATCAATTTTAGAGTAATACATATAAATTTTTTCTGAAGACTCCAAAAACTCTCCAACATTACGAAACTCTTTTCCTTCTAAATTTTCTTGATTATCAATTTTATTTAATATATTTGAAATGTAATTAACCCCATATAATTCCTTCACATTGCCCTTTATTACTAAATCCAAGAATAAGTTAGAAATATAAGTTTCATTTTCTAATTCTTCAAAATTGTCATAAAATTTGCTGTTTTGCAATAAAAAATCTTCCCCATATTTTGTGTTAGAATGCGAAGCAATTATTTTTATGATTCTATTAATCTCTAAATCATTTCGAGCTCGTTCTAAAATTGAAAACTCACCCCTATTGTAATTGGCAAATAGTTTACTGTAAATTCATTTGGATAATATCTTGTTTCATATCCCACCATAAGAAAATAATTATTATATCCTAATCCCGCATTAACTGATATTTCAGTATTAAAATTCTTAAAAAAATCTTCGGTATGTACTCCCCCAAAAGCAGAAATTACAAAGTAAAAATTCTGTATAATATTTGCGCAATATTTCATATGTAATCCAAGAGAAATACCGGCTTGTTCTTGACCATGTGCTTGTTCTAAAAGTTTGTAATTATAAAATATTCCAACATATGGTCCATAGTTTATAGACTTGTTATCTTCTGTAGGAATAAGAAAACTCATTCTTGCACCAAGATAATCAACCTTCTCGATATCTTTACTTAAGGTATAAGAATAAGATGGGGTTAGTGAAAATTCGAAGGCATAAACTGAACTTACAGTAAAAACCACGACTACTAAAAGCTGCAATAATATCTTTTTAAACAATTTACTTTCACCTTCTTCTTAAAATCTTAGTGCCAATGTCTGTTTTCAAAAACAATTCTTCGAAATTCTTTTTTATAGATTCAATATCTAATCCACATTCTTGAAGTTGTTCCTCACGTGTAGCATGAGAAACAAAGTCATCTTTTATACCAAAAGCAAATATCTGTTTGTTTTTTAATTTGTATATTTCTTCATTAAAACCACCTTTTAAGCTTCCTTCTTCATATACAAATATATAATTTGCTTTTTCTGCTAAAACCTGCATTACAAAATCATCAACCGGTTTAACACTTCGAACGCCTATTATGTTTACTTCAAATTCATTTAAAGCTTTAACAACAAGCTGTGCCATTGTTCCTACTGCAAGAACATAGACATCCGACTCTGACTTTTTTAAAAATCTCCATTCTCCGTTTACTATTTTGAGATTTTCTAATATTTGTGTTACGCTAATTTTTTCTCCATCTCTAGGAAAACGAATAAATCTAGGCTTTTTTATTCCTTGAATAACTGATGTATATACCATATTTGCAAGGTCTTGCGCATCCAAAGGGGTCCAAACTTCAACATTGGGGATTAATCTAGTGTAAGATAGATCAAAAACACCATGATGAGTAGGCCCATCTTCTCCAACTAAACCAGCTCTATCAAGCAAAAATAAAACTGGGGCTTTTTGTAAAGCTACATCATGAATCAATGAATCAAAAGCTCTTTGCATGAATGTAGAATATATATCAACAATAGGCAAAATACCGCCAAGAGAAACAGCGGCTGCAGTAGTTACTACGCTTGATTCTGTAATACCCATATCGATAACTTTATCTGGAGAAACCTCTTGTAATATATCAAGACCTGTACCTGATGACATTGCAGCAGTAAACGCTAGAAATTCATAATTTTTAAGCCAAGCAAGAGTATGGCCAACTATTTTACTATAAGAAATTTTATCATCTTTTTTGGATATTCCATGAAATTTTATAGGCGCATTCTCTATCTCTTCAAATCCTTTTCCTTTTTTGGTAACAACATGTAGCAAAACTGGACCTTCGTTATATTCTTTCATAAACTTAAAGTACTCTTCAAGTTTTTTTATATTATGTCCTTCAACTGGTCCATAATATTTTATACCCATGTCCTCGAAAAAAGGTGCGGGCGAAGCATAAAATGAATATTTTAGCGCATCTCTAAATTTTTTCAATAGATTTTCCACATCTTTTCCAACGGAAGAATCTTCCAAAGAACTTTTTAAAGCTTTTTTCGTTTCTGTATATTCTTTTTTTACTCTGAAATTGTTAAGAAGTTGAGATATCGCACCAACATTTTTTGAAATAGCCATTTCATTATCATTCAATACTATTTTAACGTTTGCTCCTTGGTAATTTAACTGATTTAAGGATTCAAGGGTCATTCCACATCCTAAAGCACCGTCTCCAACAATAGCTACTATATCCCTTTTTCTTTTTTTTAACTTATCTGATAAAAAGAAACCTAGTGCTGCAGCAATAGCGGTACCCGCATGTCCAGCACCAAACTTATCAGCATCTGATTCAAAAATATTGGTATATCCACTTATACCTGCTTTTTTTCTAATATTCTTAAATTCTTTCCATCTACCTGTTAGAAGTTTGTGAACATAGCTTTGATGACTAGTATCCCATATAATTACATCTTCAACAGGATCAAAAATTCTATACAATGCTATGGTTAGCTCAACTACTCCCAGATTAGAAGCAAGGTGGCCGCTACCGTTGGATATTGTTGTATATATATATTTTCTAATTTTTTGAGCTAATTCTTCCAATTCTTCATAATTCATATTATTGAGCAGTTTATAAAGAGGAACGTTTGTATCCATTATAAAATAATGAGATTTTTACACAATAAAAATCTCATTTTCCTCCTTTCTCACCCTTTCTTTTTACAAAATACAAATTATATTCTCATTAAGTAAGTAAAGTTTGAGAACGTGCTATTTTATTAACGATCCCATTGACAAAACTCGCGGATTTTTGTGACGAATAAGTTTTTGTCAATTCTACAGCTTCGTTTAAGATAACTTTAACTGGAATGTCTTTTTTATTTAGTAACTCATAAATACAAATTCTCATTGCTGTTTTCTCAACATTTCCAATTCGATCAACCGGCCACCCTTGTGAATATTTATTTATCAATGAATCATAGAATGATTTTTTACCGTAAATCTCTGAAACATATTTTTTGGCCTCTTCATAATACTCCTTTTGTAAATTTACTTGTTCGTTAAGTTTCTCTAAGGTAAATAATATTTCATCTAAAGTATTATCGTTTATATCTATCTGGAAAAGGCTTTCAAAAACTATTTTTCTCATTAATCTTTTTTGAAACACTACATCATTCATTTTGTTTGTTTTTCTCCTCTTCATCTTCAACTTTGCTTGAATCTTCTTCTTCAGCTAACTCCTTCTCTGTTTCTTCTTCCATAAACTCTTCAAACTCTTCTTCGATCTCTTCTGGTTTAGATATAGTTTCTATTGTTATATCTATATTTGAAACATATACCTGGGCTAATTTTTCAAGCTCATCTTTAATTTTTTTCTGAGCCCTTTTGGAATACTCTACAATATTTTCACCATACTTGGCAGGAATTTTTAAATAAATACTCACACTAGTGTCATCATTTACAGACACTTTTATGCTTTTTTGAAGATCTTTTTGGATTTTTTCATTAAATATTTTTTCTTCTTTCAGATATTTTTCGACAGTTTTATACACCATATCTTTCAAAACATTTTCAGAGATACTTATTGTTCCGTAATCATTTTGTTCAGTAAGTGGCATACTAATAACCTCCTTCTTTTTGATATCTTCAAAAATTAACGAAAAATAATTTATTTTATTTTTTATCTTTATATAGGCTTTATCACAAATTCAATACTACTCACGATTCTATTCTTCTTTGAAATTATATCACAAATCAAAACATTTTTAACTGATTTTCCTGTACTTTATAACTCTTCTTCTTAATGTTTTTTACTTTTTTAAGCTTATTTTCAAAATCAACTCTATCAGATAATTGTTCTAAAACCTCTCTGGCTCGATCTACAATCTCAACTGGAAATCCCGCTAGCTTTGCAATCTCTATTCCATAGCTATTATCACTTGTTCCATCTTCTATTTTGTGAAGGAAAATAACACCTTCCATTGTTTCCTTGACTTTTATTCTTTTTGCAATTACTTCATTATATATATATGACATATAGGTCAATTCTGTATAATGAGTTGCAAAAATAGTATTACATTTTTTTACTTGAAATAAGTACTCAGATATCGCCCATGCAACAGATATTCCATCTAAAGTACTTGTTCCTCTTCCCACTTCATCAAGGAGTACTAGACTATGTTCTGTTGCTCTATTGATTATTGTCGAAATCTCAAGCATCTCAACTAAAAACGTGGACTTTCCCGTAACAATATCATCTCTCGCCCCTATTCGAGTAAATATCCCATCATATACTGGGAGCTCAGCAACCTCTGCAGGAACAAAACATCCAATTTGAGCCATTATACTAATTATTCCAATCTGCCTTACATATGTAGATTTACCGCTCATATTAGGACCTGTCAATATTATATAAAATCGGTCTTCATCAAATATTAAATCATTTGGAATAAAATTACTTACAAAACGTTCAACCACAGGATGTCTACCGTTGATTATCTTTGTCTTCCGTGATTTTTCTATCATTTTCGGCCTTATATAATTATATTTAACACTCGCCTCTGCAAAAGACCTAAAAACATCAAGTTCTGCTAATCTATCTGATAGTTGTTTTATTTCAGTCACATATTTTTCTAACTCTAGAATAATTTTATCAAATAGTTCCTTTTCTATAGCTTTGATTCTATCTTCTGCCAAGGACAATTTTTGTTCAATTTGTCGCAATTCTTCAATAGTAAATCTTTCAGTATTAACCAAAGTCTGTTTTCTAGTATAGTATGCAGGTACTTTTGCTATTTGAGTCTTAGGTATTTCAATATAAAAACCATAAACTTTATTTCTACTAACCTTTAAGCTATTAATTTTTGTTAATTCTTTTTCTCTTTTTTCAATCTCTTCAAGAATGTTGTCGATGTTTTTTAGTATGTTTCTATACTCATCAAGTTCATTAGAAACACCTTCTTTGATAACTTCTCCACTCCCAACCTCAATTGAGGGTTCTTCACATATGGTCTTTTCTATAATTTCTTTGACTTCACCTAAGGGATCTATTTTGTCAAAGAAACTACTAATACCAAGGTTTGTTTTAACAGATTCAATAATATAAGGTACTATTTCTAAAGAATCTTTTAACGCAATTAAATCTCGTGGAGTAGCTTTACGTAAGGAAATTCTAGAAGAAATTCTTTCTAAGTCCTTAATGTGAGAAAAATATTCTTTTAGCTCTTCCATTAATAAATGGTCTTCTTTAAGAGCTTCAACATAATCAAATCTTTGTTCTATAATATTTTTATCTAACAATGGCGATATGATGAAATCTCTTAATTTTCTGTGACCCATGCTAGTTCTAGTAAACTTTAGTATATCATAAAGTGTTTTACCTCTTGTAGTTGAAGTTGGCAATATTCCAAGATTTTCTATTGTATTTGAATCTAAAAGCATGTATTCTCTGGTTTTAAAACGTTTTGGTATTTTCATATGACGTATCTTTGAAAACTGTGTTAGTTCAAGATACTTTAATACTGCGTCTGCAACTTTTAATTCTTCATTATTATAATCAATATAGTCAAGACTAAAAACTTTATAGATATCCTTTAAATGTTCCAAAAAATTATTTGAAAAATACCAATCATCTAATACTTCAACGTATAAATCTGGAAGCATATTTTTTATTTGTTTATATAAACTCTCTACATTTTTAGATAGAAGTATCTGAACAAACCCAAAAGAATTGATAAAATCCAGCAGTTCATTCTCATTAAAATCAAAAGTATCTAAGTAAAATTCACCTGTAGAAAAATCAAAAACCGCTAGAATATAACCCTTTTCACTTTTTGTTATTAAAGTTGAAAATCTATTAAAATCATCGATCATGTTATCGTCAACAATCGTTCCAGGTGTCAAAACCCTTGTAACTTTTCTATCAACAATACCTTTAGCTGTTTGAGGGTCTTCTACTTGTTCACATATAGCAACTTTGCACCCACTATCCAAAAGCTTTTTTAAGTAATTATTAAGTGCATGATAAGGAATACCGGCCATAGGATGACCATTTCTTTTTGTAAGAACTATTTGAAGTATTTCACTAACCTTTTGGGCATCATCAAAAAATGTTTCATAAAAATCTCCTAATCTAAAAAGTAATATTGAATCCTTATACTCCTCTTTTATTTCAAGATATTGTTTTATCATTGGAGTTAAGTTTGCCATTTTACATAACCTCCAAAAAGTTAAGAAAAAGGAGGACGCATCTGTTCGGCGCCCTCTTTTGTATTTTACCGGAAATAAGTCTCTTAATCATTTTTTCTTAGAATCATCAGTTGTTTCACTCATCGTTGTTATAACTTTGTCTATTAGTCCATAATTTAAAGCTTCTTGAGCATTCATAAAAAAATCTCTGTCTGTATCTTTTTCAATCTTTTCTAAAGGTTGGCCTGTATGAGTACTTAATATATTATTAAGATCATTTCTAAGTCTTAGAATTTCACGTGCATGAATCTGAATATCAATCGCCGAACCTTCAGCACCGCCCCATGGTTGATGTATCATTATTCTTGAATTTGGCAGAGAATATCGTTTCCCTTTTGCTCCCGCCGCCAACAAAACTGCCCCCATTGAAGCAGCTTGACCTATACATATAGTAGATATATCCGGCTTAACGTACATCATTGTATCATATATACCTAAGCCTGCTGTGACAGAACCTCCAGGAGAATTAATGTATAAAAAAATGTCTTTATCTGGATCTTGAGATTCTAAAAACAAAAGTTGAGCAATTATTACATTCGCTACATCATCATTTATTACAGAGCCTAAAAACACTATCCTATCTTTTAACAGTCTTGAATATATGTCGTAGGCTCGTTCATACCTTCCTTCTGTTTCTATAACAACCGGTAGAGGTATAGCCATTCTATCGCCTTCCTTTTCTTACTTTTTCAACTATTTTATCTGCAGTAAGAGGAGTTAAAATTATTTGTCCACTATCCATATAAATAACAGTTTTTACGCCTTTTCCATATGTGGCATCTATTAAACTTGTTGAGCCTTTTATAGACCCCTCTTCTTCATCTTCAGACTGTGTTATTACATCAATTCCCTGGTAAATCTTCTTGATCTTTGAAAACTGAATTAAACTTGCAGGAACAATGGAGTGTATTCTTTCAGTCGGGATATACACACCTTTACCAACTGAAACAAACATAATTTTCCTCCTCTACAATTTTATACATATTCATTATACAAAAAAAATATTATATTTTGATTAATAATTTTTAACCAGTCAATCTTGTTGTATTTGTATATTATTTGATGCTTATAATATAAACTATAAATCCGCAAACTGACTTTTGATTTTTTCGTATTTTTCATCTATCATGCTTTTTTCTTCCTTTAAAGTTACTAATTTTTCTCTTGCATAAGTTAATATTTCTAATGCTTTTTTGTAAATCTCAAGGGCATCTTCTATATTTATATCATCTCTTTCGTTTTGAAAGTACTCGTTTATTCTTTCTAATAATTCTAATTGTTGTTTAAAACTCAGTTCCTTAATATCTTTTTCAGTTAGATTTATTATATCTTCCATTTTGTCACCTTCTTAATATATCTACTTTGTAAAAATACAAGTAATTTCACATTACCATTTATATATTTTCTCAATGTTAGAATCAGCACTACCATCTTTAAAAATTAGTCTAACTTTTTCACCTTCATCTATTTTTGAAATTGAATCTACAATCTCTTCATTCTTTTTTATCAATACTCCATTGTATAAAAATGCTGCAAATGGACTTGATTCTGTTAACCGTTGAAAAACGTTTATTAAAGAACTTTCGGAGTAGTCAATCATATTTTTCATTTCTGTTAGAATACTGTTTTGATAGGTTACTACATTCTTAGAAACATTATTTAATAAGAAATTCAATAAATTTGAAATATTTTCTAATTTATTGAGATCAACATTTTTTTCATTGTATTCAAGGATTAAATTTACTTGGTTTTTAATTTGTAAATAATTATCTTCCAACTTTTTAGATGCATTTAATATCTCCTTGTTAATAAAATATTTTATATTATTTATTGTATTAAATGAAATTAAATTTTCTGCCCTTGAGTATATATTATTAAAATATAGAGTCAAATCTTTTTCAAGAGATTCTATTCTATCAACATAAAAATTTATTTGGTTGACAATATCTCGAGAAACCTCTGTAGGAGTAGAATAGTTTTTCCAGCTAACATAGTCAGGAATGGTTTTATCTTGTTCATGACCTATACCAACAACAACAGGTATCTTTTCATTAAACTTTGCAATTATATAAGCTAGTTCTAAATCATCAAAGTACATTAAATCACTCTTAGAACCTCCACCTCTAATAATAACAACAATATCATAATCAATTTTTGATTTTAATATAGCTCCCAAAGCATATTTTATTCCTGGAACAGTATTAACCCCTTGCATTGGAGCAGGGTATAAATGCACTATAGGAACAAACCTTGCATGATTAATATTTTTCAAAAAATCCCCGAAACCTGCTGCAGTTGGTGATGAAACAACTGCTATCTTTTTTATAGGGTTTAATTCAACTAACTCATGTTCTACTTTTCTTAAAAGTCCGTTTTTTTCAAGTATTTTTAATATCTCTCTTCTTTTTTTCTCTATTTCCGAGTCTCCTAAGGCGATGACGTAGGTTCCATGAACCACATACTTAGCTTCTCGTTTCCAAAAATTAACTACTCCTCCAAATTTCCATCTTTTATTTATAAGCTCTTTTTCAGATTTCAAGTGACAATGGTCAAGAAGATACGGAATTGAAGATTGATTAAAAAAGATAGTTATGGAATAATTTGAATTTCGAACCTTTTGAGATAGTTCTACATATAAATCTCCTCTTTTGCTATATTTAGCATGGGTTACATCCCCTATAACTTCTATTTCTTTAGAATACATTGGAGAATTCACAAAAATAGAGTTAAGGTACTCAATAAGTTCTTGAATTGATTCAAACTTAAATTCATTTTGTTGATGAAATAACAACTGTTAATTCTCCCTTCACAATTTCTTTTGATTCAAAGAATGCTAAAGCTTCTTCAACATTTCCTCTAAAAAGCTCCTGATGTAATTTAGTCATTTCTCTTCCTACAAACAAGTCAACATTCCCTAAATGATCTTTTATCTCTTTTAACGTCTTTATTATACGATTGGGAGATTCGAAAAAAACGATTGTACTTTTTATTTCTTTTTCGTTTATTTCTCTAAGAAGCCTTCTTAATTTTTTATCTCTTGGTAAAAAACCTAAAAAAACGAATCTTGATGCCACAAAACCACTTAAGGCTAGGGCAGTCGTGACCGCTGAAGGGCCTGGTGCTATATCAATTTCTATATCCTCTTTCCAACATTCTTCAATTAGACTTGAACCTGGATCCGAAATAACTGGCATTCCAGCGTCACTAACTAAAGCTGTTACTTCATGACTTTTAATAAGAGTAATTGCTTTTTCTATTAATTTAGAAGCATTTGCCTCATTAAACGTAAACAATTCTTTTTTACCTAAATTGTAATGATTAATAAGTTTCAAGGTAACCCTTTTATCTTCTGTAAAAATAAGATCTGCTTTCTCTAATATTTTAAGGGCTCTAAAAGTTATATCTTCTAAATTACCAATAGGCGTACCGACTATATATAGTTTTCCCATTATTTTCTAATATTCCTCCAAATAATTTGCAAAGCTAACTTACAATATTTTAGAATTAATATACTTCCATAATGCATCCCATTCACAAACATATTCTCCTGCAAAATCAGAGTTATTGTATCCTTCTTTATAAGTTAAATCTTCTAAGCCAAAATATAACTCTCCGAGGAAATCTTTTAAATAACTATCTAAATCTATATTTATTGTTTTTTCTTCTATCTCTAGTAAATATTTTATTTCTTTTAAATCTTTTTTATAATTAATGCAGTTGTTCGGATTCAAAAGTTCATCTATAACTATTTCAGGATCTTTATTTAATAAATATCTATGTTTCATTACCATCCGTTGGCATTTCAAATCTTCCACATTCACATGCGATTTCTCAATAGTTCTTTCCTCTTCTTCTCTTATACCTTTTGTTAACTCTTTTTTGTAATTTAAAGTCCAAATTTCATTATCAGAAAGTTTTTCCAGCCTAGTCCTTAGCCCGGCATTATCATACCATTGAACAATAAGCGCTCTACACAAACTTCGAGAAACTAATTTATTGAATACGTATTGGCTTTTTATTCTATATTTTTTTTCTTTTTCTAAAATCATAAAGGGATTTAATAAACTATTCTCTCCTTTCGATACTTACTTATAAATTCTAAAATAATTATTCTAATTTGATATAATTATATCATATATTAATTATATTAACCTTTTGATAATAACTCTATATAGCAATGAGATATGTAAATCACTTTTAAAATGGGCTATAAAAATGAGCAAATTTTCATGAAAATTTTACTTATTAGAAAATTATTAGCTTGACAAAACTTATTTAACTCATTATAATTAACTCGAATTTTATATTTGATTAAGGAGGTTTTTTCTATGACAAGAGATGAATTATTTGAAAAGGTAAAAGAAATAATTGTAGATACATTAAGTGTTGATGAAGATGATGTCACTGTTGATGCATCTTTTACAGATGATTTAGATGCCGACTCATTAGAATTAGTCGATTTAACAATGGCTTTTGAATCTGAATTTGGAATAACCATAGAAGACGAAGAGTTGGAAAAAATCCAGACAGTTGAAGACGCTGTTGAAATCTTAGCTAATAAGTTAAATATAGACGACGAAGATTAACCCAAAGAGGGGAGCTTTGGCTCCCCCTTTATTTTTTGTTAATTTTGTCTGAATCCTTAATCGGTTTATATTTATACAGTTAATTTAATCAATAATCATTGAATTTAAGTGGGCTACATGAACAATACCACTTTTTGTTGTTTTTATGTGACTTAAGAAATAATAATTTTTTAAATTAGGTAAACTACAATTTTTTAGAAAGGAGAGAAATAATCAATTATGTCTGCTAAAAAATATATAATTGTTACAGGTGGAGTTCTTAGTGGAATAGGAAAAGGTGTGGCTTCCGCTGCTATAGGAAGGCTCTTAAAAGAATTCAACCTAGAGGTGAACTCGTTAAAAATTGATCCTTACCTAAACGTTGATGCCGGAAATATGAATCCAAATCAACACGGGGAAACTTTTGTTACGGAAGATGGATATGAAGCAGATCTTGATTTGGGACATTATGAAAGATTCTTAGGTATAGACATGAAAAGATATAACAACATGACCGCTGGTCAAGTATATAAATATGTAATTGAAAAAGAACGAGAAGGAAAATATCTAGGAGCAACCGTTCAGATGGTTCCCCACGTAACTGGACGTATTAAAGAAAGAATCGAAGAAATTGATTCAGAAATCTTACTTGTAGAAGTCGGCGGTACTGTTGGAGACATCGAGGGAGAAATATTTTTAGAAGCGGTTAGAGAACTATCTTTTGAAAAAGGTCGAGAAAACTTTTTGTTTATTCATGTAACGTTTGTACCATATCTACACATTACTAATGAATTTAAAACTAAACCTACTCAACAATCGATTCAACTTTTAAGAAGGATCGGTATTCAACCTGACATGATTTTAGTAAGAACTGAAAAAGAAATCGATTTTTCTAGTTTAGAAAAGATTGCTCTATTTGGTGGAGTTCCGCTTGAAAATGTTATTAATCTTCCTGATTTAAACAACGTTTATGAAGTTCCAGAAGAATTAAACAAAAAGAATCTACCTTTATTGATTTCTAAAAAATTAAACTTAAGTCTTGACAACAACAGTTATGAAAATATTAAGTGGAAATCACCCAAAACTTTTAAGAATCTAAAAATCGCCTTAATTTCTAAATATACTGGAACTGATGACGCCCACAAAAGTATAATGGAAAGCATCTTTCTTAGTGGCGTTAATAGGCCTGATATTATTAATGCTGGCGAGTTAGAAGAAATGAAAGAAGAAAATCTTAAAATATTTTTAAGTAAATACGATGGAATAATTATTCCTGCCGGTTTTGGTAAACGAGCTATAGAAGGGAAGATTAAAGCTATAAAATATGCCAGAGAAAATAATGTACCTATTCTGGGAATATCATTAGGAATGCAATTAATGGTAATTGAATTTGCAAGAAATGTGCTGAACCTGAAGGATGCGAACTCAACTGAGTTTGACGAAAATACGCCCTATCCAGTAATCGATTTAATTGCAAAATCAAATAAAACTATTAATGAAAATAATAATTCTATGAGATTAGGGGCCCACAAAATAAATATTTTTACTAATACAAAACTTTTTGAAATTTATTCTGAAGCTACCGTACTTGAAAGGCATAGACATAAACACATTGTAAATTATGAGAAATTTCAAGAAATATTTGAAAAGCCATCTGATAATTTTGGAAAATTGACTGTTTCTGCCATGTCAGATTATGTTGAAGCTATTGAGCTTAAAAACCATCCATTTTATATCGGTGTTCAATATCATCCGGAATTCAAGTCTAAGGTTGGAAAACCTCATCCTCTTTTTCCTGCCTTTATAAAAGCAGTTGAAAATCATTCTCAAAATTATTGATATAATTTTTAATAACAAGTTATAGTTTTTTAATATATGAGTTCTAAAGAGAAAAATCTTTACAGTTGATTGTTTAAGTTGTATTTAAAAAAAGAGTATTAAAAATACGAATGAAATTTATATTCAAGATAATCTTAAATTTCTATAGATTTGAAAAAAGAGGAGGCTATAACAATTATGAATTTTTATGAATTATATTTGAGATCCTTTTATGATTCTAACGGTGATGGATTAGGAGATTTTCAAGGTTTAAAAAAGAAAATCGACTATTTTTGCGAATTGGGAATTGATCATATATGGTTGCTTCCGATTCTCAAGTCTCCTGCTTTTCATGGTTATACTATTTCCGACTTTTACAACGTTAATCCTGTTTATGGAACTTTGCAAGATTTGCAAGAAGCCTTAAATGTCGGGCATAAAAAAGGTCTCAAATTTATACTAGACCTTCCAATAAATCACGTGGCAGTTACCTCTGAATGGTTTCAGAAAGCATTAAAAGGGGAAGAACCTTACAAACATTGGTTTATCTGGGCTAACGAAAAAGCTGATTTAAACGAGAAAAGACATTGGGATGAAAGTAAAATTTGGTATCGCATTGGCGACAAATATTTTTATGGAATATTTGGACCTGCATCACCTGATCTTAATTTTGAAAGAAAGGATCTTTGGGAAGAAATGAAAAAGATATTTAAATATTGGTTGGATATCGGTTTTGATGGGTTTAGATTGGACGCTGCGAAACATATCTTTGATTTCGATACCGAAAATATGAGATTTAAATATCAACATGAAAAAAATGTCCAATTTTGGAAGGAAATGGTTTCTCATATTAAATCGATTAATAGAGATGCAATAGTGGTGAGTGAAGTTTGGGATTCACCCGAAATAGTAAGAAAGTATGAAGGAATATTTGATATAGGATTTAATTTTCCGCTTGCAGAAGATATAAAAATGACTTTGAAAAGTGAAAGCACTAAAAAATTTGTTGAAACATTAGAAAAATGTATGCCAGAATATTTTCCAGATGGTGTGGTTCAATCAGTTTCTGGTAATTTTTTAACAAATCACGATATGACAAGAATAATTTCAGATCTAAAAAATGAAGAAAAAGTTAAACTAGGCTTTTCTATAATTTATACTTTGCCTGGCGTTCCTTTTATTTATTACGGTGAGGAAATTGGTATGAAAGGCATCCCAATTGATGTGAACTTTACTGAGGACAGCCAAGAACCTTTTCAGTGGTATGAAAATGGATTTGGTATTGGTCAAACCGAGTGGAAAGGGTGTAAATTCAATCCTCCTTACTCAGGAACATCTGTTGAAGAACAAATCAATCAAATTGATTCAATTTTGAATACAATTAAAACTTTAATTGTATTCAGGAAAGCCAATCCTTGGATAGATGAAGCTAAAATTAAAATTTTGAATTTTGATCAAAATATGGTAGAATTATGCGTGTATAACCAAATAAATGAGATTAGAACCTATTATAATCTAAAATCATCCAAAATCTCGGTTTTGCTGCCAAATGGTGAAGAATTATTATCTATTGGTGAAAATATAAATAATAAAAATGAACTGGTGTTGTCTCCTTATGGGGTTTACTCAATAAAAATGATCAAACAATAAATACCCAAACTAACCTAGATTATTTTGCAAGAATCTTAACCTTTTTAGATTCTATTAAAATTATATTACACACTTAGATAATCTAAGGTGAAGTTTCTAGAACAAGTCAGTAAGGAGGTGTCCGACTAGATGCATAATAAAAAAACTAAAATCCTATTATTATTAGCTTTAGTTTCCGTCACCGTTTATTCTTTATCTCCTTATTTTGAGATAAACTTTGAAGAATCTAAGTCAGATATAAAAATAAAAACAATTTTGTATGATTTTATATCCACACAATACAATATTGCTGTTGGAAAAAATATGCCCCCAGAAAGATTAAACGAATTAGTAAATGCAATAATGGAATCATCCAAAATTTTCGAAATATCTCCTTTATTGATTACAGCTATAATAGATACTGAAACAAACTTTAAAAATATAATAGGTCCCTATGGTGAAATTGGTTATATGCAGATTAGACCTACAACTGCAAAGTTTATTATAGAGGAATATTATAGCCTGTTTGAATCATTGAACTATACCCAAAAAGAGATTAGTTGGATCGAGCAAAGACTTTTAGTTGACCCGAGGTACAATATTCTAGTAGGAACTGCTTATTTAAAATATCTAACAGATAGTCATGGAGATATTTATAAAGCTTTAGGTTGGTATAATGGCGGCGGCAATGCTTATTATTCTAATAAAGTGGTTTACAGATTAAACAAAATATCAATCAATTATCCACTTTTATAAACCACAAATTTTTGAATAAAGCTTCGTTTTTTAGAACGAAGCTTTATTTTTTTGTAATGCTTTTTCCTATATTTCGTAGTATAATTATTTAAATAATTGTTCAACAAAAGACGAAAAAATAATTGGTGGTGAAGAAAAAAGATGAACCTTTCTGTATACTCTGAAATTGGAAAACTGGAAAAAGTTTTGTTACATAGACCTGGAGAAGAATTGGAAAATTTAGCTCCTTTTTACCTTACAGATTTGTTGTTTGATGATATACCTTTTTTAAAAAAAGCACAAGAGGAACATGATTATTTTGCAAACGTCCTAAAAAATAATGATGTTGAGGTTCTATATCTATCAAAGCTTTTAGAAGAAACTCTTACAATAAATCAACTAAAAAATCAATTTTTAGACGAGTTTTTAGATTTTTCAGATATTAAAAATAAATTTATTTTTGAACTGTTAAAAGAATATCTATTATCGCTTGAAACAAAAAAAATGATTGACAAAATCATTGCTGGTGTAAGGTCAGATGAACTTGAAATAAAAAGAAATATTTTTTCTTTACGAGTAAGAAGGGCTGATATTGAAATACCTTTTTTTCTAAATCCCATGCCGAACCTTTATTTTCAACGGGACCCTGTTGCTATTTTGGGAAAAGGTGCCTGCATCAACAGAATGAAAACACAAGCCCGAAGAAGAGAAGTTATGTTGATGGAATATGTGCTTAAATACCATGAAGATTTTAAGGGGACAGAATTTTATTATGAAAAAGAATTTCCTTACTCAATAGAAGGAGGGGATATTCTTATTTTAAATAATAAAACACTAGCAATAGGCATCTCTCAAAGGACTTCTCCAGAAGCGGTAGAAATATTGGCAAAAAGGTTTTTAAAAGAAAACAAAGATAGTTTTGAAAAAATCATAGCATTTATTATTCCTCATGACAGGGCATATATGCATTTAGACACGATTTTTACTATGGTAGATTATAACAAATTTCTTGTTCACGCTAATTTAAGAGGGGATTTAAAAACCTTTACCATTTTTAAAACTGATAAAGGTTTTGATTTTCAAGAACAGGAAAAATCTTTAGAAGAAATATTAAAAGAACATTTACATCTTGACCATGTTCAATTGATAAAATGTGGAGGCGGAGACATTATTGCATCACACAGAGAACAATGGAACGACGGTTCAAATTGCTTAGCTATAGAGCCTGGAAAAGTAATAGCTTATGATAGAAATTATGTAACAAATAAAGAAATGGAAAAGGCGGGAATAGAGGTTTTTGAAATACCTTCAGGTGAGATATCAAGAGGCAGAGGAGGTCCAAGGTGTGCAAGCATGCCTCTAATAAGGAGGAATATGGTATGAAGAAAAAAGTGTTAATTATGGGTGCAGCAGGAAGAGATTTCCATAATTTTAACGTTTATTTTCGTAACAATCCAGATTTTGAAGTTGTTTGCTTTACCGCAACACAAATTCCAAATATTGAGAATAGAATTTATCCTCCTGAATTATCTGGTCCTCTCTATCCAAATGGCATTCCCATAGAACCTGAAAAAAATTTGTTGCAAATTATTCAAGAGCAAGATATCGATGAAGTTATTTTATCCTATAGTGATCTCTCTTTTCAATATGTAATGGAAAAAGCATCTTTGGTACTTGCTGCGGGAGCTGATTTTAAACTCTTAGGTCCAAAAAATTCTTCAATTAAATCTAAAAAACCAATTATTTCTATCTGTGCAGTTAGAACAGGTTCTGGAAAAAGTCAGACAGCTAGAAGAGTTTTGGATATACTAAAAAGTAAAGGTTTAAGAGTCATATCAATAAGGCATCCCATGCCTTACGGTGATCTTGTTAAGCAAAAAGTTCAAAGGTTTGCAACTTACAAGGATCTGGATTTTCATGAGTGTACTATAGAGGAAAGAGAAGAATACGAACCACATATAATCAGAAATTCAGTTATTTATTCGGGGGTTGATTACGAAGCAATATTAAAAGAGGTAGAATTAGAAGGGCCTGACGTTATTTTATGGGATGGAGGTAACAACGATTTTCCTTTCTATAAATCCGACCTATCAATTGTTGTTGTTGACCCTCACAGAGCTGGTCACGAAGTCTCTTATTTTCCTGGTATGACTAACCTTATAATGGCTGATATTATAGTTATAAACAAAGAAGAAACTTCTTCATTAGAAGATATTGAAATAGTTAGAAATAATATTGAAAAATGGAATCCAAAAGCAATAGTTATCGATGCTGCTTCACCTCTGTTTGTAGAAGATCCACACTTAATAAGAGGTAAAAAATGCTTGGTAATTGAAGACGGCCCTACATTAACTCATGGTGGGATGACTTATGGAGCTGGTTTTATAGCTGCTAAAAAATTTGGAGCTTCTGAAATAATTGACCCAAGACCTTTCGCTGTTGGTTCTATAATCGATACATATAAAAAGTACTCGCACCTTGACAAGGTTTTACCTGCTATGGGCTATGGACCTCAACAAATAAAAGAATTAGAAAATACGGTTAATTGTTCGAATGCCGACATAGTGGTAATTGGTACTCCTATAGATTTATCTAAAATTATAAAAATTAACAAACCTTTTGTGGAAGTTACTTATGAACTTCAAGAAATTGGCAAACCTAACTTAGAAGATGTAATTGTTGAATTCTGCCAAAAAAAGTTCATTAAAAATATATAATATAGTCTATAACAAATAATTTCGGAGGTGTAATTTGTGGCTAATGTTTATGTAGGAGGTAAAAGTAAAAAAAGAGGTAAATTTTGGATCATATTAATTCTTGTTCTCGTAGCAGTAGCAGCTTTTTTTGGATTTATGTTTTACAAATACAACAATCTTATGTCTTCTCCTGCCCTAAAGGCTGATTTAATAACTTATACTATTTCGTATAACGATGATTTATATTTTGTTAGACTTCTAAATAACAATAGAAAGATAATGATTATAAAAGTTGAAAATGGAACTACTTTTACAGATCCTTATATAACTTTGACTTCAGATAATTTAGAAAAAGCTACAACGGACTTTCTTAAATTATTCGGGCTAAAATCTGATATCAACTATTATTTTTACCTAAATGATGCCCTAGCAAATGAATTAACAAATAAATTAAGTGGAAATAGTATGCAAGGTATTGATGGTCTTTTTGACTCATTAAAAACAAGTAAATTGTCATTTGGAAAAGTATTTTCATATAGCGGTTATGTTAAAACAGTTAAAGAATATGATAGAAGTACGAACCTTGATGAAGAAGGATTTGTCGCTCTTATGAAAGGTTTTTCTCAGTATGCCATTACAAATTACGATAAATTAACCATACCTACCTTATTAAATGAACCAATAACAGTAAACATTGGTTCTCAATCTTATGAAAGAAAATATGCAAATCCTGATGCTTTTCAAAGAATTAAAGAAATTATGGAGTGAAAAAAGATTTGAAAACTGTTATTGTCCATGTTTTTTCTTTCTTTTTATTGATTCTATTAATTGTTTCTTCTATAGTTCCTTTTTATATAAATCTGAAGGATAGAGAATATTCTGTGGATCTTCCTTACTATTTTCTAGTCTTAGGAAGAGATGAAGATTTAGACAACACATTTAGGACTGATGTCATCATTCTAGCTGGCTTAAACAAGGGGAAGATCCTTCTTCTTTCAATACCTAGAGATTTAATAGTAAATCTTGATGGAAAAGAAAGAAAAATAAATTCTGTATATGAATTATACGGTATAGAATCACTTATAAATGAAATAGAAAATCTAACAAAGATATCGATACAAGACTACATCATATTTGATTATTCTATATTTAAAGAAATAGGGAACCTATTAGGTCCGATAGACATTTATTTAGAAAAGGATATGAGATATCAAGATTACCATCAAAATTTATATATAGATTTTAAAAAAGGAAATAACCAATTAACTGGAGAAGAATTACTAGCATATGTTAGATATAGAGACGATTCAGGCGATATTGGTAGAATAGATAGACAAAAAAAAGCTATATTTGCCTTAATGGAAGAAGCAAAAAAAGCTAGTATAATCAAATTATCCGAAGCTGCTGAACTTGTGTTAAATAATACTATAAATACATTTGAACTGAACAAATTGCTGTTTTTATACGCTCAAGGAAAAGATGCTACTTTAGATTTTCTTCAGTTTCCCTACAAAATAGTAGACAATTATGTTATTGTTGATAACTCAGAAATTGGTAATTTACAGTATAAACTTTCAACCTTTGAAATAGAAAAATCTGTTCAAGATTCAAAAATATGGATTTTATTTACAAAAAATTTTAAAAATACATCCTATAATTTTTATACATTTGTTTTTTCAACATGGACAAGTCCTGGATATCAAATAAAGGTTCTTGATGAAAAATTCAATCTTTTAAGTAGTGATCATTCTTACGTATTTTTTAAGAATTTAGATGAAAACAAAAAAGAACAAGTAATGAAAGACCTAAAAAAAACATATAAAACAGATTTTATCGAAGTAACAGATAAAATAAAATATTTTGAATTAATTAATTTTGTCTCAGACAATCTTATTAATACTCTTGATTATGATGTTTTGGTGGTACTTAATGATAGATGGTAAAAAGAATTATAATGTCATTTTTATGTTGGCAAAATCATTTTTTAAGAGAGCCAAGAGTAATTTTAAATTTTCTCTTATAGCTATGTCTATAGGTGTATGGGGATTGATAGTTGTAAATTCAATTATAAATGGATTTGGCAGTGTTTTGGTCGATTCTATTACTCGCTTTTATCCACATATAGTAGTTTCTGGATATTACGATCAAGATTTATCAGAAATATCTCACTTGATTCATTTTACAGTTAATAATGTAGCAATAATCAACAAAAATCAACTTTTTTTTTCTGAATTGATTGAAACAAATGACATTTCATTTTATAAGGATTTTATAGAAATTAATTCTGACACAAGTGGATTATTAATAGGAAATAAATTGTCAGAAAATATTGGTGTTAATATAGATGATGAACTACTTTTAATATCTATAGATCAATTTCTACCTATAACTAAGAAATTTCAAGTTTCAGGTATTTTTAAATCCGGTATACAAATTTATGACTCCAACCTTATACTTCATGAAAACTCAGAAGCAAACCCAAAAAGTTTTAATTATACTGGTATATTTCTTGATAATCCTAAAAAAGCAAAAAAAATCAAAGACAGATACTTAAATAATTATTCCGCATTAACTTGGGAAGAATCAAATAAAACACTAGTAAAAGCGATACAAGCTGACAGTATATTTGCCTATATTATTACTTTTTTTATAATATTGATATCTGGATTTAGCGTTTCGAATGCAGTTTCTTTTTCTATTTTTACAAGAAAAAAAACAATAGGTATTCTAAGAGCTCTTGGATTGAATAAAAAAGAAATTTCTTGTATATTCGTAATTGAATCTTTTCTGATATCATTAATAGGATTTGTTATAGGAGTTATTTTTGGAATAGCTACTAGTATATTTTTATTATATTTAAAAATCCCTCTTCCACAGGATCTTTTTTACATTGATTATTTACCAATAAAAATATTACCGAGCACTTTTATAATACCTCTTGTAACAAATTCCTTTGTGTCTATCTTGTTTAGTTTTCTCTCTTCACAAAAAGCTTCTAAAATTAATATTATAGAAGCATTAAGAGATGAATAACTATCAAAAAACATATAAACATTAAATAAACTATATACAAGACTCTTTAAAAGAACTAATGTCAACTTTCTGAATTTAATTCAAGGAGGAATTATATTGATAGAAAATCAATTTATCATGATTAAACCTAACGCTATAAAAAGAGGATTAATAGGCAATATTATAGAAAAATATGAAAAGAAAGGTTTAAAAATAATAGCATTAAAATTAATTCAGATGAAAGCATCTCAGGCAAGAGCCCTATATAAAGAGCATGAAAATAAAGATTTTTATCAATCGTTAATAGATTTTGTTTTGTCTGGACCAGTTATTGTAATGATAGTCCAAGGGCCTAATGCTGTACAAGCAGTAAGAACCTTAAATGGAGCTACAAATCCATTGGAAGCAGATGGAGGCAGTATCAGGGGGCAACTCGGTTTAACTATAACAAAAAATATAGTTCATGCCTCTGATTCGGTAGAAAATGCTAAAAAAGAATGGAAAATTTTCTTTGATGATCAAGAAATTATCAACTACACACTACCTTATGAAAACGAACTATAAACCCTTTCTTATTCAGTGCCTATACACTAAAATTTCAAATGTGCTCATATAATGATTAAGTTCTAATATAAACCTAAAAGCTTATAAACATACTGTATAGCCTTTATAAATTCTACAAAAAATGTATTATTTCTAACTATACTATTTACTATATCAAAAAGAAAAGAGGTGAAATATGATGAGGGTTATGGGACTAATACTGTCTGGTTCAGGTGAAGACAACCTTGATAAATTAACTGCTAAAAGAACCAGTGCTGCTGTACCTGTTTTTGGAAAATATAGAGCTATCGACTTTACTTTAAGCAATATGGTAAATTCTGGGATAATTAATGTTGGAGTTTTAACTCAATATAACCCTAGATCTTTAATGGACCATTTAGGAAGTGGTAAAGAATGGAATCTTGATAGAAAAAGGGGAGGCCTTTTTATACTCCAACCTTTCATGAGCCCTGAAAACCCAAAAATGCACTATGAGGGTACCGCAGATGCACTTTTTCAAAATTTAACCTATTTAAGAAGATCAGCAGAAGATTTTGTTTTAATAGGTTCAGGAGATCACATATACAATACAGACTATAGAGATTTATTCAAATTTCATATAAGAAATGGTGCAGATGTAACTTTATTAACTAAAACTGTAAATAAAGACTTAAAGTTAAGTGATTACGGGCAAGTAATAACAGATGAAAATGGTAGAGTTACAAAGATATATGAAAAGGTACCTGAACATCATTCAAACAAAATTTTCTTAGGGGTTTATTTTATGAATAAGAGTTTCTTAATGGAACTCTTATACGCAAATGTACCTAATGGCAAATACGATCTTTTATTAGATATAATTATTCCAAACTTGTCAAAACTTAGAGTTTTTTCTTATGATTTTAATAATTATTGGCGAAATATCAAAAAATCTGTAAAAGAGTATTATGATACCAACATGGACATTTTAAAAAAAGAAATAAGAGACGAACTTTTTTATACTCCTGATAGAACTATATACACAAAATTACGTGATTCTGCCCCACCAAAAATTAATATTAACGCCCAGATTAAAAATTCTTTTATTGCAGATGGTTGCATAATAAATGGAGTAGTTAAAAACTCAATACTTTCTAGAGATATTTTTGTAGGAGCTGGCGCAGTAATAGAAGATTCCATAGTTTTACAAGGAAGTGTTGTAGAAGAAGGTGGAATAATCAGAAAAACTATAATAGATAAAAATGTCCGAGTTAGATCAGGTAAAAAAATGGAAAGCATGGGAAACGAAATAAGTCTAATAGAAAAGGGAGCGATTATATAAAATGGAGGGATTTATATGAAAGTCATTGGCATTATCTTAGCCGGTGGTCAGGGAACAAGATTAGGAGTCTTAACAAACACTCTTGCAAAACCTGCAGTCCCTTTTGGCGGAAAATACAGAATGATTGATTTTACTTTAAGCAATTGTGTTAACTCCGGTATTAATACTGTTGGAGTAGCAACACAGTATATGCCTCATAGATTAGTAGAACATCTAGGAATAGGTAAACCATGGGATCTTGACATTAAAGGTGGGGGTCTTCATGTATTGCCTCCATATTTAAGTAGATCTGGCACTTCTTGGTACAGGGGTACCGCTGATGCAATCTATCAAAATTTAGAATTTCTTGACCGATACAAACCAGATTTTGTTGTCGTTCTTTCAGGTGACCATATTTACAAAATGGATTATAATAACATGATAGACTATCATATAGAAAAAAATGCTGATTGTACAATAGCTTGTATGGAGGTTCCTGTCTCAGAAGCCCAAAGGTTTGGTATAATGGTAACAGATCCTTTTAACAAAATTGTAGAATTTCAAGAAAAACCTAAAAATCCCAAAGGAACTTTGGCTTCCTTGGGAATATACGTATTTACTTGGAGCTTTTTAAAAGACTCTTTAATTGAAGACTCAAAAGATCCGAATTCTGAACATGATTTTGGAAAAAATATTATTCCAAAAAGCCTGGCCAAAAAATCCAAACTCTACGCTTTTGGTTTTGAAGGTTATTGGAGAGACGTAGGGACTATACAATCATATTTAGATAGCAATTTAGAATTACTAGCCCCATTACCTTTACTAGATTTACATGATGAAAGTTGGAAAGTATATACACAATCTGAAGAGCTGCCTCCAGCGTTTATAGCAAACAACTCTGAAGTAATTAAAAGTATCACTAGTGAAGGAAGTGAAATTTATGGAACGGTTGAAAATTCAGTTCTCTTTCAAGGTGTTACTGTCGCAGAAGGTGCTGTCGTAAAAAATTCCGTACTTATGAATCATGTATTTGTAGACAAAAACTCATATATAGAACAATCTATAATAGCTGAAAAAGCTTATATAGGAAAATCAGTAAAAATTGGCGTGGGGAAATTTGCAGAATCTAAAATTGATAAAAAAATATATGACTCGGAAATTTCTGTCATAGGATTTCATTCTAAAATTACAGATGGTATTGAAATAGGAAAGAATTGTGTTATTGATAATTATGTTGACCTTTCAGAATATAATATAAAACAAATTAAAAGTGGTGAAGGTATTATTAAACAATAGAATTTATTAAACTAAGCAATATTTTCTTCTGACTATAAAAAGGAGATTAATTTTATGGATTTCTATGCAGTAAAATTTATAGCAGCCTCTAACTTAACCGGAGAAACTTATTTAGGATACATATTTGGGAAAAAAGGTCAAAGTCCTCAATTTAACGTAGTGCTATTAAATAGAAATCAACTAAAAGCATTCGAAATTCCTGATATTACGAAAGACTATCTTGAATTTAAATCAGATGTTGATATGCTTTATTATCAATTATCTAAAGAAAATGACAACTACGCTTTAACTCAATTTAAGGCATATTTTTACAGTGTGTTAAGAAAAATGAATTTCGAGGTTGTTGGAACAAAAATGTTCTTGGCTGTAGAAGAAAATGACGTTTATGTTCTAAAGTCCTTGATAAATGATATCTTAAATGAATGGGCGGGAGAAACAAAAATAAAATTAGTAGCTCAAAAATTTGATTATAAAGATTTAACCTGGATATCTGCCGTAAAAGAAAAAGGTGAAAAGGGTTTTGAAGAGTACCTCAACAGACCCGATGTGAAAGACGCTATAGAAGTATTTCCAATAATTGACCCTGTAGAAGGTTACCCAGTAATAAAGTTGGATGTAGGTGAACCAATAATTGTTCTACAAATAGACAAAGAAGAAGAAAACAAAAAAGATACCAGTAACATATTAGAAGGAAGAGTTATTTCAAAAGAACTTATTCCCTCTACTAGTTATCTTTTTTTAAAGATAGATCTAGGAAGATATGGAATTGGAAAAACTATAGTACATCAGGACTTAAAAATATCTATAGATCAAAAAAAATTACAGATATTAAGAAAAGCTCGAGATACTAAAGAAAATGAAGAACAGAAAATAATCGGTGACTTATTTGATAATCTCCAAAAGGATAAAAGATTCTATGAACGGCGTAAAATTAGTTCTTTAGATATTATTATTATCAGCGGACTTTCTATTATAGGAATACTGTTAATAATTCTCATAGCAGTTTTACTTGGGGCGTTTTGATATGAAGGTTATTTTAACCTTTATTATGATGATTCCTATAATTATTTTTTCTGTTCTAACATATCATTATGTTAGTCAAATACTTTATTATAGAAATATTAAAAATACAGAAATTAATGAAGCACTTAATCTAATAAATGAAGTTGAAGAAATATATGCCCTTACTGTAGAAGACTTTTTGCAAGCTTGTACAATTAAAGACATCGTGTTAACCTCTTCAAAAGAGGCAACTATTTATATATTCGAACATAATGGATATGAATTCCTGTATATTGATGAATGAACGAATGGAGGATTATACTCTTGCGCATTTCATATGCCACAGCAGTTGAGATGAATCTAAAAAAAGGAAAAATTAATGCGAATAATTATACTGCTTATTTACAAATTGGTGAAAAATGCCTTTATAATTGTTCTTTTTGCTCTAAAGCAAGGGAATCTAAAAGTGAAGAAGATTTATTGTCTAGGGTAAAATGGCCAAAAATATCAAAGGAAGATTTTATTGGCAACTTTAATCCTAATAATTTCAAAAGAATTTGCATTCAGGTAGTATCTTCTTCAGATTACTGGACGGAGTTAGATTATGTACTGAGCTTTCTAAAAGATAAAAATATTAAAACCTCTGTGTCAATAAGACCAAAAAATATAGAAGAAGTCAGATTACTCTTCAATAAATATCTTGTTGATAATGTTGGAATCGCAATTGATGCTGCTAATGAAAAGCTCTTTGGAAAAATCAAGGGGGGCAACTTTAAAACATTCAACAACTTTTTAATAGCTGCATCAAAAGAATTTCCAGGAAAAATTGCTACTCATATAATTGTTGGATTAGGAGAAAGCGATGAAGATATTGTTGATATATTGTTAAAAATGAAGAAACATGGAATTATTGTTGGTTTATTTGCTTTTACTCCTATTAAAGGTACTAAATTAGAAACCTATCCACGTCCCACCTTAGAAAGATATCGAAAAATGCAATACCTCCATTATATTATTGAACACCATGAAGTCAAAAAAGAAACCTTCACTTTCGATTCAAAAGGAAATGTCTTACAATTCCCGGATTTTAAAATAAATAATGAAGAAGTTATTAAAACATCAGGCTGTTCATGGTGTACTCGCCCTTTTTATAATGAAAAACCTGGTAAAGAATTATACAATGTACCTATTCCACGTATATAAATTTCTATTCCCAAAATAACAGTAAGGAGAAATGAATATAAACATGAAAGCATGGGAAAACGAGTTAAAAAGAAGAAAAAATGCCACTCCTTCAATATCATATCAAGAAAATTGGGAAAAAATGCAAGAATCAAATATATTCCCAAATGATTTGTTATTAACCTTTTGGCAAAGTAATGTACCTGGTTCCAATGCCCCAGAATCTATGATTGTTGGAGCTGTACAATCCGTAGAAAACATGGGGAGAGATGTTTCAAAAGCGGAAATCTTATTAGAACAAGGATTTCATTATTTATCTTCTGATGATTTTATAGCACTAAAAGCTTTAACAAGTGAAATCTTCTATTTACTGGATAACTCACCTATTATAGAAAATCATAGGTTTCATCATTATCTTAGGCCATTAAAATGGGAAGAGATTTCCAAATTTTTCCCTACAAACAAATTCAATCTCTCTAACAAAATTGATATAAAAGACAAAATTCATGGGGGATGGCTTGGACAACTTGCAGGTGGGTCAATGGGCACCAAATTTGAGGGATACACACATGATGCATTAGAAAAAGTCTTTGGTGAACAATTAGGCAAGTATGTTGGTGAAGTTTCTACGTTAAATGATGACGTAACTTATGAAATAATCTTCTTAAAAACATGTGAAGAAAAGAAAAAAGATATTTCTTCTATGGATGTTGCAAAAAACTGGATTAGCTATATACCTTTTGGTTGGAGTGCTGAATTAATGGCACTAGATAATATCAAAAGAGGTATTTTTCCTCCAGACTCTGGTTATTTTTATAATCCTTTTCAAGAATGGATAGGAGCCCAAATGAGATGTATGGTTCAAGGATTACTTTCTCCAGGAGATCCTTATAAAGCTGCTAAACTTGCTTTTATTGATTCCCAAGTTTCACACAGCGGAAATGGTATATACGGAGGAATTCACGCTGCTGTACTGACTTCTTTAGCCTTTGTTTTCAATGATCCTAAAAAAATAATCAAGGAGTCTCTTCAATACATTCCCCAAAATACAGAATTCAGTAGAATTGTGTCTGACGTAATAAAATACTGTCAAGAAACGAGCGATTGGTTAAATGTGCTAAGAAAAGTGGAAGAAAATTTTAAGACTTATAACTGGATTCATTTATACCCGAATACTGCATCTGTAATAACGTCCTTATGGTTTGGAGAAGGTGATTTTGATAAATCAATGAAAATTGTTTCATCATTTGGATATGATGTTGATTGTAACGCTGGTGAAATTGGAACAATTTTAGGAGTGATTTATGGTCAACAGAATTTTCCAAATTATTGGTCTATACCTTTAAATAATAACTTAGAAACTTATCTTCCTTTTTTTCAAAAAATTAAAATATCAGACTTGGCGGATTGGACCTATGAGTTAGTAGGAATTATATAATATTACATAATAATTACTAAGAAGGTAAATAAAATGAAAGTAATATTAGATTGTGATCCCGGTCATGATGATGTTTTTGCAATTTTGTTAGCAGCTGCTTCCCAAGAAATCGAATTACTTGGAATAACGACTGTAATGGGAAATTCCTATCTTCAAAATACTTCAAAAAACGCAAGGGCAGTTCTTGATTTTTTTGGCATAGAAAAGCCTGTTTTTGCAGGTTGCTCAAAACCTCTTATACGTAATACTATAATTGCAAGTCACATTCACGGACCAACAGGACTTGACGGTGCAAAACTTCCTCCACCCAGACACAGCATTGAAAAAATGCACGCCATAGATTATATTGCTCAATGTGCAAATAAATATAACAACCTTATCTTAGTCCCTACCGGTCCTCTCACTAATATTGCTCTTTTTATATTAAGATATCCATTTCTTACTGGCAAAATATCTTCCATAGTCTTAATGGGCGGAGGTATTTTTCATGGAAATATTACCCCTACAGCTGAATTTAATATTTTTGCAGACCCAGAAGCAGCAAAAATTGTTTTTAATTCAGATATTCCTATTGTTATGGCTCCTTTAGATTTAACTCATCAAGTTGTTGTCTCTTCTAAAGAAATTAATACAATCCGAAGACTAAGCGATAAATTCAATTTACTTGCTGATATGTTTGTCTACCTTCAAAATACATGTAAAGATGAAATTACAAGTACTGGAGGTATTGCACTTCATGATCCATGCCCAATAATGTATCTCATTCATCCCGAAATTTTTGAAATAAATGAATATAAAGTGGATATTGAAATAAAAGGAGAACTAACTTATGGTCAAACTGTTGTGGATGTATTAAATGTTACAAATAATAAGCCAAATGCAAAAGTACTAACCAAAGTAGATTCAGAGCTTTTTTTAAAAATTTTCTTTAATAAAATGAAAGTCTTAACAAGTTATTAGACAAGTGAATTTAAAAAATTGAGAATATAATTTTCTTGAAAGTTATATATTCCATACGGTTTCAATCATTATAATTAAATGAGGAGGTTAAGGTATGAAAAAGTCTTTTTTTATTGTTTGCCTAGTTATTTTATTTTCCATGACAATCTTTTCAGCACCAAAAAAGGTAGCATACGTGATTAACGGTTCCTTAGGAGATCAGTCATTTTATGATTCAGGTTATGAAGGCATTAAAAAGTTGGAAAAAGATTATGATGTGGAAACAAAGCTTATGGAATGTAATTTTGATCCCTCTCTATATTACCCAAACTTAATGACTGCAGCAAGATGGGCGGATGTGGTTTTTGTTATTTCATATGGTTTTGAAGAAGAACTGAAGTCAATAGCAGAAATGTTCCCAAACAAAATATTTGTAAACATTGACACTGTTGTCGAAGATGATAAAAAAATTATTTCAAACGTCGATTTTATAGAAGAAGAAGGTTCTTTTATGGCAGGTGTAGTTGCAGGAATAGTTACTACTATGACTGAACTGCCTGGAATAAATCCTGAAAAACTAATTGGAGCAGTTGGTGGGGATGACGATATTGTAATAAGATCTTTTGTTTATGGATATGATCAAGGTGCAAAATATGTAGATCCAGAAATTCAAGTAAAGACTATTTATGTAGGTACCTGGGATGACCCTGTTAAAGGAAAACAAGCAGCACTGCAACTCTACTCTCAAGGAGTAGATGTCATATTTCAAATTGCGAGTTTAACGGGAGCTGGAGTTATCCAAGCAGCTCAAGAAGTAGGAAAATATGCCATTGGTGTAGACTCAAACCAAAACTCACTAGCACCTGGCCATGTCATTACAAGTATGCTAAAAGAAGTAGGAAAATCAATAGAGTTTGTATTTAAGCAAATAATAGATGGAACTTATAAACCAGGCACACTATACAAACTAGGGTTAAAAGAAGAAGCAGTAGGATTAGCTATCGATGAATACACCTACCAAATACTTCCAAATGAGACTGTTGAAAAGATATTAGGAATACAAAAAGATGTTATTGAAGGGAAAATTACTGTTAAAGAATATAGAGAATAGTTATCCATAAAGGAGAGTTCATATGTCTTACATAGAAATGAAAAATATTTATAAGGTCTATCCCCCAGACGTTATTGCATTAGAAGAGGTGAATTTCTCCCTACAAAAGGGAGAAATTCATTCTCTAATTGGAGAAAATGGTGCAGGAAAAAGTACCTTGATGAAAATATTATATGGATTAGTACATTCATCAAGTGGACAGATATACATAAATGGAAATGAAGTAAAAATTAACAGTCCCAGCGATGCTATAAACTTTGGAATAGGCATGGTTCACCAAGAATTTATGTTGATTCCATCTTTCAAGGTATATGAAAACGTGATTTTAGGAATGGAAAGAACCAAAAAATTTGGAGTTATTAACAAAGAGGAAGCTATAAATGAATTAGAAGAATTAACTAAAAGATATGGATTTGATTTAGATTTAAACGCCGTTACTTCTGATCTTTCTGTAGCAGCTAGACAAAAAGTCGAAATTTTAAAATTACTCTATAGGAAAGTAGACATACTCATCTTTGATGAACCAACTGCAGTTTTAACACCTCAAGAAACTGAACAACTGTTTACAGAAATTAAAAGTATGAAGGAAATGGGAAAAACTATTATTTTTATAAGTCATAAATTGGATGAAGTCTTAGAAATTTCCGATAGAATAACCATAATGCGAAGCGGAAGGATAGTATCTTCAATAGAAAATAAAAATCTTACAAAAAGTAATCTTGCTAAAATGATGGTCGGAAAAGAAGTTATCTTATCTGTAACTAAAAAACCAATTGAACCTGGACAAATCATCTTAAAAACTGAAAATCTCACAGTGGATTTCAAGCAGTCTAAACACAAATTTTTGCAAGATATAAATATATATGTAAGGGCTGGAGAAATAGTTGGATTAGCAGGTATTGAGGGAAATGGACAACTTGAACTAGTTGAAGCTATCATTGGAGACACCCAAACACTTAAAGGTAAAATTTATATTGATAAAAACGACATCTCAAATAAAAGCATTACTGAAAGAAGGTCTTTAATTAGTTATATCCCATCAGACAGAAAAAAATTTGGATTGGCCTTGAATGCCAGTTTAGCCGAAAATCTAACTATGACACATCATTTAGGTAACAACTTAAGTAAATTTAGATATTTCATAAATTGGAAAAAGGCAAAATTTTTTTCTAGTAATCTGCTTAAACAATATAACATTGTTGCTAGAGGAATAAATGATTTGCCTAAACATCTTTCTGGAGGTAACCAACAGAAAGTAATATTGGCTAGAGAGTTTAGTCTTGATGCTCCATTCTTACTCCTTGATCAACCTACAAGAGGTTTAGATGTTGGTTCTATAGAATATGTACATGATGTTATTTTGAAAATGAGGGACAAGGGAAAGGCTATATTATTAATTTCTGCTGATTTAGATGAGCTTTTATCCTTAAGTGACAGGATTTATGTGATAAGAAATGGAACAATTGTAGCAGAATTAAATCCAAATGTTCACAACAAAGAAGAAGTTGGAGAGTATATGTTAGGGGGGAAAGAATGAAAAGTTTAAATAAAATTCTTACTGGAATTATTGGAATAGTATTCTCTTTGTTAGTTGGGGCTTTGTTAATAAAAATACAAGGAAATTCTCCTATTATCGCTTACAAAGCTTTATACGATTACGGATTAGGTTCATGGTTTTCTATAACATCTACCTTAAATAATTCTACCCCTTTAATATTAACCGGTATAGCTGCAGCAATAGCGTTTAGTTCTAACGTAAATAACCTTGGACAGCCCGGACAATTAATAATTGGGGCTTTAAGTGCTGCTCTTTTGGGCTATTATCTACCCTTTCCAGGTTGGATAGGAATAACTACAATTATAATTCTTTCTGGAATAATAGGTGGTTTTTATGCTTCAATTGCAGGCGTATTTAAAAAGTTATATAAAATGGATGAAATGTTAACCACTTTAATGCTTAATTTTATTGCTGATTACTTAACTATATATTTAGCAACCTATCCTTTTCTAGATAAAAAATCATATGTTCCCGCTACAAAAATGATAAAAAAAGAATTTTTTCTTCCTTCTTTTAAGAATCTTAACTCAAGTTTTTTCATTGCAATTTTAATTGCTTTGATATCCTATTTTATCGTGAAATATTTAAAAAAAGGTTATGAATGGAGAATGATGGGATATAATCCTGATTTTTCGAGGATTGGGGGATGTGATAATGAACAAAATTTAATGTGGGTTATGTTCTATACGGGGTTTCTAAGTGGACTTGCAGGCGCATTACTTATACTAGGTGGGACACAGCACAGATTTATTAAAGGCATAGGTGCAAATTACGGTTGGGACGGAATAATGCTTTCTATAGTTGGAGCTAACGGAATATTTGAAACTTCTTTTTTCTCTTTATTTTTTGGCTTTCTAAAAGCTGGAGGCGTTGGAATGGAATTTGAAGTTTCAATACCTTCAGAATTCATTATGGTTCTGCAAGCAACCATCGTTTTACTAGTTGTTTCAACCAGAAGCCTTGTTTCTTTCTATGGCGACAAAATGAAAGCTTATTTTAAGACTCGAAAGGTTGTGAAAGCTCATGAATAATATCATAATTTCATTAATACGGGACAGCTTTAGTAGCGCTACGCCTATTCTTCTTTCAGCTTTAGGAGGAACCTTTACTTTCTATGCAAATGTTTTTAATATTTCCATGGAAGGAATGATGTTAATAGGCGCTTTTTTCGGTGTTCTAGGAAGTTATTTATTTGAAAACTGGGTAATGGGTCTTCTATTTGCATTAATGTCTGGAATTTTAGCATCACTAATATTTTCGTTTTTTGCACTCTTATTAAAAACAGACGAATTCTTAACAGGTATTGGTATGAATATGCTTGCTCTTGGAGGAACAACTTACCTTTTAAGAAACCTATTCAACGTCAAAGGTGCTTTCATATCCTCTCAAATTAAGTCTTTACCAACATGGAATATCCCAGGACTAAATAAAATACCTATTTTATCAGATATACTGAATAATCACCCTTTCATAGTATATGTCGCAATTATTCTAGCATTTTTGATAGACTTTATAATTTTTCATACTAAATTTGGTCTTAGACTTAGAGCAACGGGAGAAGATCAAGAAACTTCTCGTTCTTTAGGAATTAATCCAAATAGAATAAAGTTTAGTTCTATCTTACTTTCTGGTATTTTTTCAGCTGCAGCAGGCACCTTTCTTTCGCTTGGATATGTTACTTTGTTTAGTGAAAATATGTCAAACGGTAGAGGTTGGATTTCATTAGCAATCATTGTTTTAGTCCGTGGACGACCTCTTGGGATACTACTTATGTCTTTAATATTTGGCTTTTTCGAAAGTGCAGCTTTCAGCTTACAAAACATAAATATTCCTTCTCAGATTACAGCTATGGTCCCTTATATAGTTACTATAATTGCACTTTTTATTTATAGTGTTAACAAAGAAAAAATATTAAAACTAAAAAAGGAAGAAAATGAGAAAATAAAAGAGATTTAAATTTAAATACTTTTATTTGCCTTTAAATACAATTAATCTATTGTAATCAAATTTGTAAATATCGCCCTCAGGTGATATTATTAAATTGAATCTTTAAGAAAACGTTTGCAAAATAGATTTAACAAAGAACTCAAAAAAGAGTAGATGAAAGGTATTTTGTGAAATTATTTGTGAAAACGTTTGCTTAATAAAATTAACAAGGTGACTTACATGCCAGATAAGATTACAATCAAAGAGATTGCAAAAGAAGCAGGAGTGTCTATATCAACAGTTTCACGAGTTATTAATGGCTCGTCTCCTGTTAAAAAAGAAACCAAGGAAAAAGTTTTAAATGCAATAAATAAATTAAATTATTATCCTGATGCTCTTGCAAGAAGTTTAAGGGTAGGATATACAGATACCATCGGAATAATAATACCAAATATTGCTAACCCTTTTTTTGCCACCTTAGTTAGAGGCGCAGAGGATTATCTTAGATCTAAAGGATATTCCTTAATAATATGTAATTCTGATAATGCGGTTGATCAGGAAAAAAAATTGTTCAACATTCTTGCAGAAAAAAAAGTAGATGGAATACTATACTCCGGAATTGGTGATCATCTTGAAAAATTCAACCATATCAATATCCCCATAGTCTTTATCGACAGGGTAATAAAAGATAATAGGTTTTCGTACGTCTGCTCTAATCACTATAAAGGAATGGAAGATCTACTAAATTATCTATTTGAAACTAATCACAAAAGATATGTTTTTATTAGTGGAAAAAAAGAAATATTTAGTGCAGTGGAAAGATTAAGAGCTTTTGGGGATTTCGTGAAAAAAAATAAAATTGAGTACAAAATTCTAGAAGGGGAATATACATACGAATCCGGTTTAATTAATGGTAAAAAAATAAAGAAATTGCCTGACGTAGTTGTCTGTTCAAATGATCTAATTGCCTATGGAGTTATAGAAAGTTTCAAAGAAAGGAAGATAAAAGTTCCCCAAGACGTAAGTGTAACAGGATATGATGACATCACATTTAGCAAAATGTTTTCTCCAGCACTAACAACTGTCAGACAACCTATATATGAGATGGGGAAAATCTCAGCAGAAATCATACACAGGCTATTGATAAAAAAAGATGATTATATACCTGTAAAATTATTTCAAAATCAAGTTATAGTAAGAGAAAGCACCAGAAAAATATTGTAATTACAGATACGTTAAAACTTTAAAGTTTTATTGTTAGTTTTAATATGAAAACGATTTGATAAAATAATTAACAAATATAACAAAATTGTTTATGTGTAAAGAGACTGTTTCAATTAATTATAATACTCACAAAAAAGCGAAATCGTGAATGTTATTTACTTTAGGATTTTAGAAATGATAGTTTTCAGAAAATAAGCATTTGGATTTAAAATGGGTCCAGGGCGGAGCCTTCCCCCTCTCTTTCGCTACACGTAGCGAAGAAGTTAAAGAAATTAAGAATTAGAAGTTGGGAGGTATTTTTGAATAAATTTAAGACTAAAATATTGACAAAACTTAAGTTTGGAAATTTCAGTTATTTATTTAGAAGAGGTGAAATTGGATGGCAAAAAAAGTGTTTTTATTTGTTATATCATTTTTGTTAGTATCTGTAATATTCTCTGGAGTTATTATTAGTGACTTATTTTTCTCGCAAACCTTAGAGGAAGAAATAAAATTTTTAGTCTATCTACCCGATGAATATGAAAACACTAAAAAATATTATTCTACAATATTTTTATTGCACGGTAGGGGAGATAGCTTTAAATCTTGGGTTTCATCCTTAAATATTATTGATGATTTAATTAAAGAAGGTATAATTCCACCAATTATAGCAGTAATACCCGATGTTCCATATCACAACCGAGCTAGTTATTATATTGATTCTCTGTATGGAGATAAAAAATATCTCATCGAAACTGCATTAAATAATGATTTAATAAATTATATTGAAAGAGAATACAGAGTAATCAAAGACAGAAGAGCAAGAATGATTGTTGGTTATTCTATGGGGGGGTATGGAGCATTAAGATACATCCTTACTTATCCAAATTTGTATTCTTCAGCAATTTTATTGTCTCCAGCAGTTTACTATCCCTTTCCTCCTATTGATTCGAGTGCCAGAGAATTTGGAGCTTTCGGAAAAGATGATGAATTGTTTTTAGAAGAAATTTATCTCTCAAAAAATTATCCAAATTTACAAGAACATTATGAAAGTTTCCACTTTAACTCAAAAATTTTTATTATGGTTGGAGATGATGAATGGCAAAGTCCTGATTATACACACGATTTAGACTATGAAGCTCATACGTTATATAAGCATCTTCAAAAATTTAAAGGAATAGATGCAGAACTTAGAATTATAGATGGTGGGCATGATTGGTCTGTATGGAATAAAGGTTTTGAAGAAGGCCTAAAATTTATAAAAGACAGTATTCCCTATCCTTCTGAAACTGAGCAATTAGAAAGTATTAAATCTAATTACAAGGTTTTAGATATAAAACTTTATGGAACCAATTTGGATGATTATGCTGGGGGTATGGCTAAAGATTCGTTGGGAAATATTTATTTAGCTTTGAATTTAAAAGATGGATTTGACTATCATTCATCTATAGGAAAAACAGATATCTATATAATTAGCCTAAATCCTCATGGAGAACTCCGTTGGATTACTCAATTAGGTACTAAAAACGATGATCGTGCTTATCAATTAATTTGTGTGGACGAGGATATCTACATTACAGGATATACAAAAGGTTCCTTGGAAAATTTTAACTATGAAAATGATACCGATGATCTTTTTGTAGCAAAAATAGACAACTTAGGAAATAAAAAATGGATAAAGCAATTAGGAGATGAAAAAAACGCTGATAGAGGGTATGCTATAGGAAACTTTGAAGATTTAATATTTGTAGCAGGATATACTAAAGGATCTCCTGTTTATGAAAATGCTGGAGATAAAGATATTTTGATTTATGCGTTATCTAAGGAAGGAAATTTAATTTGGTCAGATCAATTTGGTGGTATTGGTGAAGAGAAAGTTCAAGATCTCACAGTTGATGACAAAGGGAATGTATATTTGACTGGACTAACATCAAGCAATCTAGAAAAACAAAAAGGCTCATATGATATTTTCTTAGTCTCATATAATAAAGAAGGAAGCAAAAGATTTGTATCACAGATAGGTACTGAGAATGAAGATCAAGCATTTGGTATTACGTATATGGATGATAGATTATTTATTACTGGTTGTACAACTGGCGATTTTGGCACAAAAAATAATGGAGAAAAAGATATTATTTTAATAGAAGCGGATTTGGAAGGAACCCTATTATCTGTTAAACAATTAGGAACATCAGGAAATGACAAAGGAACTAAATTTATACATATGGATGACTCTAAATATATAATAGGAATAACTGATGGGATTTTCGTTAAAAATCAAGGAAAATTTGATATTGTAATAATTGAATATAATGATGAAGTTAAATATTATCAAATTGGAACCATAGAAAATGACGGAGCTGATGAATGGGCAGAACCAAATATGTACTGTATTTCAGATGATCAAGGAAATTTATTGATTTTAGGAATTACTTTTGGAGAATCAGAGAAAATCAAAAATATGGGGTCAAGCGATATATTTTTTCTCAAGTTTTCTCCAAATTAACTAACGAAATAAAGTAGCTAAAAACCTCGAGAGAGTGCATTTCAAAAAAAATTTTTTAATATGGAGGGAAAAATTATGAAAAAAAACGTAAGAAAGTGTATGTTGGTAGTTTTATTAGTTTTTACAACGGTATTATCTTTCGGTAAAGCACAAAAGATACGTTTGGTAATGCAGGATTATACTCCACATAATCCTACAATAGTTAAGCATTCAGAAATATTGGAAAAAGAATTTTATAAAGCTACTGGCATAGAAATAGATTTAGAGTTAGTTCCGGTTCCAAGAGAAACTTATTCGCAGAACTTAAATTTACTTATTATGAGCGGAGATATTCCAGATATAATATGGTTTAGAGATGATGGAGATCTGTTGTGGGCAGAACAAGGCTTACTAACAGATTTGAGACCCTATGTAGAAAAATCAGAAATATTACAAGAAAGTATGAATTCATGGAATAAAGAGCGATTAGAAAATTATCCTTATATTTTGGCAATCTATCCTTTAAATCTAAAAATTGGAGTAACTAAAATGGAATGGCTAGAAGATCTAAATATTGAAATCCCAGAAAATAGACCTATGACTATTGATGAGTACTATGAAATGCTCAAAAAATTTACTGAAAAAGGTCAATATGGAATAACTGTTGCGGGAAGTCCCGGAGGTTTAACAGAATTAGATTGGATATTTAGTTCGGCTTTTGGGACAGAAAAAATGTGGGTAAAAGATGAAAATGGAAATTATGTTTTCTCGCATGTAACTCCTATGAGAAAAGAACAACTGGCGTTTTATAGGAAAATTTATCAAGAAAAAATTTTAGATCCCGAATTTCTTACTACTAATTGGCAAGCAAAAGAAGATAAATTTTATAGTGGCCGAGTGGGAATGATTGTAGGTACCTCAGGTGTTGTCATTGATTTATATGCCGATAGAACTAAGAAAATAGGTGATGGAACAACAGTAATCCCGCTGGTTCCACCATCAGGACCATACGGTAACGCTGGATTTTTGGCTGTTAATTTGTACAAAGAACCAAGAGGTTTTGCAATTCCCGTTACAAGCAAAGTAAAAGATACCGCTTTTAAGTTCTTGGAATTCATGGCAAGTGAGCAGGGACAATTCTTAGATTGGTTTGGAGTAGAAGGTATTCATTATGTAAAAGAAAATGGAAAAATAGTAAAAACTCAAGAAGAATGGTGGCCGTTTTTCTTTGAATCTACAAATTGGCAATCTCCTATACCTCTACTTGGCGATGCTGGTAAAAAATCATTAGAAATTTGTAGTGAATATTACGTAGGAGATAACTATTTTCCAATGCCCCAAGAATATGCAACGTTATTGGATGCAATGAATTCTATAGAAAGGGAGTATTCATCAAAGATAGTTATGGGTCAATTTGATATAGATAAGTTTGATGAATTTGTTGAAAAGTGGTATAAAGCTGGCGGAGAAACTTATACAAAACTTGCAAATGAATATTTCAGAAGTCGAGAGGGAGAACAATGATAAGCTTAGAAGAAAAAATTGTAGGAAGTATTGTGGGGTCAGCCTTGGGGGACGCCTTGGGCTCCCCCTTAGAAAAATTATCACATGACCAAATCATGCAATACTACGGAAAAGTTGATAGATTAGGAGTTAAAAAAATTAGAGAAACTCCTACTATACCTAAAAAAGGTAATGGATATATAACTGATGATACGCTTATGGCTTTAAAAATCTGTGAAATATATTCAGAAAAAAAAGATCATTTAGATACTTATGATATTTTTAAATTAATTGACAAAATATATTATGAAAAAACATGGATACCTGAGTTCCAAATAAATTCCCCTTTAATAGAAAGGCTTTTTTATTCAGAAAAATATATTTTTTTAAGTAATTACCTTGCCAACAGAGATCCACGATCAGCAGGAATTGGAAATATGGTGAATTGCGGAGCCATGATGTATTGTGGACCTATAGGATTAGTAAATGCTTGCGACCCCTTTAGCGCATACAAAGAAGCTATTTCTTTTGCAAGTGCTCATCAATGGAGTTATGGATTGGAAGCCGCTGGAGTTTTCGCAGCAACTGTTTCAGCAGCAACTATTCCAGATATTACTGTTGACAAAATAATCGAAATAGCCATTGATTTAGCAAACGATGGCACAAAAATGGCGATTAGTACTTTATTAAAAGCAACAAGAGAAATGGATCCTATTCAAGATAATGCAAATGAACTATGTCAAATTGTGTCCAATTTTACAGGCATAAATAATGAGTTTCTAAGGCCGCGTGAGATTTTAGGTAATCCTTCGGAGAGTTACGCTCCGAGCCGAAAAAAAAGTATAGAAGAACTTCCAGTAGCCTTGGCTTATATTAATATATATAAAAACGAACCCTATAAAGCTTTGATAGAAGGTATAAATTATGGAAGAGATTCTGATTCAATAGGTGCTACAATAGGTGCAATAATAGGAGCTCAACATGGAATAAATATATTTCCACAAAATATGCTAAAAGAACTCCAAGAAATTAATGCATATAATTTTATAGAAATAGCGAAACAGTTTTATCAAATAGTTATTAAAATTCAAAAAAAAGATTTTGAATTATTAAACTTAGTTCAAGAAATGAGAAGAACTCTTAAGGAGGTAAAGTATCATGACTCTTAGTCAAGATTTATATTTACAAAAAATATATGGTGGCCTTTTAGGAAAAGTAACAGGTGTAATTTTAGGAGCTCCTTTAGAAAATACATTTTGGACATATGATCAAATTAAAAATGCTTATGGTGAAATAACTTCTTATGTAAGAAAATATAAACAATTTGCTGCTGATGATGATATTAATGGATCTCTTTTTATTATTAGAGTTATTGATGATATCTTTAGAAAAAATGGCACCATAACTTCCAAAGATATAGGAAATATTTGGCTAAACTATATATCATCAAACAGAGGTATGATATGGTGGGGAGGTTATGGGAAGTCTACTGAACAAACAGCATATGAAAATATTTTGTCGGGAATTAAACCTCCTGTATCTGGAAGTATACAAAAAAATGGAAAACCTTTAGCAGAACAAATCGGAGGTCAAATATTTGTTGACACGTGGGGACTGGTATTTCCTAATGAACCTGATAAAAGTTCTTACTTCGCATCATTAGCGTCGAGTGTATCTCATGATGGAGAAGCTCTTGAAGGAGCAAAATTCGTTGCTGCAGCTGTAAGCTCCGCTTTCTCTTCTGATACTATAGAAAATGTATTTATCAAAGCCCTTTCTTATGTTTCAAAAGATTCAGAATATTTTAAAATTCTTTCAGATGTATACCATTTTTACAAGAAAAACCCTACTAATTGGCGAGAAGCCTTTGAATATTTATTAAAAATTAAATATAATGATGATTTAAAATATCCCGGTCCAGTTCATATAATTCCAAACGCTGGAATAGTCGCCTTGTCACTATTATATGGAGAAGGTGATTTTTCAAAAAGTATTTGTATAGCTACTATGTGTGGAATGGATACAGATTGTAATGCTGGAAATGTAGGATGCATATTAGGAGTATTTAAAGGACCTGAAGGAATTTCTGAAACCTGGAAATCGCAAATTAATGATTCAATAATATGTTCAAGTTCAATGGGAAGTCTTAACATAATAGATTTACCAACTATTTCCAGATATATTGGTAACCTTAATCGTGTTTTACACGGAGAAGAAAATGCAAAAGAAAATGAAATTAATTTAGATTTTCAATTTGTTGGATCTACCCATGGATTCAAGACAAATCACTCCGAAAAAATTTTAATGAGAAATATCGAGGATCCTTATGATTCTAAAAACAGATGTTTGCAATTAATTTTAAATGAAACTAAAGGTTACACTATAATAGATTTATACCGAAGTTTTTTTTATATACCATCAGATCTCGATGATGAAAAATATGGCCCTATGTTTTCTCCTACTATATATAGTGGTCAAGAAATATCTTGTAGAATTTTGCCAAATAATATACCAAATGGTACTCAATTAATAGCTTCTTTATATGCAAAAACAGCAAATAATAAAGAATTAATTTCAGAAATGAGGGTACATTTAAATAGCAATGAATGGCAATTTTTGAAGTTCTCAATTCCCGATTCTGAAGGTGAAGCTATAAAGGAAGTAGGAATAAGAATCTATATACAAGGGAAAAATAACTATTATGGTCCTATGTTCTTTGATGATTTTAAAATATCAGGGAAAGTTGATTATTACATTGATTTTTCTAAGCAGCCCGAAGAATTTGGTTCAGTACGTCAATTTTCTTTTAATAAAGGAGCTTGGAGAAACATTAATGGCGTCCTTGATGGAACATGCTCAGATTTCGGCTCTATATATACGGGAAATTTTTATTGGAAAAATTATGATTTTTCAACAACAATAACACCTATTTTTAATAATAATTTTGGAATTATTTTCAGGTGCCGAGGCAATTTAAATTATTACCTATTAAAATTCGCAGAAGATAATGTTTCTTTAGAAAAACATACTTTTGAAGGTAAGTTATATTTAACAAATAAAGTAATGTTTAAAACTTTATTGAATAACAATTATAACGTCAGAATAATTGTAAAAGAAGAGAGAATAACTGTCTTTTTAGAAAACCAAAAAATATTTGATATTTTTGATGAAAATCCTGTAGATTCTGGATGTGTTGGATATATGATCTTTAATGGTACTAGAATCACAATAAATAAGTTCTCTTTAAAGGAGATTTAAATAAAACATGGATATACTATCAAGTGGATCTAAGAATAAAGAAGATATTTTTATTACCTTAAAAGAAAACTTTGATGATGACAAATTGATTATTAAAATAACCGGAGAAAAATTTGATTTATTTAAAAAAGATATTTATAATACCATCATGAAAATTGCTAAAGCATATAATTTGCATGCTATAACATTGGAAGTAGAATATTATGGGGCTTGGAATTTTACTATAGCTGCACGTACCGAAAGCCTCATCAGAAAATTCAAGAAAAAAGAGGTCGATTGATTTATGAAATTTAAAAGTCTGATTTATGTTCCAGGAAGCGATCCTAAAAAAATCAGGAATGCATTGATTTTTGACACTGATGTTATAATATTTGACCTTGAAGATTCTGTCTCTATAAAAGACAAAGAAGATGCGAGAATTCTTGTTAAACATGCTATCTCTTCTCTTCCTTTTAATAAACGCATTTATATAAGAATAAATAGCCTTGAAACACCATTTTTTGAAAGCGACATTCAAGAATTAATTAGTCTAAATTTCGAAGGGTTTAGAATTCCTAAAATTTCTACAAATCAAGATTTAAAGGAAATAATATCAATAATATCAAAATATGAGCAACAAACGTATTCTCCAAAAAAGAAATTAATTCTAACTATAGAAAATATTCAGGGAATAGTTCAAATAAATAGTTTAGAAAATATTGAAAATAGAATAGTAGCTATAAGCCCTGGATTTGTGGATATTTGTAACAATATAGGATGCGATTTGTCAGATACTGCCATAAAAGATTACATTAGATTTCAAATCCTCTTTGCTGCAAGAAACATGGGAGTTTCTGCTATAGATGGTATTTACCCTGACATAAAAGATATAGAAGGTTTAAAGATTGACTGTGAAAAAGCTAAAAAAATTGGTTTTGATGGAAAATCTGCTATTCATCCTGATCAGTTAGAAATAATAAATCAAACTTTCAATTTAACTCAAAAAGAAATAAACGAAGCTGTAAACATTATAAAAATGTATGAAAGTTTGGGAAGACCCGGTGTTTTTTCTTACAAAGGGAAAATGATTGATAAGCCTCTTATTGAACAATATTTTCAAATAATAAATAAAAAATTGTAAAAGGAAGTGAAATTTTTGAACTCTCGTGATTCTTTCACCATTAAAGAAGCTATTAAAAAAAGTGGTTTGAAAAATGGAATGACTATTTCTTTCCACCATCATTTAAGAGAAGGAGATGAAGTAGTACTAAAAACATTGAGCGAAATAAAGGAACTTGGGATTAAAAATCTTACTTTATCTTGTACCTCACTTCTGAATGCCCATGATAAAATTGTCGATTACATAGAAGAGGGGACAATCACTTCTATTCATACGACAGGCTTAAAAGCTAAACTCGCAAAGTATGTTGTGCACAAAGGACTAAAGACACCTGTTATTTTTAGATCTCATGGTGGGAGGGCTAGAGCCTTACAAGAAAAAAACATAAATGTGGATGTTGCTTTTATATCAGCAGCAGCAGTGGATTCTTTAGGTAATGCTACAGGTTCTCTTGGCAAAAATTCTTTTGGCTCTTTAGGTTACGGTATTTGGGAAGCCCAAAACGCTAATAAAGTAATAATTGTTACAGATAATGTTATTAAAAACGATGTACTACCGTATATTAGTATTCCTCAATATAGAGTTAATGAAGTAGTTTCTGTTGATTCTATTGGTAACTCTTCAAAGATAAAAGCTGGCTCTCTAATCCCTAAATTTAGTTACAATAATTTTATTATTGCCAAAAAAACAGCTGAAATCATAATCAATCTAGCTGGTTCATTGAACAATAAAAGTTTACAATTAGGTAGTGGATCTATTTCTATTCAAGTTATGAAATTTATAAGCGAACATTTAAAAAGAAAAAATGAAAAACTAAAATTTATGCTTGGTGGAATTACTGAATTTATCTTAGAAGCTTTTAATGAAAATTTAGTACAAACAATTTTTGATGTTCAAAGTTTTTCTCCTGAATGTAGTTATTTTATTGGGAAAAATCCTTCTTATATTGAAATAGACAGTTCATGGTATGCTAATCCTAAAGTTAATTGTTTGGTAAACTATGTAGATTTTTCTGTTTTAAGCGCAGTTGAAATTGATCTAAATTGGAATGTTAATTCTCTCATATCATCTGATTATGAAATCATTGGAGCTATTGGTGGACATCAAGATGTAGCTGAGGGATCAAAAATAACTATTATTACCGCCCCTCTTATTAGGGGAAGAATACCTATTATAGTTGATAAAGTGAAAGTAGTTACCACCCCTGGGAAAAACGTAGATATTTTAGTAACGGATTTTGGAATTGCTGTAAATCCTCTAAGAAAAGATATAATTAATGATTTATTATCTCTTAATATAGAAATATTCTCTTTAAAAGATTTGTATAAAAAAGCTGAGGATTTAGTAGGCATACCCGAAAAGCCTAAATTAAGTGATAAAGTAGTAGGAATAATAGAAAATAGAACTGGTGAAATCATTGATTACATATACTGTAAAGAGGGTGATTAATTTTGAAGGTGAAAAAAAAGATCTATAAAAATAGATTTTTTTATTATCTTATTATTCCTTCAATAATTTATTTCATCATTTTCCACTATATTCCAATATATGGTGTGAGATTGGCTTTTCAAGATTATCGGCTTTTTGGCTCCAACGAATGGGCAGGATTTAAATATTTCAAGCAAATGTTTAATTCTCCATATTTTTTTCAAGTGTTAAAAAATACCATTATTATAAGTAGTCTCAAGTTATTTATAGGTCTCCCTGTCCCTATGATTTTAGCTGTTTTAATAAACGAAATAAAAAATAATAAATTTAAAAATTATGTACGAAGTGTCATATATTTACCTCATCTTCTTTCTTGGGTTGTTATTTCTGCAATATTTATAACAATTTTGTCTCCTGTAGATGGCATTGTAAATCAAATAATTTCCTTTTTTGGAGGAGAACCTATTCCTTTTATGACTTCAACAAAACATTTTAGAGGAGTTTTAGTTATTTCAGAAATTTGGAGAAGCGCTGGCTGGGATTCTATGATTTATTCTTCCGCTTTGTTGAGCATAGATCCCGTACTTTATGAAGCTTCAAAAGTTGACGGAGCCAATAGATTTCAAAGAATGTGGTATATAACTTTTCCTGAATTAATGAAAACTATGATTACTTTATTTATTTTAAATATGGGCTTCTTTCTAAAAGCAGGTTTTGATCAAGTTTTTAATATGATGAATGATGCAGTAATAAGTGTTGCAGATATTATAGATACATATACCTATAGAGTAGGACTTATTCAAACAAATTTTAGTTATGCTACTGCAGTAGGTTTATTTCAAGGAGTTATTGGCATTTTCTTAATTTTTATGGCTAATAAATTAGCAAAAAAATATGATGCAGCAGGTCTTTGGTAAGGAGGTTAATTGAATGAAAAAAATAAATCTTTTTACGATAATCAATGTAACTTTACTTTTTTTATTTACTCTCACTATTATTTATCCTTTTATCCATTATTTAGCTGTTTCATTAACAGATCCTTCGTATGCAAGTCAAATTACAGGTCTAACTGTGATTCCTAAAAAACCTACTTTGTCAGTTTACAAAAGTTTGTTATCCACTCCATCAATTTTAAAAGCAATATTTAACAGTTTTTTTATTACAGTTCTTGGAACCTTTTTAAATATTACTTTAACAATTATTACGGCTTATGCCTTAGCTTATGGAAAATTTCCTGGGAAAAAAATATATACAGTATTTCTAATAATCCCTATGTTATTTAATCCTGGCATAATTCCTAACTACATGTTGATCAAAAATTTACATTTGTTAAATACTTATTGGTCAGTTATTTTACCAGGTTCTATAGATGTTTTTTATTTGATGATTTTAAGAGGTTTTTTCATGGCTGTTCCTATGGAACTGTATGAAGCTGCCCGATTGGACGGAGCAAACCACTTAACAATGATAAGGAAAATAACAATACCTTTAGCTAAACCTGGTATAATAACTATTAGTTTTTTTTATGCTATAAGAAGATGGAATGAATATTTTTTACCTTTAATATATATAAGCGATCCAAACAAATGGCCTCTTCAAACAGTTTTAAGACAACTTCTTGTTGAATCAGATAAATCAGCTATTTTGGGTGCCCAAAGTGTTATTTCATACGGATTAGGAGGAGGTACACTGCCATTTAAACTCATCGAAGCTGGAACTGTAATTTTAAGTGTATTACCTATTTTGATAATTTATCCTTTTCTTTTAAGATATTTTAAAGAAGGAATGATGGTTGGTTCAGTTAAAGGATAATGTTTTTCTACAACTTAAAAAGTTGTTATAAGGATTAAAGGAGAGAAATTATAATGATTGCTGTAATAGGTAGTAGTAATATGGATATAGTTTTTAATGTTGAACATTTAACACTTCCAGGAGAAACTCAAAAGGCAAATTCCTTAAGTTTTTATTTTGGAGGAAAAGGTGCAAATCAAGCTGTAGCAGTTGCCAAATTGTCAAATCAAACTGTATATTTTTGTACATGTTTGGGAGAAGATGAGTATGGAAAAGACTTATCAGAAAATTATAAAAATTATAATATTCAAGGATATTATATAGAAAAAACAGAAAAGACAGGAAGAGCTTTTATTGAAGTAGAGAAAAGTGGAGAAAACAGGATTATTTTATTCACAGGAGCCAATGATAAAGTTGACAAAGATAAGATAAATTCATTTCTAAACAAATACGAAAAAAAAATAGATATATGCTTACTACAAAACGAAATTCCTATAGAAAGTGTTGAGTATGCAATTTTAAGATTAAACAAAAAAAGAATTAAAATTGTTTATGATCCTGCACCAGTCGCAAATACCAATGTCTCGTTGTTGAAAAAAGTTGATTTTTTAACCCCAAATGAGACAGAATTTAAATTTTTGTGTGATAAATTAAATATTCCAGAAAATCAAGAATTTGAAAAAAAAGCGCTCACTTTTAAAAGGATTACTAAAGTTTCCAATTTGATAATAAAATTGGGAGAAAAAGGTTGTTTCTATATAGATGATAAAGAAAATGTCGGATATATAGAAGCTTTACAGGTAAAAGCAATTGACACAACAGCTGCAGGTGATGTTTTCAATGGAGCATTTTCAGTATATTATGAAAAAACACAGAATTTTGTTGAAAGTCTTAAATTCGCAAATGCTGCATCTGCTATTTCTGTAACAAGAAAAGGGGCTCAATCTTCTATACCTACATTTGAAGAAGTAATCCAAAACAAATAGCATAAGATATATTTCTTAATGAGGTGTTAACTTTTCTATTAATTATATAATTAATAGAAAAGTTAACGCTTTATTTTAAGTGATATAAATCTTCCCCATAAGATAATTTTTAATCAAATTTTAAGGCTGATTCTTTATCATAAGTTAAGAAAAACATATTTATATAATTTTATTAATAAAGATTTATTATTCATGAGGGTTACAAGGGCAAAGCCCTCTTCCCCCTCTCAGTATAAGTTCCATAGAACTTACTAATTAGGAGTTAGGAGGTGGGATCACGATGAAAAAAACAAAGTTTCTTGTGGCATTTTTAATTTTTCTTTTGTTTATTGTCTCTACATACGCTAATGGAAAGACAGATAATATTATTTTGAACGACAAGGTATATATACATTCAGTTTTATTAAACAACGAAAATTCATTAGAGATCATGGTTATTCTAGGGATGATTGAAAAAAACAATAATAAAAAAATTTTTATAAGTGAATATTATTTTGTCCTACAAAAGGATTACAAAAAAGAGTTAGAAAACATCAAGGACATGTATTCCCA
>Ga0116167_1000182_pt1 | contig 61648 bp, 60 predicted proteins | sample AD_JPNMR3_MetaG_FD_89794 | JGI IMG/M metagenome (GOLD analysis project Ga0116167, IMG submission 89794) | Active sludge microbial communities of municipal wastewater-treating anaerobic digesters from Japan - AD_JPNMR3_MetaG | ecosystem: Engineered > Bioreactor > Anaerobic > Digestate | place...
AACATTGCAAATAAATTCCATTACTCGTCCAACACCGATATTTTTTTTAGCAGAGCATACGAAAACAGGGAAAAGGTTGCGATGTATAAGTCCTGCTTTAATGCCATTGCGCATTTCTTCAAGGGTAAGCGTGCCTTTTTCAAAGAAAAGTTCCATCAATGCTTCGTCGTTCTCGGCGGCTTTTTCGACTAAGGCGTTATGAAGTGCATTAGCTTTTTCCATTTCAGCAGCTGGGATATCGAGTATCTCAGGTTTACCTCCTTCTTTAGGATATTTTAGCATTTTCATCTGCAAAACATCAATAATGGTATCGAAATTGGCACCTTCGTTAAGGGGATATTGAACTATCGTTACATTATTTTTGCCCAATCGTTCGGAAGCCATTTCAATCGTACGTTCGAAGCTTGCCTTATCATGATCGATTTGATTGATAAGCAGTATAAGGGGCTTTTTGAGTCGTTCGCAATGACGGGCTTGTATTTCAGTGCCTACTTCTACGCCATTCTGGGCGTTTAATAACATAAGGGCTGTATCGGCAACCCAAAGGGAGGTAATGGTAGCCCCCACAAAATCGTCCATACCTGGATTGTCCAGTATGTTTATTTTTACATCGTTGTATTCGGCATATAATACCGACGAAAATATAGAAAGCTTGTTCTGATGTTCGATCTCGTTATAGTCCGATACGGTATTTCCTTGCTCTACTGTCCCGCGTCGCTCTATAACGCCACCCTCGAAAAGCATCGCTTCTGCAAGGGTGGTTTTACCCGATCCGGAATTGCCTAACAGTGCAATATTCCTAATTTGACCTGTAGTGTAATTTTTCATAGCTTATCGTTTTATGTTGTTAGTAAAATGTAGTGAGTATGCGACTTACAGTGGATGATTTTGAATTTACATGGTACCAATGCAAAAGTAACATTTTATTTAAATTATGCAATTTTTTCAATAAGTTTTAGCGCTTACTTATGATAGTACAAATGTCCATGCAAATTCAAATGAAGGATGATTAGTTCATCAGTACAAAAAGTTGTTACAGGATAAAAAGAAAATGGCTATTTTCGTGCAAATTTTTTGCTATGCTTGCCAAGCGTATTATACCCTGTCTCGATGTTCGGGATGGAAAGGTAGTGAAAGGGGTTAATTTCGTTAATATTCGGGAGGTTGGTGATCCTGTAGAGATGGGTGCGGAGTATAGCCGCGAGGGTGCTGACGAACTGGTATATCTCGATATCACTGCATCGCACGAGGGTCGGAAGCTTTTTGCCGATCTTGTGGAAAACATCGCCCGTAATATTAATATTCCTTTTACGGTGGGAGGAGGAATTAACGAGATGGCCGATGCTGAGCGCCTGCTTAGTGCTGGTGCCGATAAAATATCCATTAATTCGGCTGCCGTACGTAATCCTAATTTAATCGATCAAATGGCCCGGTCATTTGGGAGTCAGTTTGTTGTGGTTGCTATCGATGCTCGATACGAGGATGGACAATGGTGGGTTTACCTGAATGGTGGACGTATCAAAACCGAACGCGAAATGTTTAGCTGGGCAAAAGAAGCCCAGGAAAGAGGATGCGGCGAAATCCTTTTTACTTCCATGAACCACGATGGCGTGAAAAAAGGCTTTGCCTGTGAGGCGCTGGCTCAGCTCAGCCGTATGCTTTCTATTCCAGTCATCGCCTCAGGTGGAGCAGGAGCCAAAGAGCACTTTGTCGATGTGTTTGAAAAAGGCCTTGCCGATGCTGCTCTCGCAGCAAGTATTTTTCATTTCCGCGAAATTACTATCCCCGACCTCAAAAATTTCCTGAAACAGCACAATATTACGGTTCGCTAACATTTTTTTATGAGAAAAATTCTCGTTTTTATATTGTTTTTCTGCTTTGGGGCGAATATTTTTTCGCAAGATGTTAAATTTTCAGATAGTATTGATTTTGATGTACTTACGGTTTCGCCGGGGAGCGAGTTATACTCTATTTTTGGACATAGCGCTATTCGATTGATAGATCATCGGAAGGGTTACGATTTTGTGTTCAATTATGGTACTTTCGATTTTCAAACAGAGGGTTTTTATTTCAAATTTGCCTTAGGACGTCTCGATTATCGTTTGTCGGTCGAAAGCTTTGAGGATTTCATGCAGATGTGCGAATACGAAAATCGTACAGTGTTAGCTCAAAAACTTAATCTTTCCAGGGAACAAAAGCATACTTTGCTATTTGCTTTGATCGAAAATTATCGACCCGAAAATCGTTACTATCGCTATAAATTTTTTACCGATAACTGCGCTACCCGCATTCGCGATATTTTGTCGCAGCATATTTCTGGTATTCGTTGGGATAGCCTGTCGAAGGTAGGTTCTGGAAAAACTTTTCGTGAGCTATATCGACCCTATCTTGAGCAAATGCCCTGGACGCTGACGGGAATTGAATTGTTACTGGGTCCGATGGCCGACCGGCCTGCTGGATTTGATGTAATGTTTTTGCCCGATAAGCTTTATCAGTCTCTTACTCTGGCTAAATTAGGAGATAAGCCATTGGTCAACGAGGAGAAGGTACTTTTTAAGGCTGAACCTGTACCTTCTCGTTCTGCTCGTTTCAACCCTTTGTATTTAGCTATTTTTCTGCTTATTATTGCTCTGTTGGTACAGATTTCGGGAACTTCAAAACGAATTTTTGACAATATACTGTTTACGACATTTGGGTTGTTGGGGGCATTCATTTTAAGTTTGAGTATAGCCTCGGCTCACAATGAGTTACATTACAATGCAGCTGTATTACTGTTTTGTCCATTTTTAGTTGTATGGCCATGGATATATAAGCCTGCCTACCGGCTGCTTATACTTTATATCTCTTTGATTTTCATTGTTATTGCGTTGGCTGTTGCCCCTTTTATTCCTCAAAATTTTAATATTACAACATACTTTATCGTTGCTGCTTTGGTTATTCGATACGTTTTTAATATATTAGAAATTCGTTTTGGAAATTTGAATCTTATTCATCTTATAAAAAAATAAAGCATGAAACTTGATTTTGATAAGTACAATGGTTTAATCCCTGCGGTTATTCAAGATGCGCGTACGCATGTTGTTTTGATGGTAGGTTTTATGAATAAAGAGGCCTATCAAAAAACTGTCGAGGAGCGTTTGGTGACATTTTATAGTCGTACCCGTAAGCGTTTGTGGACCAAAGGGGAGGAGAGTGGAAATTTTCTTGATGTGATAGATATAAAAGAAGATTGCGACAACGATACGGTGTTGATAAAGGCTATTCCACGAGGTCCGGTGTGCCATACGGGAGCTGACACCTGTTTTTTTGAAACTAACGCTGCTACAGCCGATTTTCTTACCTATTTGCAGGATTTAATTGATAGCCGAAAAAAGGATCTTCCCGAAGGATCCTATACCACCAAACTTTTTGAGGCTGGTATCAACAAAATTGCTCAGAAAGTTGGAGAAGAGGCTGTGGAATTGGTGATTGAGGCTAAAGATAACGAGGATACCCTATTTTTGAACGAAGCGGCTGATTTACTTTTCCATCTGCTGGTATTGCTTTCGGCTAAAAACTATCGAATTGAGGATGTGGTGAAAGTACTGGAAAAACGCCACAAGAAATAATGTTTTCGATGCATGCTGTTGCTTGAATTGTTAAAACCCTATCGTATTCTGTTAGCAAGCCAATCGCCCCGTCGACATCAACTTATGAAGACTGCAGGCTTCCATTTTGAAACAGTAAATCCAGGGCATGAGGATGAGGATTTTGCTTCGAACCTGCCCCTGGATGAGGTACCAGTATTCCTTGCCCAAAAAAAGGCCAGTTATGTACCAGTTCAATCCGAGAAAGACCTGATCATTACTGCTGATACGGTTGTTATATTGAATAACAGTATTTTGAACAAGCCCGCCAACAAACAGGAAGCTATTTCTATGCTTCAAAGACTTAGTAATAGTACGCATCGTGTTGTTACTGGCGTGTGTTTTAAAACGCTTTCGCATCAGCATAGCTTTTCCGACACTACCGAGGTTAGCTTTCGGCAATTGTCCGACGAGGAAATACAGTATTATGTAACACACTACCACCCATACGACAAGGCTGGTTCCTATGGAGCTCAGGATTGGATTGGATTGGTAGGTATTCATAGCATTAATGGTTCCTATTTCAATGTTATGGGTTTGCCAGTTGAAAAATTATATGTTGAGTTGGAAAAATTCCTTCTTGGCATGGTGAAATAGATTCTCTGGTTTTAGTCATGGTTTGCAAAGCTTTAAAAAATACAGAAATGTTTTATGTTAATAGAATAGGATCTTTTGAAAAGTTTTTTCCGACTCATGACATTTAAAAGTAAAAGCACATCAGCTAAAGTAAAAGAAAAATCGTTCCGCCTGATTGACGTTTGTTTACTGTCTGCCTGAGTATCAACCTGTGACTGCATAAAGAAATATTACACGTATTGTAAAAAATAAGTAATTTAGAAAAACTTTTCAGGTGATTGGAAATACATAATACAGCTTAAGTATGGAAACTGCCAAAAGTAATCTTCCACCCATATACATTGTTTCAGGAGGCAAGGGCATTGCGGGAGAAATTATGGTACAATCGACCTTAATTCAGTTTCCCGACAATCGTATTCCTGTTGTGATTGTTCCCGATGTTATTACCGATGAAAAATTGAATGAGGCAGTAGCGGAAGCCCGACGAACTCAGGGGATTATCGTTCATACCATGGTCGATACGCAGATGCGGGTTAAGCTTAAACAGCGATGTGCCGAGATGGGGGTAAAAGAAATTGATATGATGGGCGAGTTGTCGGATTATGTGTCGCAGTTGTTGGGAGTTGAACCCGTATGTGTACCAGGCCTGTACCGAAAAGTTAATCAACAATATTTTGATAGGATTACCTCTATTGAGTTTACCCTTTCGCACGATGATGGTTTAAATGCGAACAAAATTTTTGATGCTGATGTTGTGCTTACGGGCGTTTCGCGTGTAGGGAAAACACCGTTAAGCATATATATGGCCATGTTTGGTTGGAAAGTGGCTAATATCCCTATTATCCCCGATTTAGAACCACCTTCTTCGTTGTTTGAAATCGACAATCGACGGGTTTTTGGACTTACCATCTCAGCAGATAACTTGCTCGATCATCGTCAAAAACGAGCCGAACGCTATCGTAACGATCTGGGTAGCTATGCCAACTATACCCAAATTGAGTACGAGCTTGATTATGCTACTCGTATTTTTCGACGTGGTGGCTTTACCATTGTCGACGTTACCCACAAACCTATTGAGCTTACGGCCAACGAAATTATTCGTATGCTTATCGATCGTTTTCCCCATTATGAGCAAAAACGTGGTGGTGCGTAATTTTTTATTTGATTATAGGTTGGGCATAGGTGAGGACATCTTTGGCGGTTATTTCGTTGTCACAAAAAATGATTAATCTTTCTATCACATTGCGAAACTCTCGAATATTACCAGTCCAGTTAAACTGTTGAAGTTGAGCAATAGCATCGGGATGAATTTTTTTGAGAGGTTTACCATATTCGTTGCAAAACAGCTCAATAAAATGCTCGGCCAACAGGGGGATATCCTCTTTACGTTCATTCAGGGAGGGAACGTTTATAATCACAACGCTAAGCCGATGAAAAAGGTCTTCGCGAAAACGATTTGCCCGTATTTCTTCCTGCATATTTTTATTGGTGGCAGCAATTACGCGAACATCCACCTTAATTTCTTTTTCGCTGCCCACCCTTGAGATTTTGTTTTCCTGCAATGCGCGCAAAACTTTAGCCTGAGCATCCAGACTCATGTCGCCAATTTCGTCGAGGAAGAGGGTTCCACCATGAGCCAGTTCAAATTTTCCTTTTCGGTCTTTTATGGCCGAGGTAAATGAACCTTTTTCATGTCCGAATAATTCGCTTTCAATAAGCTCCGAGGGTATGGCAGCGCAATTTTCTTCCACAAAGGGTGCATTAGCACGACGGCTCATATCGTGTATGCGACGGGCAATGAGCTCTTTGCCGCTTCCATTGGGCCCCATAATCAATACCCGTGCATCGGTAGGGGCAACCTTATCGGCCATTTCCAGTACTTTGCGAATGGCTTCCGATTGTCCCACTATCTCGTAACCTTTACTTACCTTTTTTTTGAGTACCCGTGTATGGGTTAATAGCTGCGTTTTGTCCAGCGCATTCTTGATGGTCACCAGCAGACGATTCAAATCCAGCGGTTTTTCAATAAAATCGAATGCCCCCTTTTTTATCGATTCTACAGCTGTTTCTATATTACCATGCCCCGAAATCATTACCACCTGTGTATCGGGCGATACTTGCATAATTTTTTCCAGTAATTCGGTTCCATCCATCTGGGGCATTTTGATGTCGCATAGTACAAGATCGAATTCTTTTTGTTGAATAAGTTGTAACGCAGATATCCCATCTTCGGCAAGTTCAACCGTATGTTTTTCATACTCCAGCACGTCCTTTAGCGTATTGCGGATACTGCGTTCGTCATCCACCACAAGAATATTTGCCATTGCTTTATGCTTTATTCATTTGAAATTATTAACATGTTCCCTTCAATGCGGGCAACATATTGCATCAAAGGTTTGTAGGCTTTACTGGTATTGGTTGGCATGCCATCGGCTGTTACAATAAATTCCGAACCACAGCAGGGGCACACAAAAATATAATTATTTTTCGAATCCACTTTCAACTGACAGTAATCTTCAAAAGATCGATACGTACAGGTCAGATCAAAAACCTGGTAATCATAAAAGTCTTTGCGATAAATGATGATACCATTGCCATTAGTTCTTTGTGCAATGGTTTTTGTGGAAAATTTAGGGTTATGATAGTCTATTACGCTAAATTCTTTGTTTTTAGGTGATTTCGTAATCGTAACATACATTCCCACCCCCAAATTGGCCAGTTCGCTGGTTAAATTTAGCTCGTAGTCGATGATAACACCAGGTACTATAGCAGAATCATCTGATTTGCAAGAAAATAAAATTGTTATAAATATACTTAGTATTACAATTTTTTTTATATTTGGATAGGTAATTTCTAACATAACATGTTAAATTATCCTGTTAATGATTGTCAAAGATAACTTATATCGTGTAATATTGGTTGTAAGTATTATTTTTTTAGCGCTGTTTAGCACAGAGGCCCAGGAAGAGGCAGTAGTAGTGCGACCAAAGACTGGCAAAAAGCCTCCTCGTGTATCGTTGTTTAAAAAGCCCGAAAACAGGCCGTTAACTCCAGAAGAAAAATATGCACTTGCCTGGGCACGTCATTTGGCTTTGCAAGACGAGAAGACGCGAATGCGAATTTTGAACGATATTAAAATGACCAATGCTTATTATGATAAACAAAAAGATTATAAATTTGTAAAATGGATTAAACGCCAGAAGTTTAAATTAAAACGAAAAGGAATTCTATGAGAGCAGACGGAGAGGGTGGAATACTATTTTACATCATATTAGGTTTGGTAGGGCTTGTAGTAAGTTATTTGCAGAATAAGGCAAAACCCAAACAACCTACTACCACCACCAATATCCCTGAGGAACCTCGTGATATATGGAAGGAATTAATGGATTGGGATGAGATTAAAGAATATCCGCAAGAAGAACCAGAGATTGTAAAGCAGGAGCCAATTAACTCCCAGGTAAAGGAATCTTCTATTGAAGGTCCTGTGATAATGGATGCTGTGCATGAGGGTACCTCTGTTTTTTACGCACAACCGATGTCTGTTGAGTCGGCCTATCGGATTACTGAACATCCTGAGGTTATCAATGAGAACTTTATCAAGGATACTGAAATTACCGATATTTCTGAAGAACATCGGGGGGTTGAGTTGGCGGCATTTAACCTGCGTGAGGCAGTAATTTATTCAGAAATTTTAAACCGAAAATACTGACAATTTTTCATTGTATTTTTAATAAAAAGATATTTAACTTTGCACCATAAAGAGTTCCGGTAGACGGGATTCTTTTTTGTTTTTATACCATCAATTTAAAAGGAGGACATACCATGACAAAGGTATCGTACATTACAGAGGAAGGATTACAAAAGCTTAAGGCTGAACTGGAACATTTAAAAAATGTTGAACGTCCAGCTATCTCGCGACAGATTGCTGAAGCGCGCGATAAAGGCGATCTTTCAGAAAATGCCGAGTATGACGCAGCCAAGGATGCTCAGGGTATGCTCGAAATGCGTATTGCTAAACTCGAAGAACTTATTGCTAACGCTCGAATTATCGACGAATCTAAGATAGATACCTCCAAGGTGCAGGTTATGAATCGGGTTAAAATTCGAAACAAAAAAACTAACGCTATCCTTGAATATATTCTTGTTCCCGAGTCGGAAGCTAATTTGAAGGAAGGAAAAATATCCGTTAATAGTCCTATTGCCAAAGCCCTACTGGGTAAGAAAGTAAATGATGAAGTAGAAGTAAATATCCCTGCTGGAAAAGTATCGTTTGAAATCCTTGAAATTAGCCGATAAAAAAACAGGAACACCTACAATGTTCCTGTTTCCCCTGTAGAACCATGAAAAAAGTTATTTGTTGTTTTCCCTATCGCCTATATATTGTCTGAAATGGCTTTCATTATCGAAAACAAAGTTAATCAGTGGTGAAATCTTTCTCATTAAATTGGGATTAAAATTTTAGATAAAAATTTTTTCTAAGAAAAAAAGTTTTGTATCCTGCTCTACAATCTTATGTAGGATATAATTCTTGTAAGCATGCTGAGTTTATAAGGAATTAAAAAAACATTTGTATTTCTTTTTTCATAAACTCAATAGCAATGGTAGTAGGGAGTTTTTCATATTCCCCTACATTTTCGAGAATTTTCTTACAGAGTTCAAGGGCAGGAGCCGTTGGCTTTGTTTGCTGGGCAGCACCGTTGATAAGGACGGTTATTTGATGGCGGGCATTTTTAACCAATTCCCATGCCTTGGACGATACATAAACCTGTTGTGATAAACTGTGCTCAAATTCGTTGCGTATCGATGTAAGTAAAAGGGTTTGAAGTTGCATTGAGGTAAGTCCGCTTTGATTGTGCCGGGTGAGCAATGATTCGGGCGAAATTCGCTCAAGCATCAGGGTTAATCTTTCATAAGCCTGCAATCTTAGTGGCAAAATAATTTCCTGATTTTTAAGCAATAGCTCTGCTTTTCGTTCCCGTTCGTGGTGGCGGAGAAAAAAACGAACAAAAAGCAATGTAATAATGGCATTGACTACAACGATGCTACCAAATACAATAATTAAAACTTCAGTATTCATTGCTTGGGCTTTTCCTTCGATGATACCATGAATCTTGATTTTTGTCCCAGATAACCGCCATGATGTCGTTTGGCATACTCCTCATGGGTAAAGTTAATTTTTTTCATCAGCAGCACTACCAGGATATCGCCTATAACCGTCATGACCGTGGTTGAAGTGGTAGGAGTAAGTCCAAGTATACAAACTTCTTGTGGATTTCCTGTTGGAAGCAACACATTGGCATTTTGCGCTAAATCGGTTTCGGGGTTACTGGTAATCAAAATGTAGGGTATATGTGAATACAGATTTCTGACCAAACCAATAAGTTCTACAATCTCTCGGGTTTTCCCTGAGTTAGATATCAACAACAGAACATCGTTGGGCTGTATTATACCCAGGTCGCCATGTTGCGCTTCGGCAGGATGCATAAATACCGCTGGTGTACCAGTCGAACTTAATGTTGTTGCTATGTTTAGTGCAATTTGTCCTGCTTTGCCCATTCCACTGGCCACTACTTTCCCATGTTGTACATGAACATGCTCGTATATGAGGTTTACAGCTTTTTCATAGGAATAGTTGACCGGAATGTTGAGAATAGCATTTGCTTCGTGCCTTAAAATTTTATTTATCTCTTCAATCATAGATTTTGTATTAACATAATTTCAAAGGTACAAACAAAATCATAATCTTTTATCTTTGCACACAAAAATACAAAAACTATTATGTTGCTCGAAGAAAAGTTAAGCTACGAAGTTCGACAGGCATTATCGTCGCTATATCAGTATAATCCCGACCAAAGTCAAATTACTTTTCAGAAAACCCGCAAGGAATTTGCCGGAGACATTACCCTGGTTGTTTTTCCTTTAGCTAAGTTGCTTAAAAAAGCACCCGATGCGTTGGCAGATGAGTTGGGCAATTATTTGTTACAAAATTCAGGGATAATCAAGTCATTCAATGTTATCAAGGGATTTCTTAATCTCGAGATCAGCGACAAATTTTGGGTAGGATTTTTGGTTGATTTTTCTACAGATATTACAAAGCATGGCTATCGGGTGGACGATCCGCGCTATGTAATGATTGAATTTTCATCACCCAATACCAATAAACCCTTACATTTAGGTCATATTCGTAACAATTTGCTTGGTAATGCGGTCTCGCGTATACTCCAGAATGTTGGTCATAGAATAATTAAGGTGAATCTGGTTAATGACAGGGGAATACATATTTGTAAGTCGATGCTTGCCTGGCAAAAGTTTGGTAATGGGGCAACCCCACAGTCAACTGGCATTAAGGGCGATCATCTGGTGGGCGATTATTATGTTCGCTTTGATCAGGAATACAAGCGGCAGATCGAGGATCTGATTCAACAGGGTATGTCCCCTGAAGAGGCTAAAAAATCGGCGCCAATTTTGCTTGAGGCACAGGAAATGTTGCGCCGATGGGAAGCAGGTGACCCTGAAGTGCTTGCACTCTGGAAAATGATGAACAGCTGGGTATATGAGGGATTTGACGAAACCTATCAAAAATTGGGTATTGAGTTCGATCGAATCTATTATGAGTCCGAGACCTATATGCTTGGCAAAAAGCTTGTTCTGGAGGCGCTGGAAAAGGGTATCCTGTATCAGAAAGAAGATGGTTCGGTGTGGGCCGATTTAACCGATTTTGGTCTCGACCATAAAGTGTTACTGAGAGCCGATGGAACCTCGGTTTATATGACGCAGGATATTGGAACAGCCCATCAACGCTTTACTGAGTATCCTATCGATGAGCATATATATGTAGTAGGTAACGAGCAAAATTATCATTTTCAGGCGCTGATAGCCGTCCTAAAGAAAATGGGTTTTGCCTGGGCCGATAGAATAGTTCACCTTTCTTATGGTATGGTGGAACTGCCCGAAGGTAAAATGAAATCGAGGGAAGGTACCGTGGTCGACGCCGATGATTTGATAGCCGATATGATTACCACAGCACGCCAGATATCCGAACAGCAGGGTAAACTCGACGGGCTTTCTGAAGAAGAAAAGAATGAAATCATCCGGATAGTAGGGATGGGAGCTCTAAAGTATTTTATTTTAAGGGTTGACCCTAAAAAAAACATGGTATTCGACCCTAAGGAATCAATCGATTTTAATGGCAATACAGGTCCCTTCATACAATATAGTCATGCTCGGATTCATTCGGTATTGCGAAAAGCCAATGAGATGAACCTTACGATACGTCCTGTGAACATCGAAAAAATTGATTCTCTCGATGAGAAAGAAAAAGAACTTATTCAGTTGATCTATGAATTTAGAAATACGATGGCTCAGGCAGTAGAAGAGCTCAGTCCTGCAGTTATTGCCAATTATTGTTACGAATTGTCTAAGGCCTTTAATCAGTTTTATCATGAGCTTTCTATCTTGAAAGTGCCCGACGAAGAGCGGCGACAATTTCGTCTTTCCCTTGCAGCAGTTACGGCCGGAATTCTAAAACACGCTATGAATCTTTTGGGTATTGAAATGCCGGAAAGAATGTAAAAAGAAAAATATGTAAATCGTCTAATTTTTCACCTATATTTGTTCAAAATAAGATTTAAGCTATGTCAGTTAATTTACGCAATCGTAGTTTTTTAAAGCTACTCGACTTTACACCCGAGGAAATAAAGTATTTATTGGACTTATCCAGAGAGTTAAAGGCTGCAAAGAGAGCCGGAACCGAACAACAACGATTAAAAGGGAAAAATATCGCTCTGATTTTTGAGAAGACTTCCACCCGTACGCGTTGTGCTTTTGAGGTGGCTGCATACGATCAGGGTGCCCATGTTACCTATTTGAGTCCTGAAGGTAGCCAGATAGGACATAAAGAATCTATAAAAGACACAGCCAGGGTTTTGGGAAGGTTATACGATGGTATCGAATATCGTGGCTTTTCACAAGCTATTGTGGAAGAACTTGCAAAATATGCTGGCGTTCCCGTATGGAATGGGCTTACCGACGAATTTCATCCCACGCAGGTCCTGGCCGATTTGCTTACCATGCAGGAACACAGCGATAAGCCATTGAATAAAATTAGCTTTTGCTATTTGGGCGATGCACGCAACAACATGGGCAACTCGCTGATGGTGGGTGCTGCCAAGATGGGCATGGATTTCAGGGTAGCCGCCCCAAAACAATTCCATCAACAGGAAGCACTGGTAAAAACCTGTATGGAAATAGCCAAAGAGACGGGAGCCCGTATTACCCTTACCGAAAATGTAGAAGAGGCTGTAAAAGGCGTTGATTTTCTCTATACCGATGTTTGGGTTTCGATGGGCGAACCTGAGGCTGCCTGGGAGGAACGAATTCGATTGATGCGACCCTATCAGGTCAATAAACATGTGCTGGAACTGACGGGTAATCCGCAAGTAAAATTTATGCATTGTCTACCTGCCTATCATAATCGTGAAACCAAAGTAGGTGCTAAAATATATGAAAAGTACGGAATGGATGGAGTAGAGGTTACCGAAGATGTTTTTGAATCGAAACATTCAATTGTTTTTGATGAAGCTGAAAATCGCTTGCATACGATCAAAGCCATTATGGTTGCTACACTTGCCTAATTATTTTTATGGGGTGTTGCCTGTGAAGCATATCAGGAGTGCAAGCAGTAATTTTTTTTAACAAAATCTTGTTTTACAATTTTATTAGTATAACTTTGTTTAATGTCTTTAATTTCAAAATTTCTTTTCTATGAGTGTAACACTTTATGTAGGCAACATCTCTTACTCTATGAAGGAAGAGGAGCTCAAGCAGGCATTCAGCAAATTTGGTCAGGTGCTTTCCGTAAAAATTATTACCGACAGGCGGACAGGAAAGTCAAAAGGTTATGGTTTTGTTGAAATGGACAGTGAAGCCGATGCAAGTGAAGCTATGTCGAATTTAAATGGTAAAGAACTTGCAGGCCGTAATGTCAAGGTTAACAAAGCTAATACACAGGCCGAATAATATATACCTGCTTTATGGGAATATGCCAACGAAGAGAGCTAATGGCTCTCTTTTATTTTTTGGCATGAATCATACTGTTTTTTGCAGGTTTAACCTGACAACTTCCATTGCAATGAGCACAGCCCGGACTGTATGCTTTTTGCTGAAATGCTCTTACAATATGATAAAGGGTATAGCCCACGGCAAGTGCTACAATGATATAAACCCCAATTTCCTGCCAGTCCATTGTTTTTTTATATTAACGATGTTAAAAATGTTCCAGTTTGATATATGATAAAGGACAATATCCATGCCAGGGTTGTTGTGTAAAATATTACAAAAAATGCCCATTTCCAGCTTCCGGTCTCTTTGCTGATGGCAGCCATTACCCCAACACAGGGGAAATATATGAGTACAAACATGAGCAATGCAATCACAGTAAGCGGAGTAAAGACTAACTGTCCTTTCTTCACCCCAGAGCTGTATGTGTGTTGTTTAAGCTTTTCCTGTAAAGAAAATTTGCCTTCTTCTTCCTGGTCGTTTGCCTGAAACATAACACCCATAGTGCTGATAATTACTTCTTTAGCTGCAATACCAGATAAAAGGCAAACGCTCACTTTCCAATCGAACCCCAATGGAAGCATAACCGGTTCGATAAACTTCCCAATGCGTCCAATGTATGATTTTTCTTGATGTTCGCTCTGCTGTGCCAACGATATTTCGGCAAGCTTAGCTTCTTTTTCTTTCAAAATTTCATCTGGGTTAGAAGCCGTAGCAAGTAATGTATTGTAATGGGTTTCAATAGTTTTTATTTCGTCTGCATAATTGCGGGAATAGGATACATTTTTAGGAAAATATCCCAATGCCCAGATAATAATTGATGCTACCAGAATAACGCTACCCATCTTGCGAAGGTATTGTTGCGACTTAAACCACATGTGCTTAAGGATCGATCGCATAGTAGGCAAGCGATATGGAGGAAGTTCCATAACGAAGGGTAGGTCGTCGGCTTTAAAAAGAGTCTTCTTGAACAATAAGGCCATACTTACAGCAAGCGCAATGCCTGTTAGGTATATAATGAAAAGCGCTGTTCCTGCATACTGTGGGAAGAAAGCCGAAACAAACAAAATATACACCGGTAAGCGTGCACTGCACGACATAAATGGCGTAATTAGGATGGTGAGTATCCGATTATTACGGTTTTCAATGGTTCGTGTCGACATGATGGCAGGTACATTACAGCCAAAACCCATGATGAGTGGAATAAATGATTTCCCATGTAGTCCTATTTTGTGCATTAACTTATCCATGATAAATGCCACCCTGGCCATATAGCCCGTATCTTCCATGAATGAGATAAACATGAAAAGAAGTATAATGTTGGGAAGGAAAACCAAAACCGAACCCACGCCACCAATGATACCATCGGCAATAAGATCTGTGAGTGGGCCTGCAGGCATAAGCTGTTTAACCCACTGGCCAATGAGTCCTACCAAATTTTCAATCCATTCTTGCGGATAAGCACCCAGACTAAAGGTCGCCTGAAACATCAAATACAAGAAAATAAAAAATATGGGGAAACCCAATGCCTTATTGGTAAGTATGGTATCGATGGCATCGGATAATTTCCGTTTGGGTAAGTTCCCTGGTACATAAGTTTCTTTCAAGGCACCAGCTATTATTCCATAACGTGTGTCGGTAATAAGTGTTTCCGAGTCTTCGGCATATAATACTTCGAGTCGATGTATTTCCGACGATGTAATTGCCGTAATATCGCTGGCATTTTCACAACTTGCTATTAAGGACTGAACTTGCTTATCTTTTTCGAGCAATTTTATTGCCAGAAAGCGAGACGAAATAACGGCAGTGAGTTCGGTATTGTGCCGAATGGGTTTTTGTATTTTACAAATCGATTGTTCGATTTCATCCCCATAATTTAAATCAACATGCCGATAGGTTTTGTCCTTGTCGGTGTATACATTAATCACTTTATCGAATAATTCACGAATGCCATAGCCCTTTGTGCTGATGGTTGGAACAAAAGGTACACCGAGCATTCGACTCAAGTGCGGATAGTCTAACTTATCCCCTCCTGCCTGCAACTCATCGTACATATTGAGTGCAACGACCATTTTTATATCCAGGTCGATGAGTTGAGTGGTAAGATATAGATTGCGCTCTAAATTAGTGGCATCAATAACGTTGATGATGATATCGGGGGTGTTTTCAAAGATAAAGTTTCGAACAAATAGTTCTTCGGGCGAATATGCAGATAATGAATAGGTACCCGGCAAATCAGTTAGATGAAACGTATATCCCTTATGATGAAAAACGGCAGTTTTCGATTCAACAGTTACGCCGCCGTAATTACCCACATGCTCTCTGGAGTTACTTGCGAAATTAAATAAGGTAGTTTTTCCACAATTGGGATTACCAATCAGGGCAACCTGAATGTTTTTTCCTTTTTCTTTGGCTGTTTGCTTTAATAACTCTTCCTCTGTTTGTTCGAGGGTATGAAAACCATTGACGGTGGGGGTAAACAGGGTATGGTCAATTTCTTTTGGACTTACTACCTCGATGAAACTGGCTTCGTTTTTTCGAAGGGTTACAGAATAACCCAGCAGCGAATACTCGATGGGGTCGTTGAGAGGCGCCGCTTTTATGGGCGTAACCTTTCGGCCTTTAACAAATCCCATCTCTGTGATGCGTTTGCGAAACGCACCAGTCCCCAAAACTTTTACAATGATGGCCGATTCGCCCATATTTAATTCAGAGAGTCTCATAATACTTGTAAAAATTATGTAACCAAAATAACAAACAAATCACTTTTAGGTTTTCCACCAATGTTTTTATTTGTGACATGATTGATTAGAAACGGCAAAAGTAGTACCTTTTGCGGAGGTTACCATTAAAAATATTTTCTAAATTGATTAGAATTGCGGAGAAATGATTGAAAGCAAAATCCTGGATGGTTGGAAAAAGAAACAAAATTGTAATAAAATAAAAAATCCCACATGGGCGTGGGATTTTTTAATATTCGTCTTCGTTAAAGAAAAAGTCTTCCTTGCTTGGATAATCGGGCCAAATGTCTTCAATACTTTCATACACTTCCCCTTCATCCTCAATTTCCTGTAAGTTTTCAATTACTTCAAGGGGTGCGCCCGAACGAATGGCATAGTCAATCAGCTCTTCCTTAGTTGCAGGCCAGGGCGCATCTTCAAGTTTTGAGGCTAATTCCAATGTCCAGTACATATGTTTTAGGTTTTAATTTTTTGCTTTTTTTAAAAAAGTTTACAAAAATATTAAAATTTTTTACACTTACAAGTCGGGGTGCCACTCTATTTCACGAATATTCAAATCCTTCGCCCACTTACGAGTGAGAACAAAAAAATAATCCGAAAGTCGGTTAAGATATCGAATTATCACTTCGTCTACCTGCAAATTCAGTGCCATAGCAATGACACTACGCTCGGCTCTTCGACATACTGTGCGTACTACATGGCAAAGTGATACTCCTGGATGCCCTCCCGGTAAGATAAATGCCGTAAGAGGAGGAATGACATTTTCAATCTTATCAATTTCTTTTTCCAGCAACAGAATGTCGTTATCTGCTAATGCAGGCAAAACAACATTTGGATTTTTTTCATCCCTCGATAAAAGCGCCGCAACAATCATTAGCTTGTCCTGTATTTGAATCAAAAAGGAAGCATCGGCTTCGTTGGGAGCGTTATCTCGCAAGTATCCAACAAAAGCTATTAGTTCATCAATGGTACCATAAGCTTCTATTTGAATGTCGGATTTCGATACCCGTCTTCCACCTATAAGCGAAGTATCGCCCCTATCGCCTGTTTTTGTGTATATCTTCATACTACTCAATTATCGAAATGTCAATGCCACTTTTATCAATGTGTGCTTTTTTAGCGTTAATATCCTAAAAAACAGAACATCAATTTGTTGTTAGCTTCTGATAATGTGTGACTTTAACTATTTTACGTTATATACAATCTAATTTAAATTTTGTTTTGTTCGAAGGAAAGCAATAACAAAATTATTCGTCACTTTTGCTTTCCTTGAAACCCCTGTATTCTTGGCTCAAAGTAACTATTTTTTTGATAAAATCCCAATCTTTTTTATCATCAGTTTTCAACGATCAACAGTTTTTACAAACTATTGAAAATCAAAATGTAATGAGTTTGGTGCTTGTTGAAAGTTTTTGGTAAAATTATTTTCTGGCTCTTTTGCGATTCAACTTTACCAGATTGTTTCAACTGAGTTGCGCTTATCTTGGTATATTAGAAAAAAACTATTATGTTTGCGTCGGTTCAAATGAAAAAGTTTATTAACTGAAAATAAAATCATATGAAAAACCTTTCTCTCATCATCAATATTGTACTTGCTGTAGCCATAGGGATACTGTTTTTTCTGTATTTTTCTTTAAAATCTCAGGTGAAGACCATTGCTTCTTCTGCTTCGTCAGTTGCGTCGGTGAAAGATGTTCGCATTGCGTTTGTTAATATGGATACATTGTATGCTCATTACGACGAGTATCTTGATTTAAAGGCGCAGATTGCTGACAAGCAACGCAAAATGGAAAACGAATTGAATAGTAAAAAAAGTCAGTACGAGCGAAAAGTAATGGACTATCAGGATAAGGTGCAGAAAGGGTTATTGCTTACTTCTGAGCGTCAACGTATTGAGCAACAATTGTATGCCGATCAACAGAATTTATTGCGGCTGGGCGAGAGCATGCAGAATGAGCTGGCCGAAGAAACACGTGTACTGAATAATCGACTGGGGAATAATATTGTTGAGTATCTGAAAGAATATAACAAGGATGGCAAATATGTATATATCATGAGCCACGTTTTCGGGGGCAATCTTCTGTATGTAAATGATTCGCTCGATATTACCGCTGATGTGATAAAGGGTTTGAACGAAAAATATAGACAAAACAAAAAACAGCGGTGAGTTTTGCCGCCAGATATTTTGAGCGTTACGTATATTTAAAAAATGGCATAGTCGAGTCCGAACCCGATTATGATACTTCAATCATAGTAACGGTACCAGCATATCGGGAAGATAAGTTGTTATATACGCTGGAAAGTATAAGGAAATGTATTTTGCCACCCGTAGTAACAGAAATACTTATCTTAATCAATTATCCTGCTTCAGAAGAAGCGCTTGCGGACTACCATTATCGTCAGTATAATCAATTGTGCGAATGGGCTAAAAAATTTAGCACTTTTTCCTTGCGCTTTTATCCCCTCTTGTACGCATTACCTTCATCCGATGCAGGAGTAGGTTTGGCACGGAAAATATTGATGGATGAGGCAGTCCGCCGCTTCGAAAAAATTAATAAACCCGATGGAATTATAGTAAGCCTTGATGCCGATAGCACCTGCGAACAGAACTACCTGTTGGATATTTTTAATTTTTTTAACCATCAGCCGCACATTCATACCTGTTCAATTTATTTTGAGCATCCGTTGGATGGCGACGAGTATAGCCCGGATATTTATGAGGCTATTGCCATTTATGAGCTGTATTTGAGGTATTATGTCGAGGGACTTCGTTATGCGGGTTTCCCTTTTGCCTTTCATACGATTGGGTCGGCTTTTGCTGTGAAAGCGTCTGCCTATGTTAAGCAGGGTGGAATGAACCGACGAAAAGCAGGAGAAGACTTTTATTTTTTGAATAAAATGATGCTCCTGGGTGGTTATGGGGAACTTAATTCTACTGCAGTATACCCTGCCCCCCGTTTGTCAAATCGTGTGCCTTTTGGTACGGGTGCTGCAATCAATAAAATTACGAGTGGTTCGGACGAATATCTCTACACCTGGAACCCTCAGGTATTTTTTATACTCAAAGATTTTTTCACAGCATTATCAGCTTTTTATACTGCTGATAGACCTATAACCTATCATGCATTGCTGAAGAGTTTTCTTGAACAATACCATTGGTCTGATGTGGTGGAGCAGGCAAGAAAAAATGCTCGTAATGAACAATCTTTTGTGAAAAGATTATTCCATTGGTTCGATGGCTTAAAGGTTTTACAATTTATTCGTTTTGCACACCAGCATGGCCTTGACAGAATACACATACGCGAAGCGAGCCTTGAATTTTTAGTTGATACCTCTAACCATGTCTATCATTTGAACTTAAAAGAAATTCTTCAATATTATCGTGAAAAGCAAAGGCATACCACATTTTGTATAAATTAGCTATAAATTGAGACTTATTTTACGTGCTAACTCAATAAAATTATTTAAATTCGTGTTTGATGAATTGCATTTAAATATTTATAGTAGCACTGTAAGGTAAGATAACTCTTTAATGATGAACTTAAATTATTTTTTATTAACCTTAAAATCAAGCTATATGAAAATTAAGCTTAAGTTGATGTTATTCTCTGTACTTGTTTTGATAGCAAATGCTTCAATGAGTCAGGATGTGCAGAGCACAAAGGTAAACAGTCGCGACAATAATCCTGGTCGGCGTTATATGCGCCCCTCGCTTACCATAATTTATTTGACTCGAGGGGGTGCATTGTCCGATCGCATGCAGGTATTGTTCGAAAAATTTCCAGTGCCCGCCAAGTATAACGACCATAATGTGGCAACAAGGGTTATTAGGATCGAAGAGGTGAATGGAAATGTTCAGGAACGGAAGTTGCAAGAGTATCTAACCAACAAAGTCTCCCGTGAGGTGGTCGCCAAGTGGTTCAACCGCAACGAAAAAGGTGAGTTTAGTATGGATCTTATAGCCGAGCGAGGCATGTACAATGCTACCGATGCCGAGGTTATCAAGGCTAAGGCTTCGGAGCGAAAAATGGCTCTTCTGCAGGATGCGGGTGAAAATTTGCTCGATCGAAGCTATATCCTGGTTTATGACATTAAAAAAATTATGACGGCTGACGAATATGCTCGCGCAAAAGGGCAACCAGCTGAGGAGGAAGGTTACTATGCATGGTACGATTGTTATCTATTTAAACTCGACTGGACCGACTCGGTAGCGGCAGTGTTTTACAATAATCTCTGGACCGATGCTTCGAACTTCGATCCTGCTCGGGTAGAAGCCTTCAATAAGACAAACTTTCCCATCGTATTTGTCGATAAAGTGAGCACGGCTTTTGGATATGTGTCTTCGACCCAATACAAGGACCATTCCCGCAATATTTTTGGTTCGCTTACCGACGATCAACTTTTTGAGCGATTATTTTCAAAGGTTGTCGACGAAGCTGATACTCAGCTGGCACAACGTAACGAGGACTTTAAGGTTAAAATTCCTGTTTTTTCGACCGAACCTATTCAGGCAAAGGTGGGTTTGAAAGAAGGATTATCGGTCGATAAACGTTTCTTTGTGTATGAGTTTGAAGTAAACTCGAAGGGTGAGAAAAAAGCAGTACGTAAAGGGGTAGTTCGTGCCACTAACAAAATTACCGATAATCGAGGCATTGCCACCGGACAGACCGAACCTTCGAAATTTTATCAGGTAGCTGGCCGAAAACTATATCAAGGTATGCTTATGCAGGAAAATCCCGACTGGGGCTTTGGTCTTACTTTTGGTTATGGTTCTACATCGGGCGCCGTGGGTGAAGGACTTAGCGTAATGCTTGAAATTAATACTTCGCTTTACCTCGGAAAAGTATCGCGTTCGTATCCACCGGGCATTAAAATATATGGTATGGCAAATCTGGCAACCAGTAACTTTGTACTTGATATAGCCCAAAATCCCAACGATCCTATATTTGCTATATATTCATATTCGGCGGGTATCAGCAAGGATATTAATTTCTTCCGGAATTTTGTATTGGTGCCTTTTGTAGGGTATGGCGTGGAAACCTATCAAAATGTGGCCACCAGTAAGGAAAAAGATAAGTACGAGTCTACTTTTGTCGAAGCAGGAGCTCGTTTAGGAGTAAATTTACGTTATAACATTCAGCTTTTAGCTACATACACCATGAATCCCATATTGATGACAGACTATGAATCCAATAATGATATTCAAAGTCTAACCACTGGTGAAATGGATTTGTTTAAAGAACAACGTCAATCGGGACAGTTAACCCTGGGTCTAAGATTCCAATTCTAAAATTTATAACTTAAATCATGATGATTATGAAAAAAACAGGATGGTATTTAGCATTAAGCGCATTGTTTTTGCTGATGAGCGCATCGCCGGTTTTGTCGCAGGCAAGAGCTAAGAAGAAAGCTATGCGCGACATGGAAGCATTCCGGTACGAGATAGAATGTGTAGGAACTGGCGTGGAGGGGACATACCTCATTAAGGTATGGACCTATTCAAAAAAACCTAAAGTTGCTATTGAACAATCGAAGAAAAATGCGGTACATGGAGTCATCTTCAAAGGTTTTGCAGGTGGCGGTCGTGGTTGTACCTCCCAAAAACCGCTGGCAAGCTCTCCTGCAGTTGAAGACGAATACAGTGAATTTTTCGATAAATTTTTTGCCGATGGCGGTGATTATATGCGCTATGTTTCCCTGTCAAACGATGGCTCGATCGATTCCGAGGATCGTCTGAAGGTGGGAAAAGAATACAAAATTGGCGTAGTGGTTTCGGTTATGAAGGACCAGCTGCGCAAAGACCTGGAAAAAGCAGGAATTATCAAGGCACTTGATGCTGGTTTTTGATGCATAGTATTTAAACCAAAAAAATGATGAAGATGAGAAAAATATTTTTGCTATTTGCTTCGGCAATTTTAAGCTTTGGAATACTCTCGGGTCAGGCTAAAAAGCCTACTCTTATGGTGGTTCCCAGTGACAACTGGTGTAAGCAGAATGGGTTTATGCTTAAATTCGACAATCAGGGCACGATTGAAGAATTACCCGATTACAAAAAAGCACTTCAGGGAAGTAGCGATCTTATCCTTGTTATTGCCAAGATTAGCCAGCTGATGGCCGACCGTGGTTTTCCCTGTAAGCTCCTTGAACAGGAATTAAAAAAGCTATCGCAGGAAAGCGCCGAGGATGCCATGTTAACCAGTAAAACCGGAAGCGGTGTAGCCGAAAGCCCTATCGATAAACTGTATAAATCGGCCAAAGCCGATATTATCCTTCAGGTGACCTGGGCTGTTAATACAACCGGTCCTAAGAAGTCGGTAACATTCGTGTTGCAAGGTATCGATGCCTACACTGGCAAACAGATAGCTTCGGCATCGGGAACCGGCGCGCCTTCCTTCTCGGCTGAACTTCCTGTCCTCCTCGAAGAAGCAGTATTGGCTCATATCGACAATTTTAACAATCAGCTGCAGGCTCATTTCGACGACATGTTTGCCAATGGCCGTGAAATAATTGTTCGAATTAAAAAATTCGATAGCTGGCCCGACGACTTCGAAACCGAATACGATGGAAAAGAATTAGGGCAGATTATCGAAGAGTGGTTCCAGAACAATACCGTAAAAGGTCGTTTTAACACCACCGATGCAACCGCCAACTTTATGCTCTTTGAACAGGTACGTATTCCTCTATACGATGCTAATGGAAAGGCTATGGATGCACGTGCATACTTGCGCGGCTTGCAAAATTACTTGAAAAATCCGCCTTATAATCTTACCAGCAAGTTGATGATCAAAGGGCTGGGTCAGGCTACGTTGGTGATTGGTGAAAAATAAATATGCATTGTTATTGGCATGTGGTACTAAAAAAGGGCCGTTGAACGCAACGGCCTTTTATGCCTTAAACCATGTACTGAATACCAATAAGTGAAATTTTAAATTTACTTCTATGAAAAAAATTATGTTTTTTGTCGCAGGACTAATAGGTATGGTTTCAGGGCTTGTGGCTCAGAACTATGAGTCAAAAGCCGACGATTACGCTCGAATAGCTTTACATGCCTATGTACCTAATATTTCGGGTATGCCCGAAGCAGCCCGTAACATGTTGCGCAATAAACTTGATCAAATTGCTACACAGACGGGTGCTGGTGGTAATGCCATCAATCCGAGATTTATCATTACGGCCAATGTTACCGTTTTGTCAAAAGATATTATAGCCACTGCACCCCCTATGACGGCTATGACCCTTGAGGTGACTTTCTATGTTGGCGATGCACAAACAAAGACCAAGTATGCATCGGCTTCTATACAGGCCAAAGGGGTGGGGACCAACGAGACTAAGGCTTACATTGAATGCCTGAAAAATATTAAACCTACTGCACCAGAGCTGAAAAATATGGTCGAAACTGGTAAACGAAAGATTATTGAATACTACAATTCGCAGTGTGATTTTATTCTTAAAAAAGCTGAAAGCCTTGCCAGCCAGAACCGATATGAAGAAGCTTTGTTTGAACTTATGTCGGTACCTGATGTTTGCAAGGATTGCTACCACAATGTTTTAAGTGCAGTAGGCCCAATTTACAAGAAATACGCCGATAAAGCCTGTGTGGAGAAATTGAATGCCGCCAAAGCAGCCTGGGCGGGTCAACCCAATGCCGATGGCGCTCAGCAGGTAGCCAAGCTTCTCAGTGGTATCGACCCCGAAGCTGCCTGCATGCCCGAGGTGAATGCACTGGTCGAAGAAGTTAAAGCCAAAATGCTGGAACTGGAAAAACGCGACTGGGACTTTCAAATGAAGGTTTTCGACTCGGCGGTAGATCTTGAAAAACAGCGTATCGAAGCTGCTCGACAGGTAGGTATTGCTTTTGGAAATAATCAGCCTGAGCAGAAAGTTAACATTGAACTTTGGAAGTAAGTCCTATAGTTTTTTAAATTACAAGCGGGGCAATGAAGCTTATTGAAGTGCCCCGCTTTATTATTTTCCTAAAAGATGTTTTTTTTATCTTGACGTTTCGACAAATTAACGATTGCGACAAACCCTGAATCCTTGATCGGGTCCCTTTCCACTGCCTTCGAGACTACCGGTGAACGAAATAACACAGCAAAACTCAGCGCCAATCCATCCTCCGCCTTTCCATGTTCTACCCTGCAAATCATCGGGATTCATTGGTTGGCGCATGTCCCAGCACCATTCCCTTACATTCCCCGACATATCATACAGACCTAATTCATTGGGCAATTTTTTTCCCACAGGTTGTGTGGAACATCTATTATTTTCTATATCCGACCAAGCCCATAGTCCGGTTAAGTATTTTTTTCCTGCATTGCGCCAGTACCACGCTACGGTATCTATGTTATCGCTTCCGCTGTATTCATAGTTTTTGCTTTTTCGTCCACCGCTGGCAGCATATTCCCATTCGGCTACGGTGGGTAAACGATACCCATTGGCATCGGGATTGATGGTGACAGTCCAACGTATGCTGTCGAAAGGATTGGTAATATGGGGATCTTTTTTTGTTGTGTCTATATTGTAGTATGGCTTTAGCCCTTCTTTTTCACTTCGCTTATTACAGTACTCAATACATTCGTACCAGCTTACCATTTCTACTGGTCGATTATCGTCCTTAAATTTTGACGGATTGTATCCCATAATCGCTTTCCATTCTTTCTGGGTTACCTCGTAACGCCCTATATAAAAATCTTCAATTTTTATGTCCTTCCCATAGAAGGCAGAATTTTTATTTTTAAACGCTCCCCCCTTAACGAGTACCATGTTCGAGTTATTGTCGGAAACAGAGCAGCCCGAAAGAAAAGTCAAAAAAATAATGCTAAAAATAGCAGTAACATTTCTCATCATTTTCGATATAGTTTTGTGAACAAGATTCTTTTCGCTGTAAAATTATGTTTATTGCAGATAAATGTAAATAATGGGCAATATTTTACATAACAACTTCAGATATACTGAAGTTAAAAAAATGCGAACATAAAAAAAAGCCGGCCCCACCGACCGGCCTTTTGAATTTGCATAACTTTTTACTGTCTCCAAACGGTTGCGTTGATAGCACCACTTTTGCCGCCCCATGCTTCAAGACCAAATACCATATAGTTGAAGCTACCGAAGCCCTGTCCACCTCTACTTCTCCAGTAGTTTACATGGTTCGACATGGTAATTTTTTGGTTGCTTCCTGTAGGAGCGCCACCCCAGTTGCTCAGATACTGCCAGAAAGTAGCGGTCCCCTGGATGGATGGAGCATTTACCCTTTGATTCTTGTATACGGTATAGGTATGTCCATCGCTGCTCATTGTTCCAATTCGAGTAGAACCTGTTACAGAACCTTTTTCAACTACGTAGAATTCGATGAGTGGATTGGTTGTCCAGCCATACACTCCTACAAAGTTGTAGCTTCCACTCAGGTAACCAATGTTGTACCCTACTGTCCATGTTCCACCAGGGTTCCATCCCTTTCCACCCACTACGTCATTCACGTTGGAGTAATTGATCTGGAAGTTGCCTCCTCCATTGGGGAATGAGATGCTGGCAGAACCGCCTTCCCAATAAAGGGAGTAGAAATAACCATTGTTTGTTCCCGAGGTGTAGCTTCCTTTCAGATGACTCTTGGGCGCATTAGGAGTGACTGCTTCTTCTTTCGAGCACCCTGCAAATACCAGCATGGCTACAGCCATCATGCCCACCAATTGCATTAAGTTTGTTTTTTTCATAGTTTGAAAATTTTTAATTGGTTAGTAATTAGTGAAATTTTCGTACGTAAAATTAAGGTTGGTTTGAAGGGGGCACTTGGAATTTTGTCCGAATTTTTTGGAAAATTGTCCTTATGACACTTTGTGTTGTTAAGTTGTTGTTTTACAAATAATTGGAAATTGAAAAAAATCAGTCAAAATGGTGAAATATTCTGGATTTTATATGTTCGGAAAGTTTTGCAATAACCAGCATGAACATATTGGTAGATTTAAGTCGCAAGTGCAATGTGACATATATCCATGTAAAGTCAATACGTAAAAGCTGACAAAAGCCAGCCTTTACGACTAATCGTCTACAAACTGGCCTAAATTTTGTCCATTACGCCAAAAACCATCATGCAGCTGAGAACAGTTAGATGCATTGAGTGTGCCTGTCGGAAAAAATGTAGTACCACACGCATCTGCAATAAGGACAATCTAATTATCATCATCGTCAGAATTTGCACAATAATATGTCCTGATATTAAAAAAGGGGCAACTGTGCCCCTTTTTTATGTGTTATCTTTGATAGACTACTTGTTTCGACGTTTTTCGAGTTCCTCTTCTATCTCTTTCAATTTTTTCTCATTTAATGGATAAAAATACATGAATACTGCAGCAAGTAGGGCACCAATACCCGGGAAGAAGCTCAGCATCATACGTATACCATTTTGGGTTTCAATCGTTTGCGCTACATTGGCATGGTAACCAAAAAGTGCCAATAACCACCCTGCCAGAGCAATACCAATGGAGGCTCCAAGTTTTTGCGACATGGAAGCGGCCGAGAAAACAAGTCCCGTAGCCCTTCGTCCATTAATCCATTCTGAGTAGTCGGCAGTATCGGCATACATCGACCATACCAGCGGGAAAATTATACCAGCCGAAATACTGATAAACAGCTGGAATATGAGAATCATAGTCAAATTTGTTTTGTCGAGTCCGTAAAATAAAAAGCTAAGAACAGTAGCTACCAGCATGGCAGTCAGGAAGGTGCTTTTTTTGCCAAATTTGTCTGATACTGGCTTCGCTAGTACTACCCCCACAATATTGGCAGCTTGACCCAGCAAAAGGTAAACGGTGCTGATGGCTAAACTCAAATTGATGGAATTAAAAAGAAGTTCGCCTTTCCCCTGATAATAATATTTGAAGTAGTACACGGCTGCACCATCGCGAATGGTATTGAAAAAGATGGTAGAAATACTGGCTCCCAGCAGGATAAACCATGGCGTATTTCGCATTAGATCTTTTAAATCATCTTTTAGCGAGGACTTTTCCACTAATGGTTTTATTCGTTCACGGGTGAGCAGGAAGGTTAGTAAAAACATGATTACCGCAATTACCGCAATAACCATTACAGCCCTTTGGGTCCCATACTGGTAGTTGATTTCCTGGATTGCAGCTTTCCCAACTTTTATATTGCTCGAACCGCTAAAGACTAGCTGGTAGTTGCTTAATTTATCAGTTGAAAAATTCGGCAGTAAACGTTTAAGATTAAGCTGAACCTTACTCCACGAACCATCCCGTATGAGTCCCAGCGTATCTTTTCCTTCAGGGAATTGTACCCAATTGAACTGATTGTTAGTTACATCGTAAATGCCAAGCTTAAATGCTTCATTAGAACGAGTACTGATTTTGACTGTTACATAGATAAAAGAATCGATAGTTGTTCCTTCGGTGGGCAATGCCTTATTTTCCCAGGCATAGACTTTTTCGGTAACATTTGCAGAAGAGTCCTTCTGCGATAAAACGATTTCTTTAGGTTGGGTAAATTGATAAAGAGTTTTCGTACCGAAACTATCGAACAACGGCTGAAATAAGCCCAATACCAGAAAACTACCGCCAAAGGCAAATATGAAACGGTAGGTTGCCAGGGTAGTACGTTCTTTTCCGTCTGCAGTCATTACCCCCATCAACGAGGCGTAGGGCACATTTATCATCGAGTATACCAGCATCATCAGCGAAAAGGTGACGTAGGCGTATATTATTTTTCCAGTGGTATCGAAGGGAGGAGTGGTAAAAGTCAATACCCCAATAATGCCAAAGGGTAGAGCCATCCAGAGTAGGTAGGGACGAAATTTTCCCCATCGCGTTTCGGTTCGGTCGGATAGTATGCCAACCAGCGGATCGAAAAATGAGTCACCAATACGAGTGACTAAAAACATGGTCCCCACTACGGCTGCTGGAATACCAAATATATCCGTATAAAAGAACATGATGTACATTCCAAACAGTTTCCAGAACATCGACGATGCTGCATCGCCAAAACCATAGCCAATTTTTTCCGACAATTTGAGTTTTTCTCGATTCATAGGTATTAATAATTTTGTTTGTTATGTGTATGATTTCTCGATAATAGTGATTTATCAAGCCAGTTCCATTGAAATTTTTGCTCATAATTCCAGTACCAGGCGCATACTAAAGTTCCAATCGCTGAACCAGCCCAAATATCTACCAGAAAATGCTGTGAAAGGTAAACACGACTGTATGCGATGGTTATAGCTAAAATGAACATAAATACCTGCCACCAGCGATTTTTTAGAATAATAGCCAGACTTAAACACAGGGCAAAAGCACTGGCCGAATGACCCGAGGGAAAACTATGAGAGCTAAGCATTTTTACACCTTCAACCACATGAAGGTTGGCGATGTTTTCAAAATATTTAATGGGTCTTGGAAGGTCGGTAAGATGTTTGATTAACTGGGTTATTATTTCCGAGATAGCAAAGGTGGCAAAAACCCCTATTGCATATCGGTAACGATAAAACATAAGGAATACTGCAATAATGACTACAAATACCCCATTACCCAGTTCTGTCATGTAGAAAAAGAATTTGTCAAAAAATGGACTGTTTAAGCGATTTAACCACAAATGCGATTCGACTTTAGGGATGATCAATAGGATGAAAGCAAGTGCTGTAAAAAAAACAACATATAACGTATAAAAAACAGATACCTTAGAAAAATGTCCCAATGATCTCTTCATCTGTGAACTTTAATTTTTTAATGGCATGCAATAAGTTTTTCACATGTCTGTTGGTAAAAATTATGCTGCTTTATAGTTGATGCTATTCATCCATGATTTGCTTAATCAAAATAGAATCAATATAAATGTATTTTATACACTTTTTATCAAAAAATACTATTTTTGCAGCCGAAAAATATATCTATTTCAGATAAAAACAAAATAGAAGGTTATGAATTTACAGGGAAAATGGGAGCGAAGGTGGCATCCATTGCTTCAGGAGTGGGTAATATTGGCAGCAGTAACCAGTGAACGACCCTGGTCGGGAGAGACGGTGAAGGCTTTAAGTGATGATGGACCGGAATTTGATCCAAATTGCTATCTGTGTCCTGGCGTGACACGCGCCTCGGGGGTAAAAAATCCTGATTATAAAGGACCCTGGGCTTTTACCAACGATTTTGCATCTTTTTCGTTTGATGCACCTGATGTACAGCACGACAGTAAGTTTCAAAAGGTACGTCCTGTTCATGGGACATGCAGGGTGATTTGTTATACCCCACGGCATAATGTTACACTTGCCCAGCTACCACTCGAGGAAGTAGAAGCTGTGGTACGTCTGTGGAAAACAGAATATGAAACTCTTTCAAAGCACGAAAAAGTTGAAAATGTTCTGATATTTGAGAATAAGGGTAAAGTTATTGGGGTATCAAATCCGCACCCCCATGGGCAAATCTATGCAACTAACTTTGTTCCCCGCATTGTAGAACGGCAACGCAATTCTTTTGCTGAATATTTTCGTGAACAGGGAAGTCATTTGCTGGAAGATTTGTTACAGGAAGAGTTGCAGTATGGGAAAAGAATAGTTTACGAAAACGAACATTTTGTGGCTTTTGTGCCTTTTTTTGCTCGTTTTGTTTACGAAACCTACATTGTTCCGCGAAAACAGGTGCCCAGTATTGCTGCCCTTTCCGAAACGCAGCTAAAAGCGCTTGCAGAAATTCACAAAACCATGCTTACCAAATTTGATAGGCTTTACCAAATGTCGTTTCCAAACATTACCATGCTACAAAATGCGCCTTGCGATAAGCATCCCGATAATGCGCTTTTTCATTTCCATATTGAATTTTATCCACCCTTGCGAGCCCCCGATAAAATGAAATACCTGGCTGGATTTGAATCGGGTGGGGGCAATATTATCAATCCTGTCATGCCCGATGAGGCTGCGATGAGACTCAGAAATGTTTAAAAGCCTTTTTATTGCTTAAAAAAATATTTTGGCACGATGTTTGTATTTTTTTAGAACAGTAGTGAGTAGTTTTGTTTTCATAGTTTAGTGGTTAGTTGTAGTTAGTGAGTAGTTTGTAAAAATGATGGGAATCGAAAGATTTTCCATCTTTTTTTACAAACTTTTTCTTTTATCTTGATTTTGTTACATTTCTCCTTCCAGTTATATTCATTTTTCTACCATCTGCGTGTGATCACCCCCCTATTTTTGTATTCTCACTTTTAATCGTTAAAAAATGAGAAAAATATTTTTGGTCACATTGCTGATGGGTTTTATTGTAACTGTAACGCAATCCCAACAATTAAAAAGTTACAATACAGGAGGTTACGATACAACCCGCTTGTATAATGTATTCCTGAAAGCATTACATGGGGACACGGTTACTCTTGCTTATCTGGGGGGATCTATAACGCAGGGCTATGCTGCTTCTACAGAAGCAAATCGTTGGGTTAATCGTGTGACTGCCTGGTGGCAGGCTAAGTTTCCCTCTGCCCATTTTAAAATGATAAATGCCGGAATTGGTGGTACGGGTTCGGATATTGGTATGTTCCGTCTCCAACGTGATGTGCTGAAATATAACCCCGACCTGGTGATTGTGGAATTTTCGGTCAATGATGCACAGGGCACCTGGGCTACTACCAGTATGGAAGGTCTTATTCGTCAGCTGCTAAAGGCTCCTGGACATCCTGCTGTCATGATGTTGATGCTTAAACAGTCGAACGGAACAACTGCAAAAGCTTCGCACGAAATAATTGGCAACTACTACAAGGTTCCCTTGATTAGTTTTGCCGATTTGATTGATGCGGCAGTCAGCCAGGATGGCATTAGCCTCGAGAATATTTTTGTCGATGGGCTTCACCCCAATGATGTGGGTATGCAATATATTGCAACTTTTATTACGGATGAGCTGGAAAAGGTATATTTAAACGTACCAGACACCAATCAAATGCTTACCGTGGATACGGTAATTCCCAACCCCTATGTTACCGATACTTACGATCGTACCTATATGTACACGAATAGTACACTGGTTCCCGAAACCTCAACGGGTTGGGTTAACTCTGGTACCGGCTGGATGGCAAAGAATCCTGGTGACGAAATAGTGTTTGAGGTCGAAGGAAATAGCATTGCAGTATTGTTTTCGAAACACAATAATACCCAGTGGGGTGCTGCTGAGATGTGGGTCGATGGTTATCCGCACAAAACCTTTGAAGCCTATTGGACCCAAACCTGGGGACCCGCTACCGTGTTTGGAATGGTTCAGGATCAATTACCTGATGGAAAACATAAGTTACACATCAAAATCTCTGAAAGCCTTCCTGCTGGTAGCTCAGGTCATACTTTTTATTTGCTAAATGTATTGAAAGCCGGAAATATCGGCCGAGTAGCTCCTATTGCGGTGCCCAATACCGACCGTATCAAGCTTATTAAAAATACTACTGGAACATTAACTGCTTCGAAAAGTTACGATCCCGATAGGGATAGCCTGCTGCATTTTCTCTGGAAAACTCTTTTACAACCTGCAAATAGTCAGCTCAATATAAGTCAGCTATCACCCGATTCTATTACCGTACGCCCTAACCTGGCGGGTCTGTATCAGATAGGTTTACAGGTTTGCGATGCGTATGATACCAGTACGTTGAAAGTGATTACCATTGAGGTTCGTGATGAAAATCATCTACCAGTAGCCTATGCAGGAAATGATACAAGCGTAAAAATCAATACTACTTTTTTCCTAAATGCTTACCGAAGCTGGGATGCAGATAATGATGACCTTACCTTCTCGTGGCGCCTTATTCAGCAACCTGCCAATAGCAAGGTAATTCTGGGAAAACCCAATGGCTCTCGTATTCCTATTAAAGTCGATTCAGAGGGTACTTATTTGTTTGGATTGGTTGTTAATGATGGCTTTGATAATAGCATAGAAGATACCATCCAGGTCGTAGCCTCGGTTTCGGGAGTCGATACCTATGGCAACCGTTCAATACTATTGTTTCCAAATCCTGTACGCGACTATTTTTACCTGGTCGGCGCAGACCAGTTGGATCGTGTTATTACCCTTGAAATCTTTACCCTTGATGGTAAAATATGTTTACGGACTAATCCCATTACTACACCCTTGATGCAAATTAAAATCCCCTACTTATCGGCAGGCAATTACCGGTTAGTAGTTTCGGGAAAAACCAGAGTTTTACAATTTCCCCTTGTAATTGTTCATTAATCTTGCTGAGTTGTTGCCTTGTAAGTTGTTGCTTTATTTAACTGCAACATGTGCCATGCCCTTCTTGTTTTGAAGGGCATTTTACACTTCCGTACGAACAAAAAACACAGCAATCGCCCTGACGAGGACGGAGTACCTGTTTACAGTTGGTACACTCATAAAAAAAGACACAGGTATCGGTGGGCATCGTTTCAAGCTTACTAAAGCCACAATGCGGACAGGTGATGAGAGATTGTAATTGAATCATAAGCAAATTCTAACAAATTATTTTTGTCGCTTAGAGTACTAAAAATAAAGACTTCATGCAAAGTTATATCTTAAATTTTTATTTTTTGGATTAACAAAATAATGTGCGTAGATAGCATAGATATTTTTTATTTTTGTTGAAATCAAAAATTTCATGGCCAAATCAGCTAAAAGCAAGACAGACAGAACATCAGCACCTGCTGTGCTACCCCTTGATTTAGGGAAAATGCCCCCTCAGAATGTTGAGCTGGAAGAGGTAGTGTTGGGGGCCATCATGTTGGAAAAGGATGCTATTATTTCAGTAATAGATATTCTTAGTCCTTCAAGTTTTTATGTCGAGGCTCACCAGAAGATTTACAAGGCCATAATAGATCTTTTTACAAGCGATCGACCAATAGATATACTTACCGTCACCGAGGAGCTAAAACGACAGGGGACCCTCGACGAGGTAGGAGGAGCCTATTATATAGCTCAGTTAACCTCGCGGGTGGCCACCTCGGCCAACATCGAATTTCATGCCCGTATTATACAACAGAAGTATATTCAGCGCGAACTTATTCGCATCTCGTCCGAAATTCAAACTCGAGCTTACGACGAATCGATAGATGTGAATGATTTGCTCGATTTTTCTGAAGCCCAGTTATTTGAGGTGGTGCAGGGTAACATTAAAAAGGAGTCGGTACCCATTAATCTGCTTATCTCTGAAGCAATAAAGCAGATTGAGGAAGCAGGTAAACGCGAGGACCATTTGAGTGGAGTCCCTTCGGGATTTACCAAGCTCGACAATATGACCCTGGGCTGGCAAAACTCCGACCTGATTATTGTTGCAGCTCGCCCTTCAATGGGTAAAACAGCTTTTGTTCTTTCTATGGCTCGCAATATGGCCGTTGAATATAACCGGTCGGTAGCTATATTCTCGCTCGAAATGTCGTCGATGCAGCTGGTTAATCGCCTTATTTCTATCGAAACCGAAATCCCATCGACCAACATTCGTAAGGGGAAGCTCCGACTGGAGGAATGGCGACAGTTGAACGCTAAAATAAAGGCACTGGAAAGCGCCCCGATTTATATCGACGATACACCTGGGATTAGCATATTTGAGTTAAGGGCAAAATGTCGGCGTTTGAAGAAAAAATTCAACATCGACGTGGTAATTATTGACTATCTGCAGCTGATGACTGGTCCACCGGATTTAAAGGGCAACCGCGAACAGGAGGTTAGCATCATCTCGCGTTCGTTGAAAGGACTTGCTAAAGAACTTAATGTTCCTATCATTGCACTTTCGCAGTTGAATCGTGCGGTTGAGAGTCGTACCGGCAATAAACGTCCGCAACTTTCAGACCTTCGCGAATCGGGTGCTATTGAGCAGGATGCCGATGTAGTTTGTTTTATTCATCGTCCCGAAAAATATGGTATGCTGGTCGACGATGATGGAAACTCGACCGTTGGTATTGCCGAAATAATTGTAGCCAAGCATCGTAATGGGGCTGTGGGCGATGTACGACTTCGCTTCCGCGACGAAATTGCTCGTTTTGTGGAGCTCGATGAAATAGTACCTATCGACGAAAATGTGGCTGTGCGACCTATTATTACCAAAAGTTCGCGAATGAACGAGGAAACTATTTCACCCGCCGATGATTTTAAGCCCAATACCGCATTTGACGATGAAACGCCTTTCTAAACCTATTGGATTGTTTAGTCGAGGGGCGGAATGTGGTTAGCTAAAATTATGCTCTTTTCTTTTGTTAAATCTACCAGTTTCTCTGGCAATATTTGGTGTAGAATTTTAGAGGATATTTACCAACTCTTCGAATTGAAAGATTTCGTATGTGGCTTTGGTTTCATGCACGATGCGATGGGGATTGAAATATACCTGGTCTATACCAAATTCTCTTGCACCCAGGATGTCGATATCCCAGTTGTCGCCAATCATGAGGGATTCAACTTTCCGCGCATTGGCAGAGGTCAAAGCAAATTCAAAAATTTTGGTATGGGGTTTTCGATATCCGACACTGTCGGAAGTTATGATACGCTCAAAAAAATGACGAATACCGCTGTTCTCAAGTTTTTGATATTGTACTTCATTGAAACCATTGGTAATGACATGTAAATGATAGCGTTCTTTAAGATAGGCAAGCGTTTCTTTAACTTTAGGGAAAAGCTTAGTTTTAGTAGGACTAATTTCAATATAGTCGGCCGAGAGGGTAAGCGCTAATTCACGATTTTGAATACCCAGTGCATCTAACGTTTTAAAAAAACGATCGTCACGTAGGGTATCTTTGCTTACTTCGCCTGCCATGAACTGTTCCCAATAGTAATCGTTCCAGTAGTAAAATTCATCCAGGTATTTCTGCAGCGATACCCCGTAACTATCGAGGTTTCGCTTGTGGTACATATCGATGAGCGTTTCTACAGCATTAGTTTCGTAATCCCAAAGGGTACGATCGATATCGAAAAATAAATGTTTGTATTTTTTTTGAGTCATTTACTTTTGGTTTTCAATCCATCCCGCAAATTTCATTTATTTTTGGGATGTTATTTAAACATCAATTTACTATGCTAATTGTCTATATTTTAACTGCTTTTTTGGCTGGTTGTTTGCTAACTTTTGTCCTTCTACATAGCAAATATCGTACAGAAATTAGGGTAGCCGAAGAAAAATTTTTAAAGATCGAGAATGATTATGGGAGTCTTCAGAAACAACTGGACGACAAACAGCAACAAATTACCGATTTAATCAGGCAGAATAGTACATTGGAGGCACAACATAGCTTTCTGAAACAAAAACTGGACGAACAGAAGGCAGAACTGGAAAATATGCAGGAAAAACTAACAGTGACATTTCGCAATCTTGCAAATGATATTCTGGAAGAAAAAGCCAAAAAATTTACCGAACAAAATAAGGTCAATCTGGATGAAATATTAAAGCCTTTAGGGGAAAAGATAAAGGAATTTGAGAAAAAGGTTGAAGAGACTTATGATAAAGAAGCCCAGCAGCGTTTTTCGCTCAAAGAGGAAGTAAAACGTTTGGCCGAAATGAATCAGTTGCTCAGCGAAGAGGCCAGAAATCTGGTACGAGCACTTAAGGGTGATACCAAGACCCAGGGCAACTGGGGCGAAATGCTACTGGAAAGTATTTTAGAGAAATCGGGGCTTATTCGTGATCAACAATATTTTATACAGCCCTCATTCACTTCGGCCGAGGGTAATCGGCTTCGTCCCGATGTGGTTATCCTGTATCCGGGTAATCGTAGTATTGTGGTTGATTCGAAAGTTTCCCTTACCGCATACGACAGATATGTTTCGGCCGAAACAGAGGAAGATCGACGTGCTGCTCTCAGGGAGCACATAATGTCGGTGCGAAAGCATATCGATGAATTATCGAAAAAGCAATACCAGAATATCCCTGAACTGCGAACCCTCGATTTTGTAATGCTGTTTATTCCAATTGAACCAGCATATTTACTTCTAATGCAGCAGGAAGCGGGGATATGGAACGAGGCCTACGATAAACGTATCCTTTTGATAAGTCCTACCAATCTTATTGCAGCTTTGAAGATGGTAGAAAGTATCTGGCGGCAGGAAAAGCAAAATCGTAACGCCGAGGAAATAGCTCGGGTAGGTGGAGAGCTTTACGACCAATTAACCCGCTTTGTCGAAGAGCTTATTGAACTGGGCAAAAAAATACAAATGACTCAGCAACATTACCAGAACGCAATGCAACGCCTTGCCCAGGGGCGTGGAAACGTTATTAAACGTGCAGAACAGTTAAAACTTCTGGGGGCTAAGACCAGCAAAAGTTTTCCCGACAATTTGTTGAACAGAGCATTAGATGAGGAGTAATTGTATTACAGCAGTGATGATTCCCCAGTTTCTTTGCTATTACTGAAGAGAATGTGGGTTTAAGGCGGAAGGCATCTACTGATAATTAGTCTTTCTATACGCCTTTACAACTAATTGTCTAAAAAATAGCCTGAATTTTGTCCATTGTGTCCCATTCTAATTTAGACGTTGAATAAATAACGTTTAAAAGTGGTTTATACACTGTAAAAGTGTTAATTTTATCGCAAAAAAGCTATGGGAGCACAGGGAGTTCAAATTTCATCCGTTAATGTGGATGAATTATTAAAAATGTTGAATGCAGCGCTTGCTGAAGAATGGCTTGCCTATTACCAGTATTGGATTGGAGCTCGGTTAATGGAAGGTCCTATGCGAAGTGAAATAGAGCCCGAATTATTATTGCATGCTGATCAGGAATTAGGTCATGCAGTATTGATCGTTGGCAGGATTATCCAATTAGGTGGAACACCGGTTACAAATCCTGCAGACTGGACTAAGTTAGCACGTTGTGCATACGAAGACCCTACTGATCCTTATGTTGAAGTTATACTTGAACAAAATTTGAAAGGTGAACGTTGTGCCATTCAACGATATAAAGAAATTGCCGACTTTACCGTTGGAAAAGATCATTCGACCTATCAGATAGCAGTCCAGATTCTCAATGAAGAGCTTGAACATGAGCACGATATCGAGGATTGGTTAAGAGATATTGCCCGAATGAAAGAAGAGCTGAAAAAACTAAGAATGTAATCCAATATTACCTGGTGCTCATCACTGTTAATTCACATGTTTTTGAACAGCCCTAGTAAGTGCCTTGAGTAATATATCCTGTTTTAAGGGTTTTGAAAGGTAGAAGTTAAAACCAGCTTCTAATGCTCTTTTTTTATCGTATACACTGGTATATGCAGTTTGGGCAATTACGACAACATGTGGACAGTTTTTTTTAAGTTCATCAATAAGCTGAAAGCCATCGGTATCGGGAAGTTGAATATCCAATAAGATAACATCCATGTATGGATGTAGGCGACAAAGTTCTAATGCTTCCTGCCCTGTGCTGGCAAAATGTATGATAGCACCGGTATCGGTGAGATATTCTTTTAAAAGCATGCGATTATAATCGATATCCTCTACTACCAAAATATGCTTGTCGGACAGGATAGTTTTGTCAAAAATAGGTAGTGTGTTGGAGATAGAATTCGTACTGGACGAATACGCCTGGGCTGGTACCGTGAAAGTTATAATGGTGGTATCGTCATTGGGTAAAATTACCTCGGTTTGTCCGCCTATATATTGAATAATCTTTTTAAATATGTGAAGGTTAAGCTCTTGCGGATACGATATCTGTGTTTTAGAGGCTTTGAATAATGCTGCTACCTTTGAAGCATATAGTTCCAGAGGGAAAGCCGAAGTAACCTTAACGATAAATTTCACATGCATGGCATCTATATCGTAGCTAATATTGATCTGGAGTTGGTTTTTATCATCGTATAGAAACATGAAAAGATTGAGAAACAGCTGATAAATTAATTGATTATCGATGATTAAAAAGGCTTCTTCATCGCTATAGGATTTTGATAAGGAGAGTTGGATATGAGCTGAAAAATCAGGAATTTCTCGGGTTAATCGAAGTTGAATATCGTCGAGTAACATATTCAGATTCTCAATGTCGGTAGCGGTCCGCAATGGGTAATTTTCATTGAAATGGCTTTGCAAATAATTTGAAATAAGCCATTGAATCTTGCGTGCATTTACCTGAATGATATTAAGATATTGTTGTTTTTTATCCGGGTTGCTGCTTTCATAGTCCAAAAGTGTTGTGAAACCAATGATGGCATTGATTGCATCAAAAATATCGTGTCCCAGGTTGTGGTAAAAGTTAGCGTCAAACATCAAAGGCGGTTGCTCTTTATTCTCTGCATCTTGAGGAATAAAAAGCAATATTGCCGTTGGCACATCCTTTACCATGCTGTAATTTCCCCAGAGTGCATAGGTTTGTTTTTTTAAATCAATTTTTACATTCGATATTTTGCCTGTATTGATGAGCATTTGAATATTTTCAGGAGAGAGTATGCCTAGTTCGTTCAATTGAACGTCGAGTATCTCTTCACTTTTTCTGTCCAATATCCTGGCCATTGCCTCATTCACGTCTTTGACCTTTATTTCTTTTTGCATTTCGATCAACATAGCCGGTAAGGGTATCATTTGTATCAGGTCGGTCAACGATATTTCTTTTTCCAGCATACTTTCGTATTCGATAAGCTGTTCTAATTCATTTTCAACCTCTTTACGAGTAGCCAACAAAATGATTCTGCCTGCTACCCACATACCCAGGGATAAGACGATGATAAGTATTGCACGGTCGATGCTAATGGTGTTGGCAAAATAGTTGTACAGAAACAGTCCACCTCCCATAAAAAAGCAAAGCATTCCCCAGATCTGGATTGAATTTTTAAAATACCAACGTATGGTTCGGCGGGTATCAAACATATAGGTGGATTTTATCGAAAGTTAATAAAAAGATTGATTATTTAAAAATTGTATTTGAAACCAGGTATGATTTTTATTAAAAAACCTCAAACATGTTGTTACCTCTGAAGAAAACATGTAATACAGGATGGCACTGGTTTAATTTTTAGATAAAAAAAAAAAGAACCGATTGCTTTCGGTTCTTTGTAATGAGAAGAGAGCACATGTATTTATCCAAGATAATCTTTCAAAAATTTACTCCGATTGGAATGACGTAAGCGTCGGATAGCTTTTTCTTTGATTTGTCGAACGCGTTCGCGAGTGAGTCCTAATTTTTCGGCAATTTCATCGAGCGACATTTCTGTACAACCAATTCCGAAGAAGCATTTAATGATTTCACGTTCACGTTCGGTAAGGGTTTCAAGAGCACGTTCTACTTCTTTGGTAAGTGATTCACGAATCAAGGCTCGGTCGGCAAGCGGGGAGTCGGGATTCGACATTACATCGAGTAAGGTGCTATCCTCGCCATCGAGCAAAGGAGCATCGACCGAAACATGTTTGCCCGACACACGCATGGTTTCGGCCAACTTATCTTTGGGCATGTCGAGTAGCTGAGCCAGTTCCTCGGGAGTAGGTGCACGTTCGTGTTCCTGCTCAAAGAGTGCATAGGCCTTGTGTATGCGATTCAAGGAACCAATCTGATTAAGCGGCAAGCGTACAATGCGAGCTTGTTCGGCAAGAGCCTGTAATATCGATTGACGTATCCACCATACGGCGTATGAGATAAATTTAAATCCTCGTGTTTCATCAAATTTCTCAGCTGCCTTCATCAATCCCAGATTCCCTTCATTGATGAGGTCGGGTAATGTTAAACCTTGATTCTGATATTGTTTGGCAACAGAAACTACAAAACGTAAATTGGCGCGTGTAAGCTTTTCTAATGCAGCTTTATCACCTTTTTTAATGCGTTGCGCAAGCTCAACCTCCTCTTCTACTGTGATAAGTTCTTCTCTTCCTATTTCCTGTAAATACTTGTCAAGAGAAGCACTTTCTCGATTAGTAATAGACTTGGTGATTTTTAACTGTCTCATTGCTATACCTTTAAAAACGCATGCAAAGGTATGTTAAAAGAAATTTAAATTCAATATAAATTAAGGCATTGCAAGAGATTATCGCGATGATTTTATTTGCATTAAACGTGTTATTTTGACATTAAATTCTATTATCGGACAAAACCGTACCATGCGATGCCCCACTGGTATACCTGAGGAAAGAAACTAAATGCCAGAATCAACAGAACGCACGTTGCCATGGTAACCAAAATGAGACGATTCGTTGAGATACTTTCTATTCTGTTCTCTCCATTCTCGATAAACATGATACGAACAATGCGCAAGTAGTTGTAAAGTGATAGGATAAGGTTGATAGCGGCTACAACGAGTACCCAATAGTACATAGGCTGGATACCTGCTGTTAGCAAAAATAATTTGCCAAAGAAACCTGCCGTAGGCGGTATTCCTGCCAATGAAAATAGCGCAATTGCCATAAATAAAGCATATGTAGGAAAGCGATGGTATAGCCCTTTGTATGCATCGAGGGTGACCCTGCCGGTGGTACTTTCGACAATACTTACAACTCCGAAGGCAGTAATGTTGCTCAACAGGTAAACAATTATAAAGTAAAAAACTGCACCCAGCGAATGAGGGGAAAAGCCTATATATGCTACTAAAATGTATCCTACCTGACTTATTGATGAAAATGCTAAGAGGCGTTTGATGTTTTCCTGCCGCAGAGCAAAAAGATTACCAATGGTCATACTCAGTATAGCAAGCAGTGAGACGATGAGAGTCCATCCCTCTTGTAGGTGTCCAAATATTTTAAATAAAACGTTGAAAAGCACAAACACAATGGCAGCTTTTGAAATTGATGCCAGGTAGTTGGTTACCGCAGTGGGCGCACCCTCGTATACGTCGGCTGTCCAAAGATGAAAAGGTACTACCGACATCTTGAAAAATACCCCCGAGATAAAGAAGATAAATGCTGCCAGATGAAGCGGCTGGCTTTGCATGGCGTTGGCAAGATCGTTGAAATACAAGCTACCGCTCACACCATATAATAGAGAAATACCAAACAACATGATGGCTGTTGAAAAAGCTGAGGACAGGATGAGTTTTATACCGGCTTCCGACGATTTTTGAGACGACATCTCAAAATTGGCCAGGGCAGCAAGCGGTATGGTGGACATCTCAAGTCCCAGGTAAAAAGGCAAAATGTGTGTACTCGAGAGCATCAAAAATATACCCAGCATGCTTGTAAGAAGTAGTATATAGTGTTCGGCCTGTACGGTGGTTTTTTTTAACCATTCATTGCCCATGACGGATATTAGTAGCAAAGCTATATTGAGAATATTTTTTTCAAAAGCAATGAGCGAATTCGTGCGAAAAAAATTACCAAAGGCTTCACCATGGGGCATGGGAACAAAACCTAAAAGGATATTGACGACAAGTAACAGGTTAATCAATGGAATAAAGTAAGGTTTCTTATCAATATCAGTGAGTTTGCCGACCAATAGAACGACAATAATGCCAATCAATACCCATTCAAAGCGTAAAAGTGTAAAATCCATAGTCGAATCACTTTATAACATTATTCATAATAGTCAACACATCATGGTTAAGTAGCTGAATAAAAAGGAAAGGGAAAAAGCCCATCATGACAATGCCCGACATGAGCAAGAAAATAACGGCTTTTTCGTTCCATGTTGCATCTTTTAGCACAGCATACTCTTTGTGCGAGATGGTACCCCACAAAGTTGACCCCAGAGCCCGTAGGATATATACAGCAGTAACCACGATGGAGGCTGCTGCAACAATAGTGGCTATGCGGTAAAGCAATCCCGTTCTTTCCCATGAACCAACAAAAACAGTAGCTTCGGCAATAAAGCCACTCAAGCCGGGCAGCCCAAGCGAACATAGTCCTACCACAATGAATGCTGAACCAATAAAAGGAAGTGGTTTCATCAATCCGCCCATTTCATTGATCATTCGTGTATGGGTTCGTTCGTATAGCATACCAATTGCGGCAAAGAAAAGAGCTGTCATCACCCCATGCGAAACCATTTGCAAAATAGCTCCCATCAACCCAGCCCGGGTTAACATGGCTATACCCAGTACCACAAAACCACAATGACTAACAGAAGAGTAGGCATTCATGTACTTCAAATCTTTCTGCATCATGGTGGCAAAAGCTCCGTAAAGGATGGCAATGGAGGCAAGTATGATATATATCCACGAAAGTTCTTGAGCAGCTTCGGGCAATAAAAAGGTTGAAATGCGCAAGCATCCATATCCGCCCAGCTTCATCGATATCCCGGCCAGAAACATCGAGGCCGCTGTAGGAGCCGATGAGTGTCCATCGGGTGCCCAGGTATGAAAGGGAAATAGTGCCGTAAAAATTCCAAATCCGGTAAAGGTCAACAGGTAAAGGACTCGCTGTACTTCAATGGGCAACGATAGGTGCACCAGTTCTTTGATATCCCAGGTGGATGTACCCCCGTATATGCCAGAATAATGATAAAAACCCAGCAGTCCCAGTAGTATAAGCGAAGAACCTCCCATGAGCATCAACGCTAACTTCATCGCACTGTATTCCTTTTTCCCACTTCCCCAAATGCCAATGAGCAAATATTTGGGAATAACAGCAAGCTCAAGAAAGAAAAACAGTACAAACAGGTTGGTGGAAATAAAGAAACCATAAGCACCCAGACTCAGAAGTATTATCAGCGCAAAAAAATCCTTGATTCGTGTCTGTATATTCCACGAAACCAATATCCCCGAAAAAACTACCAGGGCTGTTAGTACAATCATTATCAGGGAAATACCATCTACTCCCATTGAAAAATGGATGGACAACGAAGGAAACCATGTAATTCGATTTTCGAAAAGATATGCATCTGTCCACCCAGCGGCTCGATAGCGGTAGTAAGAAATAATGAGAACCAGCGAATATAACAATTGAATACCGCTACCAATCAAGCTTACAATTTTTATTGTTTTATCCTTTTTAAGCAATAGTATGGTTAAAAGGGTCAATAAGGGAATCCATATCAGCATCAACAGGTTCATATCGATATTTTTAATTTATTAGATTATAACCATAAGCATACAGTAAAATACTTAAAAGAATAATCACCCCACCCAAAAAATACATGGTATAGGACTGCACATTTCCCGATTGTATTCTTTTAATAGCCTGCGAAAAATACATACTACCCCAGGCCATGGCATTCATGGTTCCGTCGACGATGTTACGGTCGAACCAGGCAATGGGGCGTCCGATGAGATTAAAAATAATTTTGTGGGTAACAAATTGATATAGTTCGTCGAAATAAAATTTTCGATAGGTCCAGCGATAAAAATTTTTTAAGAGAGATACAAATTTATCGGGATACGAAGTAGATTTTGCATACCATAGCGTTGCCAGCAGAATGGCCAATAACGAACCCCCTACGGGCACTGCAGCCATACCTAATTCAAAGGATATTTGTACTTTTTCCAAACCGACCGAAATAAATTGGCCAAAGGGGATGAAACCATTCAGGAGGGTTCCCAGCGTAAGTATAATAAGTGGAATGCTAAACAAAGCATGTTCGTGGTGTCGGTGATGTTCAGCAGGTTTGTTCCAGAATATTAGATAATATAAGCGAAACATGTAGAAGGTAGTCAAACTACTGCCGATAACGGCAAGCCAGAAAATAACGGGGTTGGCATGATGCGTAGCGGTTAGTATGGCTTCTTTGCTAAAGAATCCCGATAGCGGAGGGATACCCGAAATGGCCAGTGTTGCCAGTAGAAAAGCAATATGGGTGGTGGGTAACGACTTGCGTAGACCGCCCATTTGCGCTACCTCGTTACTATGCACCGCATGAATGATGACGCCTGCTGCAAGGAAAAGCAAGGCTTTGAAAAATGCATGGGTAAATAGGTGAAATAGCGAAGCGGTATATCCCAGCGTTTCGCCATGGCTGTATGCGGTGATACCCAGCGAAAACATCATATATCCAATTTGCGAGATGGTAGAGTAGGCCAGCACCCGTTTAATATCGGTTTGGGTACATGCAATCAGCGCAGCCAGTAGGGCAGATATAATTCCTACCCAGCTGATAATATGCAGCACCTCAGGGGTAAGTACAAAATATACAGGAAATAAGCGTGCCACCAGATATACCCCTGCGACCACCATGGTAGCTGCATGAATCAACGCAGATACAGGGGTTGGGCCTTCCATGGCATCGGGTAACCAGATATGTAGGGGAAACATGGCTGACTTCCCAGCTCCACCAATAAATATTAAAAACATGGCAATGGATATTACCGATAACCCTCCTACCATGTGCATTTTTATGTTTCCGGATGTTAAAGTATCAGGTGAGCTCAGGCGTTCGATAAGCATGGGTATATCGAGGGTTTTGGCTTCAAAGCTCAATATTAGAATGCCCACCAGAAAACCCAGGTCGGCAAAACGTGTAACAATAAAAGCTTTTTTGGCTGCTGCAACAGCCGAGGGTCGTTGATAATAAAAGCCAATCAGTAAAAAAGAAGAAACACCCACTAATTCCCAGAAAACATATATCTGAAAAATATTGACCGATAATACCAACCCCAACATGGAGAAAGTAAACAGGGAGAGATAGGCAAAATAACTTCCGTATCTCTCTTCGCCTTTTAAGTATTCGATGCTGTACAAATGTACCATGAAGGATACAAAGGTTACCACTGCTACCATCATAATCGAAAGTGAGTCGAGCAGCAAACCCATGTTAATTGCCAGGTGTTCGTTAAAGGTAAGCCAGGGAAAATTAAATAGTATCATCGTTGATTTTCCATCCGACATTACCCAATAGTTAAAGGCAATAAACGCTGCTATCAGGGAAATAATACCTGTAGAAATGCTTCCAATAATACCAGCGGTAATACCCGAAAGTCGTTTGCCAAAAAATGCTAAACCTACAAAGGTGAGAAAGGGTAATATCAAAACAAGTATGCTAAGATTCATTGCCATTCAAGTTTACTGGTTATTAATGCTTCATCGTGTTGGTATCTTCTATATCAATCGTGTTAAATTTTCGGTATAGATTGATAATTATAGCTATTGCAAGCGAAACTTCGGCTGCTGCAATGGCTATGATGAAAATATTGAAAAATATACCTTCGAGTTGTTGAGGGTATAAGTATTTATTGAAGGCTACAAAGTTTATATTTACACTGTTGAGAATCAGCTCAATTGAAATAAGCATGGTAATCAGGTTGCGTCTTGTAAAAAAACCATATATTCCAATGAAAAACAGGGCAGTACTGAGGATGAGGATGTGTAGCAATGGTATACCTTCCATAGTATTTAGTTTTTAGCTTGTTGTTGTTTTGGGCGAATGGCAATTACTATACTTCCTATCAAGGCTGCCAGTAAAAGAAAGCTTATAATTTCGAAAGGAAGTACATAGCCATAATTTTTATAATCGAGCAATTGATGTCCAATGTTTTCAACCGTGGGATTAAATTTTTCGGGATTAATGCCGGTGTTGAAGTTGTGATGTGCAAGCATATCGATGGTGAGTAAAAAACCAGCCAACGATAAAATAAGTGCTGGGACAATGCGCTTAATAAGTTTTTTCGGCATTTTTTCACCTACCTGATGGGTGAGAAAGATGGAAAAAATGATTAAGACAACAATACCACCTACATAAACGATAATTTGAATGGCCGCAATAAATTCAACATCCATCATAAAGTATAGGGCAGCTATCCCCAGTAGGGAAAAGAGCAGATATATGGCCGATCGAAAAATGCGGCGACATACAATTACCATAAAGGCAAAAAATAATACCAAACCCGAAATCGTATAGAAAAGTATTTGCTCAAGTGTCATAGCATTCAAGTTTTGATTATGCCTGCTTCTCAGTTTTTTTCTCTTTTAGCCTGGAACCAGGGCGGTTGAGTTCATATATAAGTTTCGACTTATCGTACACGCTAAATTCGAAACCATTGTCCATGACAATGGCATCGCTGGGACAGGCATCGATGCATAGCTGACATAAGGTACAGCTTCCCAGATTGTATACCCATCGGTCGAGCACTTTCTTTTTAGTTCCATCGGGCATGTCAATATTTTTTGAGATAATCTGTATTGACCCATTTGGACATGCCAGCTGGCAAAGCGTACAGGCAGTGCAGTTGTGCTCATTGTTTTCGTCGTGGGGCATGACTACCCTTCCTTTGAATCGTTGTGGAATATACAGCGTATCCCGATTTTCAGGATATTGTTGGGTCAATATTTTCGAAGGACGAACCAGGTACGAACCGGTTAGTTTCATCCCCTTGAGCAAAGCTACGATAGCTTTAAAAATGGAGGTAAAATATCGTTTTGCTGCATTCATACGGTCTTTTTTAAAAAATCCATCCCAACCAGGTTACGATAGCACCAATCACCAGGTTTACCATTCCAATGGGAAGCAAGTATTTCCATTCCAGTTTTAATAATTGGTCGATTCGCAAGCGTGGGAAAGTCCATCGAAACCATATAATCATGAAAAGGCTGATAAATACTTTACCGAAAAACCACAAAAATGGAGGTATTTTATCCATTAAGTGGTTAAAGGTTTCCCAATTTGCTATGTGCAGGGGCATCCAACCGCCCAGGAAAAGGGTGGTACCCAACATCGAAACAATAAACATGTTGGTATATTCGGCCAGGAAAAACATGGCAAACTGCATTCCGGAATACTCTGTATGGAAACCTGCGGTAAGTTCCTGCTCTGCCTCTGCAAGGTCGAAGGGTGCACGGTTAAGTTCGGCCGTGCTGGCAATGGCAAAAATAACAAATGCGATGATGGCAGGGATATGTCCCTTGAAGATCCACCAGCCATCGGCTTGCGATTGTATAATGCCCGAAACACTTAACGACCCACTCATCATGACAATGGTCAATATTGCAATGCCAGCCGAAAGTTCGTAGCTAACAATCTGAGCCCCACTACGCATAGCCCCTAAGAGAGAATATTTGTTGTTGCTCGACCATCCTGCCATTAAAATTCCAATGACCCCCACACTGCTGATGCTGGTGATATAGAGTACCCCAATATTCATGTCCCATAATTGTAATGTGGGCGAAAATGCGATGGGGGCAAAAGCTAAAAAGCTCACGGTAAGTACCAGATACGGGGCTATGTGGAATAGTTGTTTATCGGCTTGGGCAGGGGTAAGACTTTCCTTCAACATGAGCTTAAATACATCGGCAAAAGCCTGAAGGGTACCCCATTTACCCACGCGCATGGGACCTAATCGCATTTGCATGAAGGCTGCTATCTTACGTTCGAGGTAGATTGAAATAACAGCCATTACAACTACCAGCGTAATAATAACCAGTCCCACCAGTATGTATCCAACATAAGGTGCCCATAAGGGGCCAAATATGTCATTCAATTTTTGTCCTATCCAATGTATCATCATACATTTTCATTTATCTGTCAATATCGGGAATGATTAAATCGAGGGAGGCCATAATGGCTACAAGGTCACCTATTTTACCCCCCAGGCTCATAGGTTTTAATGCCCCCAGGTTCGAAAAATTGGGAGTACGAAATTTTATGCGGTAGGGCTTATTGCTACCATCACTTACAAGATATACCCCTAATTCACCCCTGGCTGTTTCAACCCTTTGATAGTACTCGCCGACGGGTAATTTAATGATGCCTTTGATTTTTGTTCGATATTCACCTGTAGGTATGTTGTCGATAAGCTGTTCGATGATATTCATCGATTGTTTCATTTCTTCCAGTCGAACGCGATAGCGTGCAAAGCAGTCGCCCTCTGTGGCGATAATTTCGTCGAATGATACGCGATCGTAAGCATCGTACGGATTTTTCTTACGCACATCACAGCTTATTCCCGATGCTCTTGCTACCGGACCACTGCAGCTAAGCGCTATTGCATCTTCTTTCGATAAATATCCTATACCCTGTGTTCGCGATTGAAAAATTGGATTACCCGTCAGCAACTCATCGTATTCATGAATGTTTTCTCTGAATTGTTTAATCAGTTGCTTGACTTTTCTTACAAAATCGGGATGAATATCGTTCATCACACCACCTGGTACACAATAATTCATGGTTAGTCGTGACCCGCAGGTTTCTTCGAAAATTTCGAGAATCATTTCGCGTTCCCTAAAAGCATAGAAAAATGGGGAAACGGCACCCATATCCAGACCGGTAGAACCCCACCAGAGTTGGTGCGATGCCAGTCGTGTCAACTCTGCCATGAGGGTACGGATTACTTTGGCACGTTCGGGGACTTCGGTTTGTAATCCTTTTTCAATAACCAAACAACAGGCCTGATTGTTAATATGTGCCGAAAGGTAATCCATCCGGCTGGTAAGGTATATAAATTGCTTATAGGTAAGCGATTCGCTCATTTTTTCTATTCCCCGGTGAATGTAACCCAAAAAAGGGCGCAGGTCTACAATTTTTTCCCCATCGAGCTTAAGCTGTAAATGAAGGACACCATGGGTGGAGGGGTGTTGTGGCCCTACGTTAATGATAAATTCATCGTCCGAAGACTGTATAATATGGCTTTCGATATGCTGTTCCATATTCAATTAATCAATAGTTGGTGCGACTTTAAATAATTATCGGCAACCTCACTGGCTTTATAGCTTTTGCGTAGGGGATATCCGTCCCAGTCATCGGGCATAAAAAGTCGTCGCAGATCGGAGTGTCCGGTAAAAGTAATTCCAAACATATCGTACACTTCCAATTCGAACAGTTCTGCAGCTTTCCAGAAAGAAACCACCGAGGGAATCTCAAGCTGAGATTCATCCAGTTCGGTTTTCACTATTAGCTCGTGACCATGTGTTGTGGAACGCAGGTGGTAAAGCACTTCGAGCCTAGGGGTACGATCGACAGCTGTTAAACATACCAACATGTCGAAACGCAAATCGGGGTGCGTTGTCAATTTTTCGCATGCCGATAAAAGGGAGTCCCTGCTTATTTCAATCGCAGGAAATTGTGCCCAACTGGTCAAAGTTAATTCTGGAAATATTTTTTTTATAGCTTCTTCTACGGGTTGCGACATGTCTGCTATTTTTTAGGTTTTTCAATTACGTACGCTTTTGTGTTTTTAATTTTTTCCTGCAGTTTTATCATTCCGTGCAATAACGCTTCGGGACGTGGTGGGCAACCCGGGATATAAACATCCACAGGGACAATTTTATCAATACCATTGACTACCGAATAGGAATGCAGCATAAAGGGACCACCGGTTATATTGCATGCCCCCATCGCAATTACGTATTTAGGTTCAGGCATCTGGTCGTATAGTCGCTTCAGCACCGGAGCCATTTTCAAGGTAATCGTACCCGCTACTATAATTAAATCGGCCTGACGAGGGGAGGCTCGAGCTACCTCAAAACCAAATCGCGACCAGTCGTACTTCGCTGAAGCAGCCGACATCATTTCAATAGCACAGCAACTTGTGCCAAATATCAATGGCCATAACGAATTGCTACGTGCCCAGTTGGCAAAACGGTCAATCTGTGTTATGATGATACTCGAATGTCCGCTCTTGTCTTGATAAACTTCGCCTGGGAAGTCGTCAAATTGTTTTTGAATTACATCCATGTAAGTGCTTTCTTTTTGTATGCGTATAACAACCCAAAAAAGAGAATAGCAATGAAAAAGATTATTTCAATAAGAGCTACAAGTCCTACCTGTTTGAACACTACCGCCCATGGATACATAAACACTATCTCGACATCAAAAATTAAAAATACTAGCGAAAAAAGATAATATCCTACATTAAACTGTACCCATGTGGTTCCGTGTGTTTGTACACCGCATTCGTATGGTTCAGCTTTGATCGGGTTGGGACGACTGTAGGAGAGAATTTTGTTGAGCCCGATGGCTAAGGCAGCAAACCCCAGGCCGCTTAGAAAAAGTACAAGCAAACTGGTTATTCCCATGTGTCAAAATTTTTGCAAATATATAATTATTTATATATGTTCAATTATTGTTGGTGCAAAATTATTAAAATAATTTGGGTTCTGAAATACTTAAATTATTTTTTTTGCTATTTTTGTCCTAAATTTAAGCAAAAATTTAAAAAACAATACCTATGCTAAATTTTGAATTTCAGAATCCTACACGAATTGTGTTTGGGAAAGATCAGGTTTCCCAATTATCAAGGCTATTGCCTCGCGATGCAAAGATTTTGTTTACTTATGGGCAGGGAAGCATTAAGCGAAATGGTGTGTATGATGCTGTGTTAGGAGCGCTAAAGGGCTTTACCTATGTTGAATTTGGTGGAATCGAGCCTAATCCTTCGTACGAGACGCTTATGAAAGCGGTTGAAATTGTTAAGAAGGAAGGTATTTCTTTCTTGTTAGCAGTGGGAGGAGGTTCGGTGATTGATGGTACTAAATTTATTGCTGCTGCCCCATTTGTTGCAGGGGATCCCTGGGACATTTTAACTGGAAAAGCTGAGGTTACGAAGGCATTACCCCTGGGTACGGTATTAACGCTGCCGGCTACGGGTACCGAAATGAATGGCAATGCTGTAATTTCAAGGTATTCTACTAAGGAAAAGTTAGCATTTAGTAGTCCGCTGGTTAAGCCCGTATTTTCAATTCTCGACCCCCAGTACTGTTTTACGTTGCCCGATACGCAAATTAGCAATGGGGTGGTCGATGCCTTTGTTCATGTGATGGAGCAGTACTTAACCTATCCTGTTGGGGCTGGTGTGCAGGATGGATTTTCTGAAAGCCTGTTACGTACGCTAATGGAAGTGGGACCCAAAGTACTGCACAATAAAACCAATTATACCTATGCCGCTACCTTTATGTGGGCTACAACCATGGCGCTGAATGGTTTAATCAGTGCAGGGGTTCCGGAGGACTGGAGTACCCATGCCATTGGACATGAACTTACAGCTTTGCACGGTATCGATCATGCAAAAACGCTTGCCATCGTATTGCCTGGGGTGATGCATGTGATGCGCGAAAACAAAAAAGATAAGCTTATCCAGTATGGGCATCGTGTGCTGGGAATTCAAAATCCTTCTGCCGATAATATCGATCAAATCATTGCAATGACCGAAGCATTTTTCCATGCAATGCAAATTAAAACACGTCTTTCTGATTACGGCGTTGGAAAGGACACGGTGCAAATTATCGTTGATCGTTTCCGTCAGCGCAATCAACTGTTGGGCGAACGTGCCGATATGGGACCTGAAGTGATTGAGAAGGTTTTACTTAGCCGTTTATAATACTATGTTTCGCTGGATAATCAACAAATTCTTTCCCCGGTCAGAGTGGCTTTTTGCTGCCATTCTGATGGCGGGGATATTTTTTGGTTTTGTGCTGTATGCCTTTTATTTATCGCGTGCATGGTCGTATGTATCCGATAAACCTGAGACTTGCATTAACTGTCATGTGATGAGCACAGAGTATCTTACCTGGTTGCATAGTTCGCATGCTCGACAGGTATGTAACGACTGTCATGTACCGCATGAGAATGTGTTTAAAAAGTATTTTTTTAAGGCAAAGGATGGTTTGCGACATGCCACTATTTTTACGCTGCGTACCGAACCACAGGCCATTATCATGAAACCTGAAGGACAGAAAGCTGTGATGAATAATTGCTTACGTTGCCATGCCCCTCTTTTTGCATACATTGAGCGGAAGACTGGCAATGATGAAGCGTTTAGTTCAAGAGCCTGCTGGAATTGTCACCGCGAAACACCCCATGGCCGCGTGAAGAGCCTGTCGGCCACCGAAAAAGTAATGGTGCCCTTACCGGGAAGTGCGGTTCCAATGTGGTTAAAACAATTGATGAAATGATCATAATACATAAGCGAGTATGAAATTAATTTCTCATACTTGCTTGATTTTAGTGCACAAACCATATTAAATGCGAGTTCCATCTGACCAAATTAAAAAACAGTTTAATAATTATATTCGGAGAAAAAAACACATAATATTATGAAGAGCATTAATCAAATTATTCGAGAAAAGCCGTGGATGGGATGGGTAATCTTTTTTTCGTCACTGGCTATTACTTTTTTTCTTGGCCTACTGGCATCCTCAATAATGGAACGAAGGGCAGAATCTCTTGCCGTACGTGCTGTACCGGCAAAAATCGAACCCTTTGAAGGTAGATGGGAGGCATGGGGTAAATACTTTCCAAAGGAATACGAATCGTATTTACGCACTTCCGACACCAGTTTTCGTACGCAATATGGTGGCAATGCCACCCGCGATATGCTGGCCGAAGAGCCGGAATTGGTAATTCTTTGGGCTGGCTACCCTTTTAGTAAGGATTATAAGCAGGGCAGGGGGCACTATTATGCAGTGGAAGATGTGCTAAAATCGTTACGTACCGGAGCGCCTATGAAACCCGATGATGGTCCCATGCCAGGAACGTGCTGGACCTGCAAAAGTCCCGATGTGCTTAAACAGATGAATAAGCTGGGTATAGAGGGTTTCTATGGCAAGAAATTGTCATCGTTTCTCAGCGAGATTAAGAATCCCATTGGTTGTGCCGATTGTCACGATCCTGCTACCATGCAGCTTCAGATTACGCGTCCGGCCTTGCTTGAAGCTATGGCTACCATGGGAAAAGATATCAACACGGTTACTCATCAGGAAATGCGAACGCTGGTGTGTGCACAGTGTCATGTGGAGTACTATTTTAAGGGCGAAAAGAAGTATCTTGTGTTTCCCTGGTCGAAAGGAATGTCTGTCGATAGCATTGAAAAATACTACGATGAACTGGCTTTTTCGGATTGGACTCACCCGCTCAGTCGAACACCCATGCTTAAAGCTCAGCACCCTGATTACGAGCTTTATATGATGGGTATTCATGCTCAGCGTGGTTTGTCCTGTGCCGATTGTCACATGCCCTATGTAAGTGAGGGTGGAACAAAATATACCAATCATCACATCGTTAGCCCACTGTACCACATCAATAAAACGTGTCAGGTATGCCATCGCGAAAGTGAAGAGGAACTCAGACGCAACGTATATGAACGACAGGAAAAGATAGCCCGTGAACGTCACCGCCTGGCAAGTTTGCTGGTTCGAGCCCATTACGAGGCAAAGGCTGCATGGGATAAAGGGGCTACCGAAAAGGAAATGCAACCAATTTTACAACTCATTCGCCATGCCCAATGGCGTTGGGATTTTGCAGCAGCAAGCCATGGTGCGGCCTTCCATGCACCCCTTGAAGTGATGAGAATTATTGCATCTGGCATTGATAGGGTACAGGATGCGCGCTTGCAATTAGCCAGAATATTAGCAGCTAAAGGCGTGAATGAAGTACCTATTCCTGATATCTCTACGAAAGAAAAAGCCCAAAAAGCAATAGGATTGGATATGGCAAAACTCAATCAGGAAAAAGCAGCCTTCCTACAAAAAGTGGGCATGTAATATTATAGGTGTAATGGACATTTTTCAGGCTGCAGCATAGTTAAAAAAGGTATCGTACTCATAGAAAAGGCTAACAAAAGACAGTTTTTAGTCTAATCTTCTAATAAACAGCCAGGATTTTGTCCAGTACGTAAAAATGGCTCATTTCAAAAACAGTAATAGAACACGGATACCACGAATGCTACGGATAGTCACGGATGAAATCAGCGTTAATCCGTTCAATCCGCGTCATTCGTGTGCTATTAACAGGTACCATAAAATCGACCCGAAAACCGTATGTATTACAACGAATCGGGTCGATTTTTTTTATTTTTGCCTTACAAAGATCTGAATCGGAACCCCGGAAAAGTTGTAATGTTCCCTCAGCTTATTTTCAAGATATCGTTTGTAGGGTTCCTTGATGTATTGAGGAAGATTGGCAAAAAAAACAAACGAAGGATATGGCGTAGGAAGTTGAGTTACATATTTGATTTTGATAAGCTTTCCCTTTACTGCTGGTGGAGGATAGTTTTCAATAGCCGCAAGCATAACCTCATTCAGTTGTGAGGTAGGGATTCGTTGACGCCGGTTTTCAAATACCATAATGGCTGTTTCAAGTGCCTTGTGAATACGTTGTTTGGTAAGGGCCGAAGTAAAAATGATGGGTACATCGTTAAATGGGGCTATTCGTTGTTGTATAATTTTTTTGTATTCTTCTGTGGTATGCGTATTTTTTTCAATTAAGTCCCATTTATTGACCAATATTACTATCCCTTTTTTGTTTTGTTGACAGAGACGGAAAATATTAATATCCTGAGCTTCGATACCTACTGTAGCATCGAGTAGCAACAGACAGACATCCGATTTTTCGATGGCTCGGATCGATCGCATCACAGAGTAAAACTCAATATTATCTTTTATTTTACTTTTTTTACGTAAGCCAGCTGTGTCGACAAGGTAAAAATCGTAATTGTATTTGTTATATCGTGTAAAGATGGAATCACGCGTGGTTCCAGCGATGGGGGTAACAATATTTCTTTCTTCGCCCAGTAGCGCATTTACCAGTGACGACTTGCCCACGTTGGGGCGTCCTACAATGGTAATTTTGGGTAAATCCTCGGGGTCTTCGACAGGGGTGTCTGGTAAAATGGATACAATTTTATCCAGCAGGTCGCCGGTACCGCTTCCCGACATGGAAGAAATAGGCATCACCTCTTCGAATCCCATTTGCAAAAACTCGTACGACTGGTGTACCAATTCGATATTATCGGCTTTGTTGGCTACCAGAATGGTTTTTTTCCCCGAACGGCGCAGTAAATCGGCAACTGCTTTGTCCAGTTCGGTTAGTCCACTGATAACATCAACCATAAACAGAATTAAATCGGCCGTGTCGATGGCAAGCTCAACCTGTCGATTAATTTCTTTTTCAAAAATATCATCCGAATCGGTTACGTAACCGCCCGTATCGATGACCGAAAACTCTTTTCCATTCCATTCGGCTTTGCCATAATGCCGATCGCGTGTTGTACCGCTGGTTTCGTCCACTATTGCTTCCCTCGACCCAATTAGTCGGTTGAATAGCGTTGATTTTCCTACATTAGGCCGACCCACAATAGCTACAATGTTGCTCATGTTGATGATTTTTAGGAACGCAAATTTAACAAATGCGTTCTGAAAAGATAAATCAGGGGATAAAAATAAAGGCTATCCACCCGGGATAGCCTTTTATTTAGTATCAAGTCATTGTTTACTTAACGGTGTCCATGTAAGCAATCATATCGAGCAGCTTGTTGGAGTAACCCCATTCGTTGTCGTACCAAGCAATTACCTTAACGAAGTTGGGGTTGAGCATAATACCAGCTTTAGCATCGAAGATAGAGGTGCGAGGATCGGTGATGAAATCGCTCGATACAACTTCATCCTCGGTGTATCCAAGAATACCTTTAAGTTCACCTTCAGAGGCTTCTTTCATTTTCTTGCAAATTTCTTCGTAGGTGGTAGCCTTTTCCAGGCGGCAGGTAAGGTCTACAACCGACACGTTCAGCGTGGGAACGCGGAAAGCCATACCGGTGAGTTTGCCTTTGAGTTCGGGAATAACTTTGGTTACAGCTTTAGCAGCACCGGTGGACGAAGGAATAATATTACCTGCAGCAGCACGGCCACCTCTCCAGTCCTTTGCCGACACGCCATCTACGGTTTTTTGGGTAGCGGTGGTGGCATGAACGGTAGTCATAAGACCTTCTACAACACCAAAATTGTCGTGCAGCACCTTGGTGATGGGAGCAAGACAGTTGGTGGTACATGAAGCATTCGAAATGATGCTCATATCCTTGGTGTAGGTCTTATGGTTTACACCATACACAAACATGGGGGTGTCGTCTTTCGAAGGTGCCGACATAATTACTCTCTTGGCGCCAGCCTTAATGTGGGCTTCTGCCTTAGCTTTTTCGAGGAAAAGACCAGTCGATTCTATCACATATTCAGCTCCTACTTCATCCCATTTCAGGTTAGCAGGATCTTTTTCAGAGGTTACGCGAATAGCTTTGCCATTAACAACCAGCTTTCCGTCCTTTACTTCAACGGTTCCGTTAAAACGACCATGAACGGTGTCGTAACGCAACATGTACGACATGTACTCTACGTCAATGAGGTCGTTAATTCCAACAATCTCAATATCATTGCGGAGTTGTGCAGCCCTGAATGCCAGACGGCCTATACGACCAAAACCGTTAATACCTACTTTAATTTTTGACATAATTTTTATTATTTAAGTGGTTACCAATAATTTATTGTTTTTAAAAATGAATGGCAAAGTTAGCAATTATTTTAATTCACACGATGTGATATTCCTAATTTTTTGCATGAAAGGCTTTTTATCATCATTATGCATATATTATCACATACCGTGGTTAGCATCGAATTATAAATGGAATAAGCAACTATTGCAAAAATAGTACCATAGATTTCAAACATGACTTTTTTTGAATATAGGATCAAACATTATTGTTTTATGGACAGGATTTTGTTTCTTTGAGAAAAAAAAATCAGGAATTATGGGGAGATGTTTTGTTTTTTGTTTGGTTTCCTTGTTTTTGCATTTTTCGATTGTTTCGGGGCAGAGTAAAGACGAATTTTGTGAAGATAGCCTCACCATTTTATTTGCAGGCGATGTCATGGGACACATGCCTCAGGTGCATGCTGCATTCGATTCGAATACACGCACCTATAATTTTACTCCATGTTTTCAGTTTGTAAAGCCTATACTCGATAGTGTGGATATTGCCATTGCCAATCTTGAGACTACCCTTGCTGGTTCTCCCTATACAGGTTATCCACTTTTTTCAAGTCCTGATGCATTGGCTCGAGATCTTGTTGCTGCTGGTTTTGACATTCTGGCTACTGCCAATAATCATTGTTACGATAAGGGAAAGTATGGGATGGAACGTACTATAAAAGTACTGGATTCCCTTAAGGTTCCTCACATGGGTACCTATATCGATGAACGGATGCGAGATACGCTGTATCCGTTGATAATATTGAAGCATGGGTTAAAAATAGCTTTGTTCAATTACACCTATGGAACAAACGGCATACCTGTCGATTCGCCTAATGTTGTGAATGTGATTAATCGCAGGCAGATACTTCGGGATATCCAGCGTGCCGATTCTATGCATGTTGATGTAAAGATAGTATTTCTGCATTGGGGTAGGGAATACGAACCAACGCCTTCGGACGAGCAAAAGAGCCTTGCCCGTTTTTTGGTACAGTCTGGGATGGATATCGTGGTAGGTTCGCATCCTCATGTGGTACAGACCTATGAAGAAATCATGGATACAGTTCGCAAAAAAAATGTGCCTATCTTTTACTCGTTGGGAAATTTTATCTCCAATCAGCGAGACCCCAATCGAGATGGAGGGGCTATGGCCTTTTTTACGATAAAATGGCGTGTTTCACCTGATTCGGTTCGTGCCTTTTCGGTGCACACTCAGTATTGTCCCTATTGGGTGTATAAAGGTGTTCTGGACGGAAAATATCAATACTATGTCCTGCCTTTACCAGATAGTTTTTCGTTACCTGTTCCTTCCGAAGCCCAAACAAGGATGAAGGAATATTTTGAGCATATCGTTTCGCAATTGCATAATCTGCCGATGAAAGTTGTTAAGCTACCTCAACGTTAATTACTAAAATAGAGGATTCTTCTCGTTGATGTGGCTTGCTGTATATGTGTTTTTAACTATTTGTTAATCAATAGAAAAATATTTACGTTGTTTTGGAGCACCGTCAACAAATTTTTCCAATGGGATCATCTGGTGATTGTGAGCAAGCTTGGACTGAGCATTATTTTAACATTTTTTAACAATCTATCTCGGATTTACGAATCTTAAATTTGAGTAGAAATGGCATCAGCATGAACATGAAATGGTTCTCTAACCTCGTTATATTACTTTTGGGGGGCCTGTATGGATGCGTTCCCATCCGCCCCATCTATGTAAGTCCTGCTCCTTCCCCTTTTTATCATAAGGAATCAGGCGTAGTAGGGGGAGCCATCATGCCATTGGTCGAACCAGAGAAAGCACTGTGGGTGAGCGGAGAATACCTGCGGTGGAAGAATAAGGAGGCCAATATCGACATGGGCGTATTACCCCATGTGGTTCTCAGCGATGATGTTAACTCAGGAAATGTTTTTCTGTACATGCGTAGATGGTTTGGTACTGCTAAGGCGGAAAATCCGTGGGGAAACCTTCATGGTGGACTACAACTGGCAGTTAACAATTATGGGGTTAGTAAGGACTCTCTGGAATTTCCTGTACATTTCGAATTGGGCTTCTCGCCTGGCATTTTTAGAAAGAGGTTTAATGTTGCTTTTCCGCTACGAGTGGGTATCGGTACCCTTTTCACTCAGCGTTCTACCTACATGTATGCAGGCCCAGGCATTCAGGGTTCATTCAACCTGAGTTCGAGGTTAGTTTTTCAGACGCAATTTAATTTTACTTTAGGAATAGGAGCCAGTGACAAGGCATTTTATCTTCCTATTCCCGCTCTCATTACCTTGGGCATACACTACAAATTTTGAACCCAATATCAAGTATGTTAGCGTATTTGCAGGATGATGGCCTTAAATTCCGCTAAAATCATGGCAGTAGCTCCCCAAACTTTTTCTCCTACCAGTTTAAAATAAGGGATGCTATGTTCGTTCCCTTCAAAGATAATGGTTTCATAGTGGACATTTTCTGGCTGGATGAGCTCTTTTATGGAAACTTCAATAATGTAGCTGACTTCACTGCTATTAGGCGACCACACAGGTTTGTTATTGAGGTAACCTACAAAGGGATATACCCGATAACCACTAACGGGTATAATAAGCGACGACAGAGAACCAACTGTATAAATTGTATTGACAGGGATGCCTATTTCTTCGCTAGTTTCTCGCAGAGCGGTATTAAGATAGGTAATGTCGGAACTTTCAAATTTACCACCGGGTAAACTCACCTGACCTCCATGAGGGGATAAATCGTCGGGCGTTCGTTTAATCAGTACAAAATAAGGTTGGTCGTCGATAGGGTACAAAAGCAACAATACTGCAGCATCTACAATTGGGTGTTTTACTGGAATATGTTTTTTGTACGAAGGTGCCATAGTTTCTTGCACCTCCGACCCCGGCATGGGTGACGTCGAAAAAAACTGTTTGAGTTTTTGAATTAAATCTACATACGATTCGGCATTCACAGGTACTTAAGAATATAATTTTTCAGTTCTTGATAATTGTTGGCAACCGGGAATGATGGATAATCATTTTTAACATTTTCGGGTGGGGAAAACAGTATTCCCTGGTGTGCTTCCTGTAGCATACTAATATCGTTGTACGAATCGCCAAAAGCAACTACATGATACTGAAGCTGTTTTAAGGCTTTTACCACTTCACGCTTTTGGTCTTTCTGTCGAAGTTTGTAATCAATTATCATCCCATCGTCGTTGACAACCAGCGAATTACAGAATAGGGTAGGGTAATCGAGCTGTGCCATCAACGGTGCCGCAAATTCAACGAAAGTATCGGACACAATAGCAATTTGACTAACCGTTCGAATCCACTGCAAGAATTCTCTTGCGCCGTCGAGAGGTTTTATTTGCCCAATCACATGCTGTATATCTTTAAGGCTAATTTTGTGCTGGTGCAGTATGGCAATTCGATGGCGCATTAGCTTATCATAATCGTTGATATCGCGGGTGGTTAACTTTAACTCATCGATACCAGTAATTCGTGCCACATTGATCCAAACCTCTGGAACCCAAACACCTTCTAAATCAGAACAGAAAAATACCATAATACTTTCAAAATTATTTATTTGCGCTTCAACAGATAATTTTTAAAATCTTCGTAACGATTGCTCATGGGGATCATGTGCTCGATTTTTTCGTCAAGATGTGACATACTTTCGGGCAAATCGGGTTGTATGCCCAGTATGTGCTCAATCTCTTGAGGAAATTTAGCAGGATGGGCTGTTTCAAGGGTTACACATAGCTGAAAGGGAGTATATAGTTCTGGATGTGCTTCAAAAAAGCGGTGTAGCCCTGCCCAGGCAACTGCGCCATGAGGCTCAAGTAATAAACGGTATTTTTCGTAAGCATTCTTAATAGTTTCGCGTGTTTGGGAATCGGTAATGCTTACTGGCCACAAATCTTTTTTTAAACGATCGATATCTGGTTGTTTGCTGATGTTTCCTTTTTCATCCATAATACCTCCATATAGTGCAACGATACGAGCCATGTTACTGGGGTGACCCACATTCATAGCACTCGAAATGCAGTTGCGCGATGGAATGAGGGGCTGGTAGGAACCTTTGGCAAAATATACAGGTACTTCATCGTTTTCATTGGTCGAGACAACAAAACGTTCGACTGGCAGCCCCATGTGTCGCGCTATGATACCTCCCATAAGATTGCCAAAGTTGCCCGATGGTACCGAGAAAATGATTTTATCGTCTATATTGTTGGCCAATTGAGACCATGCCCAGAAATAATATATGCTCTGCGGTATTAGACGTCCAATGTTAATAGAGTTGGCCGAAGAAAGGGGTAAAAACGATAGGTCTTCGTCAGCAAATGCTCGTTTGACCAATGCCTGACAGTCATCAAACTTTCCATCGATGGCCAGCACAGTGATATTTTGGTTCAACGTAGTCATCTGCTTTCGTTGCCGGTCAGTGACTTCTTTCTCGGGGAATAGAATAACTACTTCAATGTTATCGAGCCCATAGAATGCGTTGGCAATGGCGCTACCTGTATCCCCCGAGGTGGCAGTAAGTATCAGCATTCGACGGTTTTCCAGTTTGAGAAAATATTGCATCAATCTGCCCATCATCCGGGCAGCAAAGTCTTTGAACGATGCCGTTGGTCCTCGGTCGAGCCGCATTACATGTATGCGATCGTAAACATTCTCGAGGGGAATTTCAAAATTGTAAGCATCTCTGACCAATCGTGATAGATCATCCTGCGAAATATCATCGTTTACGTATAGTTTTAATATGATTTCGGCTATTTCGGGATAACTTTTACCAGCAAACGATTCTATCTGATCGGGGGTGAGTACGGGTATCTGATCGGGCATGTACAATCCTCTGTCGGGAGCTTGACCACGAATAAGCGCTTCCCTGAAAGAAACTTTTTCGCTCTTTAAATTGGTCGAATAATATTGTATTCTTGCCATACTTTTTTGTTTGATTTGCAAAATAAACGATAATTCTTGGCAATGCCAAACGCTATTTGGTGGATTCAATCTTTTTTAAGTATACTCTGTTTTCTTTGTAATATGTACAGATAAACGCGTTGAGAATAAACGGTATTACCAAAAACCCTCAGTGCTACTCTGTGCCCTCTGTGGTTAAAAATTTAAACTCACCACGGAGAGCACGGAGGGACACGGAGAAAAATATACAAGTTTTGAAACGGAATAATTAAAACCTCTGTGCTACTCTGTGCCCTCTATGGTTAAAAATTTAAACTCACCACGGAGAGCACGGAGGGGCACGGAGAAAAGTATATAAGTTTGTAAAGAATAATTAAAAAACCTCAGTGCTACTCTGCGCCCTCTGTGGTTAAAAATTTAAACTCACCACGGAGAGCACGGAGGGACACGGAGAAAAGTATATAAGTTTATAAAAAATAATTAAAAACCTCTGTGCTTCTCTGCGCCCTCTGTGGTTAAAAATTTAAACTCACCACAGAGAACATGGAGGGGCACGGAGAAAAGTATATAAGTTTGTAAAGAATAATTAAAAAACCTCAGTGCTACTCTGCGCCCTCTGTGGTTAAAAATTTAAACTCACCACAGAGAGCACGGAGGGACACGGAGAAAAGTATATAAGTTTGTAAAGAATAATTAAAAAACCTCAGTGCTACTCTGCGCCCTCTGTGGTTAAAAATTTAAACTCACCACGGAGAACACGGAGGG
>Ga0116167_1000204_pt1 | contig 59125 bp, 51 predicted proteins | sample AD_JPNMR3_MetaG_FD_89794 | JGI IMG/M metagenome (GOLD analysis project Ga0116167, IMG submission 89794) | Active sludge microbial communities of municipal wastewater-treating anaerobic digesters from Japan - AD_JPNMR3_MetaG | ecosystem: Engineered > Bioreactor > Anaerobic > Digestate | place...
CAACTTCACGCTCGTGGGCCTTGTCGCGGGCGTCTGCCTCGGCTTCAAGGGGTTCGTGGAAGAGGTCATCATCGAACGCAAGGCCAAGAGGGCCTGAGGGAAAGGGCCACCACGGCGCACGGAAGGTCGTGCGCAGGGGTGACCCTCTTCCTGAGGACAGGCTGGAGGCACGGCTGCCCGCATGGCGCGGACACTGGCACGCCTCTGCAAGCCTCGATCGAACGTTCAGCGTCTTCCTCGTCGACCTCTTCTCAAGATGACAACGGCCCGCACCTGGATGCTGCCCGGGTTCCCACTTGTGCCCGTCCGGTCCGCACGGGGCCTGGGCCTTGTGCGCAGACGCCCTGTGTCTCCCCGTGAGAGAGGCCCCTCCCGGCGAGCCAGGCGTCCCGTGCCCGTCCTGTCCCCATGGGGCCTGAGCCTTTGTTGTGCATCCCCGCGAGAGCGACAAGTCCCAGCGGGCCCGGAGGCCTGGTGGAGCTGGGCGTTCAAGCGCCCGGTTGTGTGTTCCCGCAGCGAGGCTGTTCCCTATCCCCGGTGTTGTTCCCTGGCAAGGTGACGGGAGTTGCCCGCCTGCCTGGTCGCAGCGAGGCTGTTCCCCATCTTCGTCGGTGCTCGGGGGCGGGCCTGGGCACAGATCTCGTCTCCTTGTGTTCGTGAGCCCTTGCAATCGGGAGGGGCGGACCCTACGAAGCGTCTTACACGGAGAGCCGAAGGCTCCCTGGCATGTTCCTCCAGGTGCATGGCGGTGTGCGCGGCTGCCGCAGGCCTGCAGGCCTTAACGCCAGGGCGCGCGCGAAGCCCATACAGGGCTCCTGCGGCCGTGGCCCCTGCCGGCCGGCATCGCCGTGGCCCCTGCCAAAAGGGGACGTTCATGCAGGTGCGAGGGCTGCAGGGGGGAAGGGAAAAGGGGATGTTCACGAAGATCATGAAAGGGATGCTCCTCATGCTCATCATCACACCGACCACAGGCGGCACGACAGATGCGAAGTACGAGACAGCGACCTTTGCCGGGGGCTGCTTCTGGTGCATGGAGGCGGCCTTCGAGGAGGTGCCGGGCGTCATCGAGGCGGTCTCGGGATACACGGGCGGGACCACGAAGAACCCCACCTACGAGGAGGTGTCCTCGGGGACGACCGGGCACGTCGAGGCGGTCCGGGTGACCTTCGACCCGGCCAGGGTGACCTACGCTCAGCTGCTCGACGTGTTCTGGCGGCACATCGACCCCACGGACGACGGGGGCCAGTTCGTGGACCGCGGGTCCCAGTACCGAAGCGGGATCTTCTACCACTCCGAAGAGCAGAGGAAACTCGCCGAGGCATCCAGGGCTGCCCTCGAGAAGTCCGGGAGATTCGGCAAGCCCGTCGTCACCAGGATAGCGAAGGCCGGGGCCTTCTACCCGGCCGAGGACTATCACCAGGGCTACTCCAGGAAGAACCCCGTGCGGTACAGGATCTACAGCCGCAACTCGGGACGCCCCCGGTACCTTGAGGAGGTGTGGGGCGGCAGGGACACGGGCACGAAGAAACAGCCGCCCCCTGCACCCGGCACGTACCGGAAACCCGACAGGGCCGTCTTGAAGAAGATCCTGACGCCGCTGCAGTACGAGGTCACCCAGGAGGGGGGCACCGAGCCGCCCTTCAGGAACGAATACTGGGACAACCACCGCGAGGGCATCTACGTTGACGTGGTCTCCGGCGAGCCCCTGTTCAGCTCCCTGGACAAGTTCGACTCCGGTACCGGCTGGCCGAGCTTCGTAAGGCCGCTCGTGCCCGAGAACATCGTGGAGAGAAAGGACACGAGCCTTTTCATGACCAGGACTGAGGTGAGGAGCGCTCACGCCGACTCCCACCTGGGGCACGTCTTCGACGACGGCCCGCCTCCCACGGGGTTGCGCTACTGCGTGAACTCGGCCGCGCTGAGGTTCGTCCCGAGGGAGGACCTTGAAAAGGAAGGCTACGGCCGGTTCGTGAAGCTCTTCGAGAAGGGCGGGAGGCATCGGGAGTGATCCCGCGGGGCGGCCGGGCAGGGATCGCGCGCCGGGTGGTGCCTGCGGCAGGCCCTCACCGAGGTGACGTCTGGCGGAGGGAGTGGGATTCGAACCCACGGTACCAGGACGGTACATCGGTTTTCAAGACCGACGCCTTCAACCGCTCGGCCATCCCTCCTGTAGGCACGCTGTCTAGCGCACGCCCGCTATGAGGTCAACCCCCATGTACGGCCTGAGCGCCTCGGGCACGACCACCGAGCCGTCCTGCCTCTGGTAGTTCTCGAGGATCGCGGCCACGGTCCTGCCCACGGCGAGACCGCTGCCGTTGAGCGTATGGCAGAGCTCGGCCTTCTTGCCCTGCCTCGACTTGAAACGGATCTGGCCCCTGCGCGCCTGGAAGTCGACGAAGTTGCTGCAGGAGGATATCTCCCGGTACACCCCCTGCGCCGGCATCCAGACCTCGAGGTCGTAGGTCTTGGCCGACGAGAACCCGAGGTCGCCCGTGCACAGCACCACGACCCTGTAGTGCAGCCCGAGCTTCTTCAGGATGTCCTCCGCGTCCGCCGTGAGCTCCTCGAGGTCGGTGAAGGAGCGCTCGGGGTGCGCGAAACGGACGAGCTCCACCTTGTTGAACTGGTGCTGCCTGATGAGCCCGCGCGTGTCCTTGCCGTAGGAGCCCGCCTCCCTCCTGAAACAGGGGGTGTAGCACACGAGCTTGACCGGCAGGTCTTCCTCGGCGAGCACCTCCTCGCGGTAGAGGTTGGTGACCGGCACCTCGGCGGTGGGAACGAGGTAATAGTCGTCGGTCCTGAAGAGCTCCTCCTCGAACTTGGGGAGCTGGCCCGTGGCCGTCATGCTGTCGCGGTTGGTCATGAACGGCGTCCACACCTCGGTGTAGCCGTGCTCTTGCGTGTGCACGTCGAGCATGAAGTTGATGAGCGCGCGCTCGAGGCGCGAGCCCAGGCCCCAGCTCACGGTGAAGCGGGCGCCGGTGATCTTGGCCGCACGCTTGAAGTCGAGCACGCCCAGGGCCTCGCCGACATCCCAGTGGTCCTTCGGGGGGAAGTCGAACACGGGCCTCTCGCCCCAGGTGCGCACCACCTGGTTGTCCTGGGAGCCTTCGCCCACGGGGACGCTCTCGTGCGGGATGTTGGGGATCTCCAGGACGAACGCCTCCATCGCGGACTCGACCTCCCTGATCCTCGCATCCAGGTCCTTGATCTCCTCGGAGATCTTCCTCATCTCCGCCTTTCGGGCCTCGAGGTCGTCGCCCTTGCCCTTGGAGCGCGCGATCTCCTGGGAGAACTGGTTGCGCCTCGCCTTGAGGTCTTCGGTCTTCTGGATGAGGGTTCTTCGTTCGGCGTCCTTTTCCAGGAGGGTGTCGAGGGTCAGGCTCGACCCCCTGTTCGCGAGCGCCTGTTGCACCAGGTCCTCGTGTTGCCTGATAAATTTTATGTCGAGCATGTCACGAATGTACCACCCGGTGGGTGCATCGTCAAGGACGGCACTCGGAAGGCGTGCTCTTTACGGGTGTTCTTGAGGGCTTGCGTTCGGGTCGCCGCATGTTCTATGGAGGTGGTGTCGCCGGTCGTTCGTGACAGGGGGTTGGTGCCCGGGGGATGAACAGGACGCTCAAACGGCTCGCCGTTGCCTGCCTGGCAGTGACGATCATCGCCTTCGCGGTCATGGCGGCGGGGACCTACGTCATATCGAGGTCGCCCGCCCAGGTGGCCTCCGCGATCGAGCGCCAGGTCAAGGACGCGCTCGACATGCCCGTGGCCATCGGCAAGGCGAGGTTCGAATGGAAGAGGGGGCCCCGCGTGATCCTCAACGCGGTGGTCGTGGACCAGCCGGGCGCACTGAAGCTCGAGATCCCGAGCGTGACCGCCTACCTCTCGATCCCGAGGCTCATGCTGGGTCAGGCGCGGCTGTCCAAGGTCCGCCTTGTGAACCCGAAAGGCTGGGCCGACCTGGACAACCTGCAGTCCTTCCTCAAGTCCGAAAGTGCGCGCGAACGGCCCGTGCTGGTCATCTGGAAGGGCCGCGTGAGAATCTCCGCCTGGGGCGTCGACCTGGAGCTCGACGAGTTGAGCGGACGCATCACGAAAGACTGGCTCAACCTCAGGGCGCGCACCCTGGGCGGCAGGGTTCTCCTCGAGACCGACCTCGAGGCCCCGGGCAAGCTGATCTTCGACGCCTACGACGTGGACCTCTCCGCCGTCGACGCTTCGGTGCGGGGCAGGGCGTTCGTGAACACAGCCCTGTCGATGCGCGAGGACGGGACCACGGGCACCGCGTCCTTGAAGCTCAAGGGACTCGACACCCCCTGGACGAGGCGCCCTGTGGACTGGGTGAACGCCTCAGCCGCGATCGGCCTCTCGCGAGGATATGCCTCTGCCACCGACATCGTCGTGGGCACACCGGTGGTGGAGATCAAGGGCAAAGCCGCCGTGAGGCTGCCCGCAGGGAAAGGCTCGTGGGAGGACGCGCAGGCCCAGGTGGACGTGTCGTCGGGCTGGTTCTCCCACGATGAGCTCGTCTCCTACCTCCCCCTCGAGAAGTTTCCGGACTGGTTCGCAGACCTCCTCGGCAGGCAGGTGCGCTCGGGACGGTCGAGATTCGTCCGCGCCGTCTACGGCGGGCCCGTAAAGGCCCTGCGCTCGGGGGTGGACCTGCTGGACAGGGTCCGCGTGGTCCAGGAACTGGACGGACAGAGCTTCACGGGCAGGCCCGGCGGCGAGACCATAACCGGCATCACGGGCAGGGTCGTCTACGCGGGGGGCGACATCCGGTTCGAGCGCCTGCGGGGGACCGCGGGGTCCTCCGTCCTCGACCGGGTGGACATCGCCTTCCCGGGCGCGCTCAGGCCCTACATGAGGGTCGGCGTGAACGCCGAGCTCGACATGCCGGCGCTCGATTTCATGCGCGCGTGGAACACGGCCGTGCGTGATACCGGGGTGAGCGACCTGCTCGGCCCGGTATCCGGCGTGAAGGCCGGCAGGGTCGTGTACAGGCTCTCCACCTACTACGACGAACAGGCCAAGGACCCCTTCTCGTTCAAGGGGGGCGTCGAGGTCCGCGATGCCGACTTCTCCTGGGCGGGGGCCCGGGTCAGCCGCTTCCAGGGCTCCCTGAAGGCCCACCGGTTCGGCGAGCCGCTCGTCGTGAAGGCCTCCGGCCTCTTCTCGGGCACGAGGGTCAGGTCCTTCGATCTCAGGCTGGCCTCGCCCTTTAAGAGGAACGAGTCGCGCTTCGCGCTGGAGGCGGACCGGCTGGCGCCCCAGGCCGGCGTGTCACTCGAGAAGCCGAGGCTCAGGGCGGAGGGGAGCGGCAGGGGCGGGAACCTCTCGGGATCCGTGCACCTGGCGGCCGAGGCGGTGGTCGCTCCCGCAGGGGGTGGCAGGACGGTCCGCGTGGAGGGGGTGCAGGCGGCGTCCGACTTCACCGGCACCCTGGACAGCGGCCTGAGCCTGTCGTTCACGAAGGTGGCCGTCAGGACGAGGTGCGGCTCCCTCTCGGGCACGGCGGGCTCGACGAAAGACGGCCTGAGCGCCTCTTTGTCCGGGGCCGTGGACCTGGGGTGCATGAGCCTCACCGGTGCAGGGGGTGTCCAGAGACTGTCGGGAGCGGTCAAGGGGTCGTTCCGCTTCGCCTCGAGGGGGACGACGGCGTCCCTGTGGGCGGATATGGATCTCGACGGCGTGGAACTCCCCCTGGAGACAGGCGCGGTGAGGCTGGACGGCAGGCTCGGCGTGGAGCCCGGACGCCTGGCCATGCGCCGGCTCGCCGCCCGGGTCGAGGACGCGACGTTCGTCCTCGACGGGACGCTCGAGTCTTCGCCGGGAAAGAGGTACTTCGAGGGCTCGGTCGACGTGACCGGTCTCCATGCGGGCGAGAAGCAGGCAGGCGGGGGCCTGCAAGGCCTGTGGGGTCCCCTTTCCGGCAGGGCTGACCTGCGCCTGCACGCGTGTTCATTCCACGGCTTCTCCGTGGACGAGGCCACGGCGCTCGCGCGCCTCGAGGGCGGCAGGCTCGTTCTCGACAGGTTCGAGACGAGCGCCTACGAGGGCAGGGCGACGGGAAGGATCGAGCTCGCACCCGGGGGTGACGCGCCGTTTGCGGCAGCTCTCAGGCTCTCGGGGGCCAGGCTCGACAGGGTCCTCAAGGCGGCGCTCGGCTCCTCGTCCGCAAGCGGCACGCTCGACCTCGAGGCGAGGCTCGAGGGTGACGCCGGCGGCGTCGAGGGCACGGTCGAGGTGAACGCGACCAGGGGCGAGATCCGCAAGTACGAGCTCGTGTCCAAGGTGTTCCAGCTGCTCAACGCGTACAGGATAGCCATGGGCCGCGACGTGGAGCTGTTGAGCAGGCGTTTCTCCTACGAGCGGATACATGCCACGTTCGCCATTGCCAGGGGGAAGATGACTTTCGACGACTTCTCGCTCGAGAGCGACTCTCTCCAGGTGTTCTCGGCAGGCACCTACGACCTCGACACGAGGGCGATCGACGCCGTCGTGGGCGTGCAGCCCCTGGAGAGCCTGGACAGGACCATCGGCATGATACCGGTGGTGGGGTGGGTGTTCACCGGTGACTCGGGCAGGTTCATCGTGGTGAGCATGCGGGTGAGCGGGACCATGGACGACCCCAAGGTCGCGCTCGCGCCGGTGGACACCCTGTCGAACACCGTGGTCGCGACCATGTTGCGCTCGCTCAAGCTGCCCTCCAAGCTCGTGGACGACTCCATCGAGGCCATCCAGAAGAGGCTGCCTAAGTGAGAGGGCCACGGGTGCACACCCCCCGCGAGGACCTCCCCTTGCAGAGGCCCATGGGAGGCCGCCCTAAAAGACGGCGCCGGGGCAGGGGCCTCCCCTCAGGCGGGGGTGTCCAGGAAGCAGGCCTCCACGCGCTCGATGAGGGGCCTGAGCGACGACCTGTCGAGGGCCGAGACCGCGACGCCGCCGTAGCGGGACGCCCACTGCGCGGCCGCCTGCTCGCCCACGCGGTCGGCCTTGTTGAAGACCTTGAGCCTGGGCTTCTTCGCCAGCCCCAGCTCCCTGAGGATCTCCTCGACCGCCTCTATCCTGCGCTCGATGTTGGGGTCGGACAGGTCGATGACCTCGAGGAGGAGCTGGGCGTCCTCGAGCTCCTCCAGCGTCGCCCGGAAGGCGGCCCTGAGGTCGGAGGGGAGGTCGCGGATGAAGCCCACCGTGTCGGTGATGATCGCCTCGGTGTCCCTCGGGAAGCGCAGGCGCTTGCTGGACGGGTCGAGCGTGGCGAAGGGCATGTCCGCGGTCAGGACGCCGCTGTTGGTGAGCGCGTTGAGGAGGGTGGACTTGCCGGTGTTCGTGTAGCCGATGATGGAGATCACCGGCAGCCTCTGGCGTGAGCGGCGCGCTCTGGTGAGCCTGCGCTTGAGGGCGATCCTCCCGGCCTCGCGCTCGAGCCTGTCCATGCGCTCCTTGGCGCGCCTGCGGTCGATCTCGAGCTTGGTCTCGCCGGGCCCCCGCGTCCCGATGCCGCCCGCGAGCCTGCTCAAGAAGGGGTTCTTGCCCACCAGCCTCGACATGTTGTAGCGCAGCTGGGCGAGCTCCACCTGGATCTTTCCCTCGCGGGACCTCGCCCTGCGCGCGAAGATGTCCAGGATGAGCTGTGTGCGGTCTATGACGCGGATGTCCGTGATCTCCGTGATGGACCTCGCCTGCGAGGGCGTGAGCTCGTGGTCGAACACGAGGAGGTTCGCGTCGGAGGCGAGGGCCCTCAGCGACAGCTCGTTCACCTTGCCCTTGCCGATGACGTAGCGGGGGTCCGGCTTCGGTCTCCTCTGGACCACCACGTCCACGACCGTTATGGACGCGGCCTCAGCCAGGGCCCTGAACTCGTGGATCATGTCCTGGAGCTCGTCTGCGGGCGCCGCGGAGACGACCACGAGGATCGCGCGGTCCTCGTGCGCGCCCTTGACCAGGGTGTCCTGCGTCCGGTTGATCTCGTCCTCGAGCGAGGAGATGAACTCGTCGAAGGGCATGCCCACGCGATGGGTGGGGACGGGTTCCATGAGCTTCCAGAGGCGCCCGTCCTCCCCGCGGGGCAGGAGGTGGGCGCCGTAGGCGAGTCCGGGGCCGCCGTCGGGCCTCACCTCGACGGCGTAGACGAGGTCGAGCCTGAGCTTCGCCAGGTCCGTCAGGTCCTCGAAGGAGAGCGGCGACCCGTCCAGGTGGGTGTGGATGAGCCTCAGGCCCTGCAGCCTTCCCGGGTGGGTCCTCATGCGCTCGAGGGGGGGGATCGATATGCCGGTGGCGGTGCCGGCCATGACGTACTCCACGCCGCCCAGGCGGTTGAGGATGACGCCGACCTGGACGCCGGCCTCGAACGAGATGCGGCAGAGCTCGGTGCACAGCTCGTGGGTCAGGGCGGCGTCCGGGGGCACCCGCCTCCGGTAGAGTCTCTCCAGGGCCCTTTCCTGCGAGGCCTTCAGCGTCTTGCTGGTCCCGAAGATCTTCCTGATAAGCCGGCCTCCCCGCCTGCTCTCAGGCCTTCTCGATGATCGACGGGTGCACGAGCACCTTCGCGCGGTTGTTCACCATCTCGATGAGGATCCTCACCCTCCCCTCGTCGGAACCCCATTCCTCGAAGATCCCGACGATGTCCTTGAGCGGCCCCGAACGGATGCGGACCAGCTCGCCGGCCGTGAACTCGACCGGCTTCTTTATCACGCCCGTCTCCTTGTCCTGGAGGTTCATCAGGGAGGTCACGAACTCGTCCTGGATCGAGACGGGCTGGTAGTTGTCGATGAGGATCTTCCTCACGCCCCTGCTCCAGCGGACCTTGTGGAAGTCCTCCTCGACGGGCCGGATGTGCACGAAGAGGTAGCCGGGAAAGAGCGGGTAGCGCTTGAGGGTCTTCTTCCTCGCGTGGAACACGAACTTCTCCATGTACGGCTGGTACACGGCGACCCCGTGCTGGGTGAGCACCGTTGACGCAAGCTGCTCCTCCCTGGGGTTCGTCTGCACCACAAACCACTGCGACTCGCTCACGCGGCTACCTATACTGCAGTCGCGGCCGGGCAGTCAATCCGCCGACAACGGTGGGGCCGAGCGGGCCGTCCGTCCCCCTTTCCCAGGAGGGCGCGGCCCGCCGCAGGGAAGGAAAGGGTCGCACGGTCACCGTGCAGGCGCACGCAATGATGGCGTCGCCGACCATCGTGGGCAGGAGTGGACGGAAAGGGGTTCGCGGTCGCCGTGGCCGGCGCACCCCGGGGGGTGGCGTCACGATGCGTGCGCTACCCGCGAGGCCGTGGGCGGCGCGAAGGGAGGGCATGCAAGGGAATCCATGGTCTCTCGAGCGCTACCCGGCCGGCCGCATCCGGCGCCGGGCGTTGCCGGCTCCCCGGGGGGGCGGTCATGGGGGGTACACAGCCCTTGCACGGGCGGGCGGCAGTCCGGCGCTCGTTCGCGCGCCGGGCCGGAGGCGGGGCCTCGCCCGGGGTGGCCATGCCCCGGGAAACCCCGTCGGCGTCAGGTCCGCCCCGTCGTCCGGGCCCGTCCCCGTCGCCGGTCTCCCTGCGTCACCATGACGCAGCGCCGTGACGAACAGGGGCCTTCTCGCCCGCCCACCCGTTCGGGCTTTCGGCCAGCACCGAGACCCTCACCACCTCGATGCCCTCCTCGACGAGGCGCGGGACCTCCCGCTCGAGGGTCCTGACGGTCGCCTCGTGGGGGTGGCATATGCCGATGGCGCTGCCCTTGACGAGCGCCTCTTCCTCGAGCTTCTTGATCTGGCCCGCGATGTAGGCGTCGTCCTGGACGTTGTCGAGGAACACGTCCCTCGATGCGAAGGGTATGCCGGCTGCCGCGGCGGCCTGACGACACACGGACTCGTTCGTCGTGAGGCTGTCCACGAAGAAGAGGCGCCGCTTGCCCAGGACGTCGAAGAGGGCGTCCATGGTGGGCCTGATCCTCGTGACCGCCGACCCCATGTGGTTGTTCACGCCCACGGCGTAAGGCACCTGGGAGATGGAGTCCTCGAGGATGGATGCGGCCTCGGCGGGATCGGTGGAGGCGTAGATGGCCCCGGGGCCGGGGTTCACGCCGTTCTTGCCCTCCATGGGCTGGTGGAGGAGGATCTCCCTGCCGCGCCTGTGGAGGTAGCGGGCCGCGTCCTGCGTGTAGGGGAGGTTGGGCAGCACGCTGAAGGTGAGGTCGGCGTCGATGGCCGCGAGCCTGCGCACCGGCGCCATCTCCTGGCCGATGTCGTCGACGATGATCGCGACGCGCGCCCGGGTCTTGCTCATCGGGGCCGCCCCCTCGAAGATCACGTCCCAGGTGTGGCCGTTCATGGTGATCACGAGGAGCCCGGGGTGTTCCATGCGGACGGACACCCCCTCCAGCTCCTCCAGGGGGGCGAACGCCTTCTTGATGCGGGACTGGGAGGGCGGCTTCGTGACCCGCACGTGCACTGTCCTGCCCTTGGTGCCCACGTTCTCCCTGGGGATGCCCAGCTCGTAGAGGCAGCCCAGGACGAGGAGCTCCTCGGCCGCTATCCTGGTCGTGGAGACAACCCTCGTCCTCTCCGACGAGGGAGCCGGCTGTCCTGCCTGGTGTGGGCCCTGGCGTCTCTCGGTGTAGATCATCACCGCCGAGATCACGAGGATGAGGGCTATGAGCACCCCCACGACCGCCGTCACGACGACGGTCTTCGGAGGTTTCCTCCGGGGCTTTCGTCGCCTTCTCATGTCGCCTTCTTGGCCCGGTTGAACACCCCCCACGTCTTGAGCAGGTCGAGGCCGTACTTGAGCTGGTAGTCGTTCTCGGGCCTCGCCTTGCCGTCCGGGGCCTGGGCGGCCTCGGGTTTCTCGGCGTCGGGCGGCTCGAGGTGGGATTTCAGGTCCTTCTCCCGTATGAAGCTCTGGCCCTTCTCCGGCAAGAGGACGGCCTGTTCGACGAAGACGTCCGGCTCGATGCCCTTGGCCTGGATCGAGCGGCCCGAGGGCGTGTAGTACCTGGCCACGGTGAGCTTGAGCGCCGAGCCGTCACCGAGCTGGCGGATGGTCTGGACGGAGGCCTTGCCGAAGCTCTTCACCCCCACGATGACGGCCCTCTCGTTGTCCTGGAGCGCACCTGCGACGATCTCGGCCGCGCTCGCCGTACCGCCGTTGATGAGCACGACCATAGGGAAGTACTCGAACGTGCCGTCCTTGTGCGCCCTGTACTCGACGTGGTCTTCAGGGTTCCTGCCGTCGGTGTAGACGATCTTGCCCGCCTCCAGGAAGAGGTCGCTCACCGCGATGGCCTGGTCCAAGAGACCTCCCGGGTTGTACCTGAGGTCGAGGACGAGCCCCTGCAGGCCCCCGGCCTTGAGAAGCTTCTGGACGGCCTTCTTGACCGCGTCCGCCGTGTCGACCTGGAAGCTGCGGACCTTGACGTAACCGTAGCCCGGCTCCAGGGTTTGGGACACGACGCTCTCGATGTGGATGGTGGCCCGGGTGATGGTGAGCTCGAGAGGCTTGTCCAGGGATTCCCGGCCCAGGGTGAGCGTCACCTTCGTCCCCTTGGGACCCCTCAGCAGCTTCACTGCCTCCTCGAGGGTCATGTCCGTGGTGGACTGGCCGTCGATCTTGAGGATCTTGTCGCCGGGCTTGATGCCCGCCTTGAAGGCCGGGGTGTCCTCGATGGGGGTGATGACCGTGAGCTGGCCGTCCTTGATGCCCAGCTCGATGCCCAGGCCCCCGAACGACCCGGTGGTGCTGATCTCCATCTCCTTGTAATCCTCCTTGGAGAGGTACGCGGAGTGGGGGTCGAGCGTGGAGGTCATGCCCTTGATCGCGCCCTCGATGAGTTTCCCCGGCTCCACCTTGTCCACGTAGTACCGTTCGATGAGGTCGAGGCAGTCCGTGAATTTCTGGAGGCTCGGCAGCATGGGCGAGCTCTCCGCCATGGCGTGCGGGATCGTGTGCAGCGCGACGAGGAGTACGAGCCCTGCCGCTACGAGGCCGGGCAGGACGGCCCTGTGTCTTTTCATGGGTTCCTTTCCCCTGGGGCGTGTGGTGTCGATGACCGACCTATAGCACAACTCATGCGGCCGGAAAACACCTGCGGTTCGTCCCTGTTCCCCCGGTCGGGGCCCTTGCCCGAGGCGCCCTCGGTCACCCCCGCCGAGGGCCGGGAGGCTGATGAAACCCCGGGTGCCGGGCCCTCGGGCGGGAGGGCCCCGCGTCCTTGGGCCGTGGGACACGGGCCCCCGCTCGTGTGGAGACGTAGCGCATCGTTCGTGCGCAGGGCCATCTCCTGGTCCACGGTCCACAGGGCCCCGCTAGCGTGGAGACGCCTTGTATGTCGTGGGCGGTGTTACGGCTATCAACCACAAGCCTCGATCTGTGGAGACGCCGAAACCACGGCCACGGGCCTCGGGGATCAGAACGCCCGCATGCCCCCGCTCGTGTGGAGACGCCGCCCCATCGCGGCGATTACGACCTCTTCTGGGACGCATGCCCCCGCTCGTGGGGACGCCCCTGGACCAGGACCCGGCGGGGAGAGGTCGCTCTGTTCGGCCGCGAGGCGCCGGCCCGGAGCCGACCCTCGTGTCATCGCCAGGGTGGAGACCCTCGCGGGGGATGTCGTGTGCGGCCCGTGCCTGCGCAGCGGGAGGAGGGCTCGACGGGACGGGCGGGGTCGCGGTCATGAAACCGCCCGGGTTCTCACCGCTTGGAGGAGAGCCACCTGACAGGGTCCTGGGGCTTGTCCTTGTACCTGATCTCGAAGTGGAGGGTGGGCCTGGAAACGTCGCCGCTCGCGCCCACGAGCGCCACCTCCTCCTGCGCCTTGACCTCTTCCCCCGCCGCCTTGAGCGCCTTCATGAGGTGCCCGTAGACCGTGAAGAGACCGCCCCCGTGGTCTATGATCATGGTGTTGCCGAACTTGGGGAGGGTGTCGTAGAAGGCGATCCTGCCCGAGTAGATGGTCTTGACCGGGGTGCCCTCCTGGGCCTCGATGTCCACGCCGTTGGAGATCTGCGCGTACCCCATGTCCCTGCTGATGCCGAAGCCCCGGACCAGGGACCCCTTCACAGGCCACGGCAGCTCGCCGATCCTCTTGTTCATCCCCCGGTCGGGCAGCGCCGTCGGCCGCTCCCTGAGCTTCTTCATGAGGGCCTTTATCCTGTTCTCGCAATCCCTCTTCTGGGCGTCGAGAGACGCGATGAGCCGGGTCTTCTCGTCGTGGCGCTCGTTCAGGTCCCGTATCGCCCGGTCCAGGTCCCTGAGTGCCGCCTCGTGCTGGAGCGTGATCCTGTCGAGGGCATCCCTCTGTCCCTGCAAGTCTTCCTTGGTTTTCTGGTAGGCCTCGATTCGGTCCAGGTCGTGCGCGATGACCGCGTCCACGTACCCGGAGTACTCGGGGTGCGCGGCGAGGATGTCGACCATGTCGAGGTAGGCCCCCTTGTAGAAGGCCGCCCACTTGCGCCTGAGCATCCGCCGGGCCTCCCTGAGCGTGCTCTCGGAGGCCGCGATCCTGGCCTTTTGTTCCTCCATCCGCGCCTTGAGCTCCTTCGACTTCTTCTCGGCCTCGAGCATGTCCCTGCGGGTGAGCTCGATGCGGCGGTCGATCTGGGCGAGTCGCCGGTGCTCCGTCTCCTTCTGCTTCTCGATGGCCTTCACCTTCCTGCCCAGTTCCTTGATGTCCGTCTTGGGGTCCGCGGCAGGGGCACAGGGGGAGATCAGGGCGATGACGGCCGCCGCTGCGAGTGCCGCCTTCAGCAGCCTACCCATTCCCGCTCCTCGAGGCGGCCAGGGCCGCGCTGGAAACGCCGCATGCGAACCCGAACAGGATCACGGCCAGGGCGAGCCGGTATACGTCCGGTTCGAGGAGGTGACCCAGTACCGGGAAACGCACGACCGCCGCACCCGCCAGGGCCAGGGCGGCCCCCAGGCCTGCGGCGGCGCCCAGGGCCCCGTAGAGCGCGCCCTCCACGACGTACGGGGCGAAGATGAAGGACCCGGGTGCGCCGAGGGTTCTCATGACGGCCACCTCCTGCGACCTGGACGCGATGCTCGTCCTGATCGAGAGGAAGACCACGAGGCCGAGGGTGAGGCCGAGGGACGCGCCGAGGGCCAGTGCCGCGGCCGCGATGTCGTCGTAGGAGGATGCCAGGACGGCGATGAGGCCCTTCCTCCAGCGGACGTCCCCGATGCCGGGGATCGCCGCGACGGCGCGGGAGACGTCCTCGGGCCTGTGCGCGTATTCCCTGCCGAGGGTGATCTCGAAGGCGTCGGGGAGGATCTCCGGGTCCACGTCCTCGACGAGCGGGCTCTTTCGGCCGAGCCACGACCGCATCTTCTCGAGCCCCTTCTCCCTGGGGACGAACGTGAAGGACCTGACCTGGGGCAACGAGCGAAGGGCCTTCTCCATCTCGGGGACGCGGGTCCTCGGCACGCCCTCCTTCACGTAGGCGACCATGGAGCCGGAAGACACTGGCAGGCTCGCGGCCTTCTCAGCCGCGCCCACGGCGAGGAGGGCGAGGGCGAACAGGCACGAGGCGAACGAGCACGCCCCGAGCGTAAGCAGGCTCCCCAGGGGATGCGACCGTACCCCGCGGCCTATGAGCCTGATCACCGTGAGCACCCTCGTCATGCCTTTGACGCCCCCTCACTCGAGGATCCGCCCGTGTTCCATGCGGACGATGCGCGCGTGGTCCATGAGCGGGTCGCTGCGGTGGCTTGCGATAACGATCGTCGTGCCCTTCCTGTGGAGCTTGTAGAACACGTTCATGAGGTACCTCGCCGTGGTCTCGTCCTGGCCTCCCACGGGCTCGTCGGCAAGCACGATGTCAGGGTCGTGGATGATCGCCCGTACGAGCGCCAGCCGCTGGCGTTCCCCGCCGGAGAGGTTCCTGGCGCGCTCGTAGACCTTGTGCGTAAGCCCGATCCACTTGAGCATCCGCCAGACTCGCGACCTCACGTAGAGAGGCGACTTGCCGAGGATCTCCAGGGGGATCGCCGCGTTCTGGTACACCGTCCAGTCCTCGACGAGCCTGTAGTCCTGGAAGACGAACCCCGTGTGGCGTCTTATCGCCTGGAGCCGGGACCTGGGGATCCTCGAGAGGTCGCTGCCGAAGACGCTCACCGTGCCCTCCGAGGGTCTCTCGAGCCCGTAGACGAGCTTGAGCAGCGTCGTCTTGCCGGCCCCGGAGGGGCCGACGATGAAGCAGAGGGACCCCTTCTCGATGACGAGCGAGATGTCCCGTACGGCGTAGACGGTGTCGTGGTAGACCTTGGTGACGTTCTCGAACGTTATCATGGGACGCCTGCCGCCCCGCCAATGCCGGCGCTTTGTGCGAGGGGCCGGACCACCTCGCTCAAGCGAACCGCGCCCTGATGTCCAGAAGCAGGTCTATGTCCTCGCCCACCATGGCCAGGTATCTGGCGATGGAAGGATGGTCGTCGGCGAGCTCGGCCGTGTCCATGAGGATGAACCTGAGCTCCTCGAGCTCTTTGTCGATGAGCCTCACCAGCCTCGACACGTGGGCGTCCTCGAGGGTGAGCACGTCGCCCGCGTAGGGTTCCTGCTCCGCCTTCTTTCCCGCGGCCTTGGACGGGTAGATGCACGCGGTGAGCTCATCCGTCGAGACACCGAGCGCCTCGCTGATCTTGGAGAGGGCCTTCCTGCTCGGCCGTGCGGGCGGGTTCTTCTCGTACTGCGAGATCGTCTTGGCCGACACGCCGCTCAGCTCGGCCAGCCTGCCCATGGTGAGCCCCTTCGCCTTGCGGAGATCCTTGAGAGTCTTGGCGGACAATGTGTACCTCCATCGAATGGTGTCAGTCGAAACCGCACGATGCTGATCGTCATCCCTGTTATTTGCACAAAACGCCGGGTTTCACAACTCTTAACAGCGCGTGTAATCAGAGGGTTCGGCTGCAGGGTGCCCTGACGCGACTCCCGCCGAGGGCGTTCTCCCTGCAAGTGACGGAAATCGCGGGGGGTGGGCTGCAGGCGCCCCGACCCTCTCGCCGTGCCCGGCCGTGATCCGCTGAGAGAAACGCAGCCGGGTCCGGGCGTGGTGCATGGCGGGTTCCCGGCGGCGGGGGCAGCCTTCTCACCCTGGGTGACAGAGAGGGAAGGGGAGGCGCCCTCGTGAGCGCGGGGGCTGGTACGGTTCTCGCATTCACACCCCGTATGCCGAGCGAGAACGAGAACGGCCAACAGCGTACCGAGCAACCTACATCGAAACGCCTGAGAGAAGCCAGGGAGAAGGGCCAGGTGTGCAAGAGCGTCGAGGTGTCAACGGCCCTCCTCTTCCTGGCCTCGGTCGTGGCCTTCTACCTCTACGTGCCGACCGTCGGCAGGAACCTGCACGGCGTGGTGGCCGAGTACGTCGGGAACACGTCCATGTGGGACGGCTCGAAGGAGTCGGTCGTGTTCATCTTCAGGCGTGCGTGCCTGGAGCTCGGCCTCATGACGCTGCCCCTGCTCGTGGCGTTCCTCGTCGTGGGGCTTGCGTCAAATATCCTGCAGGTGGGGTTCGTGGCGAGCCCGGAGGCCATCGTCCCCAAGCTCTCGAAGCTCAACCCGCTGAAAGGATTCAAGAACAGGTTCATGTCCACCAGGAGCCTCGAGCAGCTCCTCAAGACGCTGGTCATCATGGCGGTCGTCGTCTGGGTTTCGTACCGGGCGCTACGGCGCGAGATGGCGGCGTACCCGCCCCTCCTGAACGCCGACGCAACTGTCATTGTTTTGACGTTTTTCCGGTCGACCATGAGGTTCCTCCTGGATGTCCTCTGGGTGTTCGTGGTCATCGCGGCGGCCGACTACGGGTTCCAGAAGTGGCAGTTCACCCGCGACCTCATGATGACGAGGCAGGAGGTCAGGGACGAGTTCAAGAACACCGAGGGCAACCCCCTCATCAAGAGCAAGATACGGTCCATCCAGATGCACATGGCGAGGCGCCGCATGATGAAGGCGGTGCCGAAGGCCGACGTGGTGATCACGAACCCGACCCACCTGGCGGTCGCCCTCGTGTACGACCGCACGAGGATGGCGGCGCCAACGGTGGTGGCCAAGGGGGCGGGTGAGGTGGCGCTCAGGATCAGGGAGGTGGCGCGTGGCGCCGGGGTTCCCGTGGTCGAGAACAAGCCGCTCGCCCAGACCCTCTACAAGTCCCTGGACATCGGGGACGTGATCCCCGAGGAGCTCTACAAGGCGGTGGCCGAGATCCTCGCATACGTCTACAGGCTCAAGCGGAAGGCGGTGATGTGACATGGCGACCCAGGCGTTTTCGATGAGGCTTCCCGAGAAGGTATCGGCCGACGTGTTCATGGCCGCAGGGGTCCTTGCGGTTCTCTTCATCCTGCTCGTCCCCCTGCCGACCTTCGTGCTGGACATCCTGCTGACCTTCAGCATCGCCATGGGGATCGTGATCCTCATGGTGGGCATGTACACCACCAACCCGCTGAACTTCTCGGTGTTCCCCACGCTCCTGCTCATCGTGACCCTGTACCGGCTCGCGCTCAACATAGCCTCCACGCGCATCATCCTCCTCCACGGCTACGAGGGGGAAATGGCGGCGGGGAAGGTGATCCACACCTTCGGCCAGTTCGTGGTCGGCGGCAGCTACGTCGTCGGCGCGGTGGTGTTCTGCATCTTCGTGCTCATCAACTTCGTGGTCATCACCAAGGGCGCCACCCGCATAGGCGAGGTGACCGCCCGGTTCACCCTCGACGCCATGCCCGGCAAGCAGATGGCCATAGACGCGGACCTGAACGCCGGCATGATCACCGAGGAGGAGGCCAGGCAGCGCAGGGAGCGCATCGCGCGGGAGGCGGAGTTCTACGGGGCCATGGACGGCGCCACCAAGTTCGTGCGGGGGGACGCCATAGCCGGCATCGTGATCGTGATGATCAACATCGTGGGCGGCATCATCATCGGCGTGCTCCAGAACCAGATGACGTTCACCGACGCGCTGAGGACCTACACCACCCTCACCATCGGCGACGGGCTGGTCGCCCAGATCCCCGCCCTCATCATCTCCACCGCCGCGGGCATCATCGTGACCCAGTCGGCAGCGGACAAGTCGGTGGGCAAGCAGCTCTCCGACCAGCTCTCGTTCCAGCCCATGGCCCTGCTCACGGCCGCGGGCATCATCTTCTTCTTCGGCCTGTTGCCCGGCATGCCCCACGTGGCGTTCCTCACCATGGCCACCGTCATGGGCGCCGTGGGGTGGAGAGCCTCAGGGTGAGGGAGGCCGCGAAGGAGGAGGAGGTCAAGCCGGTCGAGGCGGCGCCGGGCGACGTGTCTGCGGAGAGCCTCCTGCCCATGGACATCCTCGAGTTCGAGGTGGGCTACGGGCTCATACCCCTCGTCGACACGGCGCAGGGAGGCGACCTCCTGAGCAGGATCAAGGGCATGCGCCGGACCGTGGCCTCTGAGCTCGGCATCGTCGTACCGCCCATCCACGTGAGGGACAACCTCGAGCTCAAGCCCAACGAGTACCGCCTCCTCCTCAAGGGGATAGAGGTCGCACGGGGTGAGGCCATGGCGGACAGGCTCATGGTCCTCAACCCGGACAGGGTGGAGATCGACCTGCCCGGCATACCCGTGAAGGAACCCGCATTCGGCCTGCCCGGCCTGTGGATAAAGAAGGCGGACAGCGAGCGGGCGCAGATGGCCGGCCTCACCATAGTGGATGCGGCGACCGTGGTGGCCACCCACCTCACGGAGGCGGTCAAGGCCAACGCCCACGACCTGCTCGGAAGGCAGGAGCTCCAGTCCATCCTGGACGCGGTCTCGAGGACGCACCCGAAGGTCGTGGACGACCTCGTCCCGCAGGTCCTGCCCGCCGGGGTGGTGCTCAGGGTCCTCAGGAACCTCCTCAAGGAGAAGGTCCCGGTCAAGAACATCATCACCATCCTGGAGACCCTCGCCGATTTCGGGCACATGACGAAGGACCCCGATATTTTGACGGAGTACGTCAGACAATCCCTCATGCGCATCGTGAGCGCCCCGTACGTGAGCGGGGGGACCTTGAGCGTACTGGCTCTGGATCCCGCTGTGGACGGGATGATCTCCAACGCGATCCAGCACACGGACCATGGTTCGTATCTTGCATTGGACCCGGAGAAGTCGCAGCGGATCCTGGTGGCTCTGAACAGGGAGGTGACCAACGTGAGCAAGAAAGGCGTCGTACCGGTTCTGCTGACCTCGCCCATCAGCAGGATGTACGTGAAGAGGCTCACCGAGAGGTACATACCGGACCTCGTCGTGCTCTCGCACAACGAGATTCCACCGGAGGTCACCATAAAGAACCTGGGCTTGGTGAGGATCGATGCAAATTAAGACCTACAAGGCGGTTTCGATGCGCGACGCGCTGGCGCAGGTCAAGGCCGAGCTCGGGCCGCAGGCCGTCATCGTCTCGACGCGCGAGGTGAAGGAGAACGCCTACGGGCTCATGGGCAGGCCCATGATCGAGGTGGTCGCCGCGGTTGATTACGACGCCGAGGCCCACCGCAGGACCCTGGGCGCGCATCAGGGCTCGCGGCCGAGACCGCAGGCCGAGGAGGCGGAGAGCCGGGCGGCCGTGCCCGACAGGCTCGGGCAGGAGATCGTCGAGCTCAAGGAGATGGTCAGGCGCCTCATGGAGAAGAGCGAGGTGAGGGAGCCCCACCCCTTGAGGGACAAGCTGCTTTCGAGCGGGATCCGGGAGAGCCTCGTGGACCTGGTCCTCTCGAAGCTCGGCGCCAAGGGCGGCATGGACGAGGTGAGGGCTCTCCTGGCGAAGCTCCTCAAGGTGGAGGCGCCGCCCGAGAAGAGGATCCGTGTGTTCCTGGGGACCACGGGCGTGGGCAAGACGACCACCATCGCCAAGATGGCCGGCCACGCGGTGCTGACCGAGGGCAGCCGGGTCGCCCTCGTCACGCTCGACAGCTACCGTATCGGCGCGGTGGACCAGAGCAGGATCTACGCCAGGATACTGAACATCCCCTTCTTCGCCGTGACCACGCCCGGCGAGTTCCGCTCCGCGCTGTCCCAGCTCGACTCGGTGGACCACGTGCTCGTGGACACCGTCGGCCGGTCGCCCTTCTGCAGCCAGTACATTCGGCAACTCGAGGGGTTCTTCGAGGGTGTGGATGCGTGCATGTTTCTCCTCATGCCGGTGGCCACCCGTGACCCGGAGATGGACACCGTCACGAGGGCCTTCTCGCCTTTGAAGGTGGACCGCATGATCTTCACCAAGGCGGACGAGGCGAGCGGGTTCGGCGGCGTCGTGACCCACAACATGATCCACCGCATCCCCATTTCCCACATCACCACAGGTCAGCGGGTACCCGAGGACATGGAGGAGGCCCGCCTCGAGACCGTCATCGCACGAACATTGGGAGACGCTTGATGAAGGACCAGGCGCATACGCTCAGGAAGATATTCAGGGAGGGAACGCTCAAGGCCCCCGAGGTCATATCGGTGACCTCCGGCAAGGGCGGCGTGGGCAAGACGAGCCTCGTGGTGAACATGGGGATCCTCCTCGCGCGGCGGGGGAACAAGGTGCTCATCCTGGATGCGGACTTGGGGCTCGCCAACGTGGACGTGATGCTCGGCATGGCGCCGAGGCTCACCATCAAGCACGTCCTCGACGGCCGGTGTTCCATCGACGAGGTCGTCCTCACGGGCCCCGGCGGTATCAAGATCATCCCCGCCTCATCCGGCATCCAGGAACTCGCTGACCTCTCCCCGGAGCAGCAGATGGGGCTCCTGGACGCCCTCGACCAGCTCGAGGACGACTTCGACTACCTCATCATCGACACGGGTGCGGGCATCTCGAGGAACGTGACCTACTTCAACGCCGCCTCCCAGAGGGTCATCGTGGTGGTCACCGCGGAACCGACGTCCATAACCGACGCGTACGCCCTCATCAAGGTGCTCAGGAAACAGTACGGGATCAAGCGGTTCGATCTCGTGACCAACAACGTGAACTCGAAGCTCGAGGGAGACCACGTGGCGCAGAAGCTCGCCACCGTCTGCGACCGGTTCCTGGGAGACGTCGCCATCGAGGTGCTCGGCTCCATCCCCCACGACCCGTCGGTCCCGGAGAGCATAAAGGCCCAGAAGGCCTTCGTGGAGATCGATCCCCGTGCGGATGCCTCGCAGAGGCTCCTTGCCGTCGTCGAAAGGCTGGCCAAGACCTCCCGGCCGTCCGCGGGAGGCAACATCCAATTCTTTTTCAGGCGGGTGCTCTTGAATCAGGTGAAAGGAACGAGCCATGCAGGACATTGTGTACTCGGAACTTACTGAGGATCAGAAGCTCAACCCCAAGGTCCGCTCGAGGATCATCAACGAGTTCGCTCCGCTCATCAAGTACATCGCGAGCCGCATCGCGATCAGGCTTCCTCCGCACATCGACCTGAACGACCTCATCAACGCCGGGGTGATCGGTCTCATAGACGCCATCGAGAAGTTCGACTCCTCCAAGCAGATCAAGTTCAAGACCTACGCCGAGTTCAGGATCCGGGGCGCGATCCTGGACGAGCTCAGGTCCATGGACTGGGTACCCCGTTCGGTGAGGCAGAAGGCGCGCAAGGTGGAGGACGCGATAGCCAAGCTCGAGTACGAGCTCGGCAGGCCGGCCACGGACGAGGAGATCGCCAGGGAGATGAACGTGGACATGGAGACCTTCCACAAGCTCCTCTCCGAGACCGCCTCCGTATCGCTCCTCAGCCTGGACGACCTCGGGGAGGACGAGACCGACCTGTCCAAGCGGAACATCCTCGAGTTCATCATCCAGGACGAGCGCGACTGGCCCTCGCACAGGCTGCGCACGGCGGAGATCAGCACGCTCGTGGCGAAGGCCATCCAGTCTCTGCCCGAGAAGGAGCGCATGGTGATCTCGCTGTACTACTACGACGAGCTCACCATGAAGGAGATCGGCCACGTGCTCAAGTTCACCGAGTCCCGCGTGTCCCAGATCCACACCAAGGCGGTTCTCCGCCTGAGATCCAAGATGCAGAAGATCCTGAAGGAGATCTCCATGTAAAGATTTGGGCCCAACGGTACGATGATACTGGAAAAGAGACACCGGCGGAGGTTCCCATGGCTCTCGACAAGAACATGAAGATTCTCGTGGTGGACGACTTCTCCACCATGCGCAGGATCGTCAAGAATATTCTCAGGCAGCTCAACTTCGTGAACATCATCGAGGCCGACGACGGGTCCACCGCGCTCGACGTGCTCCAGCGCGAGAAGATAGACCTGATCGTCTCCGACTGGAACATGCCCAAGATGACGGGTCTCGAGCTGCTCAAGGCGGTGAGGGCCGACGACGCCCTCAAGCACATCCCCTTCCTGATGGTCACTGCGGAGGCGCAGCAGGAGAACATCATCGAGGCGGTGAAGTCGGGCGTGAGCAACTACATCGTGAAACCCTTCACGGCGGAGACGCTCAGCCAGAAGATCAACCAGATTTTCAGCAAGTAGGCGGGTGACGACATGGCAGGGGAAAAAGCGAGGAAGGCCGACCTGGACAAGGAGGGCATCGTCCTCGGCGACACCTCGAAGGCCGAACTCGACAAGGAGGGGATAACCCTCGCCCAAGAGGTCGACCAGGATGGGGCGGTTGGGGATGAGCCGGGAACGCCGCAGGCGGAAGGGAAGTCCGAGGGCGGCCAGGAGAAGGTGCTCGGAAGAGGTTTCTTCGCGAGGTACCGGCTCGCCGTCGCCTGCGGCGGGGCCGGCGCCCTGCTGGCGGTGGTCGTCGCCGCGGCCGCGCTCATCATGTCCTCCTCCCCTGAGCCCGTCTCCCCCCAGACGCACAAGGCGGTCCACAGGAAGGCCCAGGACGGCATCGTGCTCGACCCGTTCATGGTTTTCTACGAGACGCACGAGGACAACCGCCCGGGTATCCTCGTGGCGCAGGTCAGCCTGAAGGTCGACCCGTCGGTGGTCCCGACGGTCATGGGCAACCTCTACGACATCCGCAACATCATCTACCGGAGGCTGGCGGGGGCCGCGAGCGCGTACTCCCAGACCGAGATCGCGCTCATGCTCTCCGACGACCTCCTGGACTATCCCATCAAGGAAGTCGCCTTTCTCCAGTACCAGGCCAGGTGACGGGTTCGGGGTGGAATGATCCCTCTTGAGACCGGGTGTGACGGGGACGAGTGAACATGGATTTCTCGGAGATTGATGCATTGATGTCCTCCGCCGATTCCTCGGACAGGCGGGCCGCCGCGAACATGCTCGGGGACATGTGCGGTGAGGGGACGGTCGAGAGGCTGGTTCGGCTGCTCAAGGACACGAACAGCGGCGTGAGGGACGCCGCCTACAACGCGCTGATGTTCACGGGCGGCAGTGAGGCGGTGGAGAAGGTGGCCCCCCTGGTCGCCGAGACAGACCCAGGCGTGCGCAACGCCGCGATAGACATCCTGCGGGCCATCGGCGACGACGCCATCGATGTGCTGCACCGGCTCGCCCGGGACGCGAACGACGACATCAGGCTCTTCATGCTGGACATCCTCGGCACCATCGGGAACCCCTCGAGCGTGGGGGTGCTGATCGAGGGGTTGAGGGATGCGAACCCGAACGTGCGCAACGCGGCCGTGGTCTCGCTCGGTCTCCTGGGGGACCCCGAGGCCTTCGAGCCCCTGGCTGCTCTCATCGACGACGAGGAATGGATCCGTTTCAGCGTGATCGAGGCGATATCGCACCTCAACCACGAGAGACTGCCCTCCTTCATCAAGGAGCAGATGGGCAGGTTCAGGAACGACGACCTCACCATGTGCGCCCTGCTGGAGGCCTCCGGCGCGAGCGGGTCCCGGGAGTTGGCGCACTTTCTGGTCGAACTGCTCGAAGAGGCGTCGATGACCATCGAGTGCGAGGTGGTGGGCGCGATCCTGAGGCTCCTCAGCCCGGAGGAGATAGCCGGGCTTCATGCTGACAAGGCAAGGGCGGTCAAGGAGGTCATCGAGCGGCACGTGGGGTCCGTGGACGGAGACCTCCAGCTCTCCATGTTCAGGGCGCTCGAGGCCGTGGGCGACGGGCGGAGCGTCCAGGTGCTCCTGGAGGTCGCCCGCTCGTTAGACCCCGACGCCAGGCCGGAAGTCTTCGATGCCATCGAGGAGACCATGGCCGCGATCGGGGACGTGGAGGCGGTCTCGAGCCTCCTCGAAGGCGAGGAGAAGATCGTCGTGCTCGGATCCAGGGTGCTGGGACGCATCGGCGGATCGAGGGCGTCGAAGATCGTGGCGCAATGCATCCCCGCCAGCCAGGGGCCGGCCAAGAGGGCGCTCGTGGACGCGCTCGTGGAGATAGACGTCCACGGAAACCGGGAGACATTCAAGGCCCTCCTTTCTGACCGGGACGGGCACGTCCTCAGGTCCAGCATCACGGCGCTCGGCCTGTGCGGCGGGCAGGAGGACATCGCCTCCCTGGAGCCCTTCCTCTCCCATCCCTACCCGGACGTGAGGGAGGCGGCTCTCGGGGCAATCGTGGAGATCGACACGGACCAGGCCCAGCAGGTCTTCACCCGGATGATGGGGAAGGACGATCCCGAGTCGCGCAGGATGGCCCTTGACGGCCTGTCGAGGTTGTCGAGCCCGCTTATCGGGAAATACGTCGTCGAATGCCTGAGAGACCCGAGCAACGAGGTCCGTCTCATGGCCGCCACCATCGTCCGCGACCGGGAGATACCCCTCGACACCGAGGCGATGAGGGACCTGCTCCGGGACCCGAGCGACGCGGTCAGGTGCGTCGCCATCGACATGGTGGGACAGAGAAAGGTGGAGGGACTCAGGCCGGTCCTGGAGGAATGGATGGAAGGCGACGACATGAGGATCGCGTCCCACGCGCTCGATGCGCTCGGCGCCTTCGGGGACGACCGTGCGGTGGAGTCCCTGGTCCGGGTCGTGAGAAAGGGCTCGGACTTCCTGAGGATATCGGCCGTCAGGGTGCTGGGGGGCCTCGGCAGGGAGGATATCGTAGGGGAGATCGAGGCGTTCGTGGACGACCCCAACCCGGATGTCGCGAGGGCCGTCATGGATGCGATGGACAGGCTCAGGGGGGAGGGCTTCTGACATGGAACCGCCGGTGCTCGAAAGGCTCAAGGCGATCGATGACCTGCCCACGCTCCCCTCGGTGGCGCTCGAGGTGCTCAGCCTCGCGCACAGGCCGGACGTGACGATCCAGCTCGTGGCCGAATGCATCCACAGGGACCCCCCCCTGGCCGCGAAGGTCCTGAGGATGGCCAATTCCTCGTTCTACCGCCGGGGGGACCGCCAGGTCGAGACCCTGCACAGGGCGATACTGTTCCTGGGGCTGGCGGAGATCATCAACATAACCACCTCGCTCTCGGTGTTCTCGGCGCTCACCTCCAGGAGGGCCGTGGAGGTGTCGATCCGGGAACAGTTCTGGGATCACAGCGTGGCCACGGGTCTCATGGCGAGGCACGTGGACAAGAAGCTCCAGATGCGGTCGCTGGGGAGGGAGTTCGTCGCCGGGCTCCTCCACGACGTGGGCAAGATCATCCTGGACCAGTATTTCCACGAGGAGTTCATGGCGGCGTACAACCTCTCGAGGGAGCAGGACAGGCCCATGTACGAGACCGAGATGGCGACGTGCGGGACGAACCACATGGAGGTCGGATACTACATCGCCCGGAAGTGGAACCTGCCGCCGTACCTCCAGGACGTCATCCTGTGGCACCACAAGCCGTCCAGGGCCGCCTTCCCGGACATGGCGGCGGTCGTCTCCGTGGCCGATCACATGGCCAGGGCGGCGCAGTTCTCGTGCGGCGCAGACACGATGCCCTTCGTGCTCGCGGACCAGGACGCGTGGGCGGTGCTCAAGGAGAGGGGCGTGGACGTCAACGGTCTCGACGTCGAGCGCATGACCTTCGAGATGGAGGCGATCGGGCACCAGGTGAAGGAGTACATAGAGACCGTCATGAACCCCGAGGAAGGGGGGCGCCGGGATGGATGACCGCCTGAAGAACCCCGGCCCCGTCATGACCGACGAGACGTTCGTCCTGCTCAGGGATTTCATCTACGAGCAGTCGGGGATCTTCTTCGCGGACAACAGGAAGGACCAGCTGGCCTCGAGGCTGGCCTTCAGGCTGAAGGCGAACAACCTGTCGGACTTCGAGAAGTACTACTACCTGCTCAAGTACGACCAGAACGCGGCCCGGGAGCTCAGGGCCCTGTTCGACTCCGTGACCACCAACGAGACGAGCTTCTTCAGGAGCCCTCCCCAGATACAGGCCTTCCAGGACAAGGTCCTTCCCGAGATCATGGCGGCCAAGGAGCGCCGGGGCGAGAAGACGTTGAGGCTCTGGTCCGCCGGGTGCTCGACGGGGGAGGAGCCGTATACCATGGCCATCGTTCTGTCACAGGTCATGAACGGGAGACGCGACTGGGACGTGAAGGTCGTCGCCAGCGACATCAGCGAGAAGGCGCTGCGCTCGGCGAAGGAGGCCGTCTACGGCGAGTATTCCCTGCGCAGCGTGCCGCCCGAGATCAAGAGGGACTTCTTCGTGGCGGCAGGTTCCTCGTACAGGATCGTGGACGAGGTCAAGGACATGGTCGAGTTCCAGTTCCTGAACCTCAGCGACACCAGGCGCGTCCAGCTCATGCGGGGGTTCGACGTCATCTTCTGCAGGAACGTGCTCATCTACTTCGACGACCAGGTGAAGAAGCGGTTCGTCTCGCAGCTGTACGACTGCCTCAACCACGGCGGGTACCTCTTCATCGGCCACTCGGAGTCGCTTCACAACATATCGCGCGCATTCAAGCTCGTGCATTTCCCCGGCGCCCTCGCGTACAAAAAGGAATAGCGGAGAGTCCCATGGAAAAGATCCTCATCGTCGACGATTCGAGCACGGTGCGGAAGTTCCTCGCCACGACGTTGAAGACGAAGAACTTCAGGTGCGTCGAGGCGTCCGACGGGTTCGACGCCCTCGAGAAACTCGCCCAGAATCCTGACGTGAGACTCATCATCTCGGATCTGAACATGCCGAACATGGACGGCATCGAGTTCATATCCGCCGTCAGGAAGGACCCCCAGTTCAAGGACATCCCCATCATCATGCTCACCACGGACGCGTCGCCCGAGAACCGCAAGCTCGCCTTCGAGACGGGGGCGAACCTCTACCTCGTCAAGCCGTCGCCTGCGCACATCATCCTGTTCAAGGTCCAGAGCCTCCTCTACGCCGACAAGTGACCACCGCTCTCCCGGGCGCATGACGCCCGATCCTCCTGACCGTCACGCCGGTCGACGAGAACGGTTCACCTTTTCTCAATCGATACCCGAAGCGGAGAAGAAAGACCCACCCGAAGGCGTGGCCTCGCCCGTACAAGACATCCGCGAATTCCCTATCCCTGGCGCTACGAGAAGAAAGAGCCCCCCGAAGACGCGGCCTCGCCCGAGCCGCCCCCCGCCAAGACACGACCTGCCCCCTGGACGACGAAGAGCACCCTGAATGCCCGAAGGGCGATGGCCGTGGACGGGCCGGCCCCCGTGGTGGGGTCAGGGGCCTGAGGCAGGCAGGCCCGGTCCCCAGGTACCTCCCGCGCACCCCCATGTCCGTCTCTCGGGGCGCAAGGCCCCGGGACTCAGTCGTCCGCCTCGTCCGGGAGGGCCTCGGGGGGCCTTCTCAGGGAAACCCCAACGGGCTCGAGCCTGCAGGCGGCGTCGTCGACCCCGGGCGCGGTGAGCGACTTGAGCCTGTTCGCGGACGGGACGACCCTCGACTCGAAGGACCCGACCGCATCGTTGTACGCCTTTGCCGCGCTCTCGATGCCCGTCCGCATGCGTTCGAGGTGCCCCACGAACACCCTGAGGCGGTCGAAGAGCTCCCGGCCGGTCTCCCAGACCCTCCTCGCGTTTTCCTGCATGCCGTGTTCCTGCCAGCTCATGGCCACCGACCTCAGGAGCGCTATGAGGGTCACCGGCGTGGCTATGAGGACCTTCTTCGCGATGGCGTCGTCGATGAGGGAGGAATCCTTCTCGAGGGCCGCGGCGAAGAACTGCTCGCCCGGGAGGAACAGGACCACGAAGTCCGGCGTGGGCGTGAACTGCTTCCAGTACTCGCGGGAAGAGAGGGCCTGGACGTGGTCTTTCACGGAACGCGCATGTCGGGCCAAGAGCGCGTTCTGGCTGTCGGGGTCGGCCGCCTCGTAGGCGGCCAGGAACGCGTCGAGGGGGGCCTTGGCGTCCACCACGATGCGCCTGTTGCCGGGCAGGGTCACGACGAGGTCCGGCCGTCTCCTCCCGTCCTCGGTGCCCGTGCTCACCTGCTCGGTGAAGTCGCAGTGGGCCGACATCCCCGCGAGCTCCACCACGCGCCTGAGGGTGAGTTCCCCCCAGCGGCCCCTCGCCTTGGGTTCCTTGAGGGCCGTGGCCAGAGACCTCGTCTGGTCCGCGAGCCTCTCCTGCATCCTGACGAGCTCGCCGATGTGGCGGGAGATGTCGCCGAAGGCCGCCTGCCTGGACTGCTCCATGGCCTGCACCTGGGCCTCGTAGCGCTTGAGCGACTCTTCCAGCGGCCTCACGACGGCCTCCACGGCTGCCTGGCGCTTCTCGAGGTCGCCCTTCATGTCCGAGGCCACCGCCTCGATGGCCTTCTGTGCCATCTGCATGAAGGCCGAGCCGCTTGCATGTAGGGCATCCAGGGAGAGCGCCTTGAAGGTGTCCGCGAGCCTTGCGGATGCCTCTTCGATGAGCCTGCGCTGCTGCTCGAGAGACGCCTGGGCCTCCTCGAGCCGTACCCGGTCCTTGGCCTGCTCTATGCGCTCGCGCTCGAGCTGGTCCCTGGCCTGTGCGACCTGGGCCGCCAGGGCCTCTTCCCTCGCCCTGAGTTCTTCCAACGAGCTCCTGGAGGCCTCGAGCGCGCCTGTGTACCTCGCGCGCGCTACAAGGAATCCCGCGGCGAGGCCTGCAAGCAGCGACAGCGCCACGATTGCGGCTGTGGAATACTCCATACAAAACCCATGTCAGCTCGAGGCGTCGATGTCAAGGGCCGGCTCGACCGGAAAGGGCAGTGCGTCTACCGGCCCGAGGCATCGTGCGGGTGCCTCGGGGGAAGCTGCCGTCCTTCGGAGCCCGTACCAGCCGCCATGTCGCGCTCCACCGAGAGGCCCCGGGCGCCCAGGAGTGACCCAATGCAACCAGGCGCCCAAGATGCCCGTGTCCCCCTGGAGGCAGGCACCCACGTTGAATGTCGGCGCCTGCCCCGCTGCGGCGGCGCAGGGCTCCGCGCCAGCCCCGGGATGTCGACCGCCGGGGTACAGGCGCATGCTCCAGGGAGGGGGGCAGAAACGAGCGCGTCGAGGGGCGAGGCCGCAGGGCATGGCGGGAAGAGGGCGCAGGGGACGCCATCGAGAAGGCGGCGGGAACGGGGCAAGACGGTGCCGCCCGCGGTCTACAGCTCGCGGCCGAGGGAGATGCTGTAGATACCCCTGGCGGTGACCACGAGGTGGTCGTTGAGGGTGATGCCGACGCGCGAGCAGATCTCGGAGAGCTCCCGGGTGAGCCTCAGGTCCTGCTCGGAGGGCTTGAGGGTGCCGGATGGGTGGTTGTGCACGAGAACGAGCGAGACGGCGTCCGACTCGATGGCCGTCCTCAGCACCTCCCTGGGGTACACGTACGCGCCGTCGACCGTGCCCTCGGAGAGGACGGCGCGGTGCACGAGCCTGCCCGAGGCGTCGAGGCACAGGATCATGAAGCGCTCGCGGGCCTGCCCGCCCATGGACGTCCTCAGGTAGTCGGCCAGGCGCTCGGGTCTCGAGAGGACGGGTGCGGCCTCGTCGAAGGGCTCGAGGTACCTTTCCATGAGCGCCTTTGCGAGGCGGATCAGGGTAGAGGCCTGCCGGCCGATCCCCGGGTACTGCTCGAGCTGCTCGGCAGGCGTGTCCAGCACCCGCCGCAAAGACTTGAACCTTTCGAGGAGCCCCTTGGCGATGGGCTTGGTGTCCTTCCTCGGGATGGCGTATCCCAGGAGGAGCTCGAGGAGCTCGTAGTCGGCCAGCGAAGCGGGGCCGGACGTCCTGAACCGCCCCCTGAGCCTCGAGCGGTGCCCCTCGTGGTGAGGCCTCCTCGGCCGGCCGTCGTCACGTTCCACGGCACGCACCTCCACGGGGGGGTCCCGAGATGAACGACCAGGGGAGCACCTCGTCCTCGTCCCGCGGCCTGAGCGCGAAGTAGTCGGGGTTCACCGGCCAGCGCTTGAGCGCGGCCGTCCATCCCTGCTCGTCGCTCCCGGCGAGCCTCACGAGGAGGTCGTGGACGCGCCTGTCGCCCCTGGCGACGACGGCCTGCAGGTACGACCACTTCGGCCCCTCGTGCGTCACGCGCACGTTCGACTCCCTCTTCAGGCCCTGCTCGATGCGCCTGATGCGGGCCCTGGCATCGTCGACCGTGATCATGGGGCTCCGCTCGAGGGGGGTGCCGGGCTTGGGCACGAACGTGCCTATGCTCACGCTCACCGTGCCTATCCGCCTGTTGCCGCGGGAGACCTGGATGAAGACCTGCCGCACCCTCTTGACGAAATCCACGGTGGCGTCCAGTTCCCTCGGCCCCTCGCCCGGCAGGCCCACCATGAAGTAGAGCTTGATGTCGCGGACGCCCGATGCCACGAGCGCCCTGATGTCCTCGAGGATGGTCGCGTCCGGTATCCGCTTCCCCAGGGCCTCCCTCAGGGTCTCGGACCCGGTCTCGGGCGCGAGGGTGACCCCCTTGACCCCTGATTTCTCGAGCGCCCCCAAGAGCCCCTTCGTCAGGATGCCGGACCTGAGCGAGGGGGGGGCGAGTTTCAGGCCCCGCGCGGCGATCTCCTCGAACAGCCTTTCCGCCTGCGGGTGGGTGTTGAGCGAGGTGCTCACGAGGCCCACCTTCGACCTGTGCCTGGATGCCTCGTCGAGGATGCGGGCCACGGTGTCCACCCCCGCGCACCTGTACGGTGAGTAGATCTGCCTGGCGCCGCAGAAGGAGCAGGAGAACGGGCACCCCCTGGCCGTCTCGACGAGGAACATGTCGCCGAAGGCCGTGTCTCTCGTCACGACGGAGGTGCGCGCGGGGTCGTCCAGCGTTTCCGTGACGGCTCGCATTACCTGTGGCCCCTCGAAGGCCTCCAGCGTGCCTCCCTCGATGACCGGGCGCGTCCTCGAGGGGAGATACACGCCGCCGGTTTGCAGCATGCGCTCGAGGAACTCCTCACGCGAGGAGCTCTTCGAGAAGGCCTCGTAGAGCGGCTGGACGATCACCTCCCCGTCGCCTGCGAAGCAGATGTCGCATGCCGGGGCGAGCGGTTCCGGGTTCATGGTGACCGCGGCGCCCCCGGCCATGACCAGCGGGCCCGTCGTCCGCCTCTCCGCGTGAGGGTCCATGCCGTTTGCGCACAGCATGCGCACGGCCTGGACCGCGTCCAGCTCGTACGACACGGAGAAGGCGACGACGTGGAAGTCCGAAAGGGGCCTCCCGCTCTCCACCGATCTCGGCGCGTCGGTGAAGAACCGCTCGCACAGGATGAGGGGGTGGGCGTTGAGAACCCGGTACATCTGGTGGAAACCGAGGTTCGACATCCCCACGTGGTACGTGCCGGGGTACACCAGGGCGACGTTCAGCTTCCCGCCCTTGTCCTTGCGTATGGCGCCGCTCTCACTCCACATTGATCCCCAGGCTCTTGATCTTGCGGTGGAGGTTGCTCCGCTCCACCCCGATGAGATCGGCGGTCTTCGAGATGTTGTTGCCGCACAGGGCGAGCTTGCGTTCTATGAAGATCCGCTCGAACTCGGCGCGCGCGTCCTTCAGTTCCTGCATGTTGAGGATGCGGTCGAGGTCGCTCGTCGCGGTGACGCCCAGGGGGAAGATGTCATCGGCGGTGATGGTGTCACCCGGGGTCATGATGACGAGGCGTTCGATGATGTTCTTGAGTTCCCGGACGTTGCCCGGCCAGTCGTGCTGCATGAGCTTCTCGACGGCCCCCTCGGTGATGGTCTTGCGCCTGTTTCCCTTGTCCTGCGTGAAGAGGTGTATAAAGTGTTCCACGAGCAGGGGTATGTCCTCCCGGCGTTCCACGAGGCGCGGGACGTACAGGGGGATCACGTTGAGGCGGTAGTACAGGTCCTGCCTGAACCTCCCTTCCGCGATCTCCTGCTCCAGGTTCTTGTTCGTCGCGGTGAGCACGCGCACGTCCACCTGGATGGTCTGCGACCCCCCCACGCGCTCGAAGCGTTGTTCCTGGAGGATGCGCAGGATCTTCGCCTGGGTCGCCATGCTCATGTCGCCTATCTCGTCGAGGAAGAGCGTGCCGTTGTTGGCCAGGTCGAACTTTCCGCGCTTGCGCTCGGTCGCGCCCGTGAACGCGCCCTTCTCGTGTCCGAAGAGCTCGCTCTCGATGAGCTCCTCGGGGATCGCCGCGCAGTTCACCTCGACGAACGGGTAGGAACTCCTCCTGCTCTTCTTGTGGATGCGCCGGGCCACGAGCTCCTTGCCCGTGCCGTTCTCGCCCAGGATGAGGACCCACGCGTCGGTGGGCGCCACCCTGTCGATCTGTTCCTTGAGCCTGAGGATGGCGGGCGAGTTCCCGATGATCTCGTCGTCCTTCTCCACCTTGTGCCTGAGGAGTGCGTTCTCCTCCTCGAGATCCTTGAGGTGGAGGATGTTGTTCACCGTGATGATGATCTTGTTGAGATCGAGGGGTTTCTCCACGAAGTCCAGTGCGCCCAGGCGCGTGGCCTTGACCGCGGTCTCGATGGTGCCGTGGCCGGACATGATGATCACGGGCAGCGAGTAACCGTTCGCCTTCAACTCCTCGAGGACCTGGAGGCCGTCCTTTCCCGGCATCCATATGTCCAGGAGCACGAGGTCGACCTCCTGTTTCTCGATGATCTTCAGGGCCTCCTCGCCCGAGGGCGCGGCTATGGTGGCGTAACCCTCGTCCTCGAGCCCCCCCTTGAGGGAGATCCGTATGTTTTCCTCATCGTCGACTATGAGAATGGTCCTCTTCATGCTCACTCCTTGACCGGCAGTTCTATGCTGAAGACCGTGCCCGAAGGCTCGTTGTCCCTGACCCTGATGTACCCGTTGTGATCCGCCACGATGCGGTTCACGATGGCGAGCCCCAACCCCGTGCCGCCCTTGGTCGTGGAGAAGTACGGCTCGAAGATCCGGTCCCTGGCACCGGGCGGGATGCCGGGCCCGTTGTCCGCGATGTCCAGGACGGCGATCTTGAGTTCGGGGTCGAAGCGTGTCCTCACCTCGATCTTCTTGGGGTTGTCCCCGTTGTTCTCGATCACGGCGGTGGTCGCGTTGTCCAGGAGGTTTCCCACGGCGCGGTTCATCTGTGCGTGGTCGATCTCGATGGGGGGCAGGTTCTCGTCCAGGTCGAGCAGGTACTCCACCTCGGCGTGCGCCTGCCTGTAGAGGGCCACCGTCTCCGACACCACCCGGTTCAGGTCGTCCGGCCGGAGCATGGCGCTCGGCATCTTCGCGAACGCCGAGAACTCGTTGACCAGGCGCTTCATGACGTCCACCTCGTTGATGATCACGCGGGTGCACTCCTCGAGGACCTCCGCGTCGTCGCCCAGCTTGTCGAGGTACCTCCTCCTGAGGCGCTGGGCGGACAGCTGGATGGGGGTGAGCGGGTTCTTGACCTCGTGGGCGATCCTCCGGGCCACCTCGCGCCATGCCGCCATGCGCTGCATGCGCATGAGCTGGGTGAGGTCGTCGAACACGATGAGGATCCCCATGCTCTCGCTGTTCTCCGCGAACAGGAAGGAGGCCTTGCACATGAGGGTGAGCCTCGTGGCCCCCGCCTGCACGTTGATCTGCCTGGACACGACCCCGTGGCCCCTCGACGTCCTCAACGACTGCACGAGCTCGGTGTAGAGCTGGGAGTATTCCCCCGAGAGGACCTCGGAGGCGGGCTTTCCCGCCACCTCGGCCTGCCTGAGACCGAGGAGGGCCTGGGCCGAGGGGTTGACGAGGGCGATGCGGTCGTCCCTCGTGATGGTGATGACACCCGTGGAGATGGCGTTCAGCACGCTCATGGTGTAACGGTTCCTCGCCTGGATCTCGTTGTAGGCGCTCTCGAGGTTCCGCCTGGATTCCTTGAGGTCCTCCACCATGGCGTTGAAGTCGTTCACCAGGATCCCGAGCTCGTCCTCTGCCTGGACGTCTATGGTGAAGCCCAGGTCGCCCCTGGAGATCCGCTGGGTCCCCTCGACGAGCTTCTCGATGGGGTTGATGAGGCCTTTCGCGGTGTTGATGCCGAACCAGATGGCGGAAAAGATGACGAGCAGCGTCACCGAGGTGAGGATGATGATGTAGTTGGTCTTGATGGGTCCCTTGAGCCTGAGTATCTGGGAGTAGTCCGAGAAGGACCTCTTGATGAGGTTGAGGCGCTCCGAGAGGCTCTCCGGGATGTAGTAGTCAGCCACGAGCACGCCCACGACGTCCCTGGGGTTGAAGGACGACCTGATGGGCACGATGCCCTCGATGAAGTCCGCCTTGCCCTTCCTGACCACCATGGAGAGGCTCCTGCCGTCCATGGCCTTCTGTACCGTCGCGGATTCCAAGGTCGGCATCCTGACGTTCTCGAGGCCGGGGGAGGTCATCCTCACGAGCTCTTCCCCCTGGGCGGAGAACACCACCACCGAGGAGAACCTGAACAGGTCCATCTTTTCCTTGAGGGCCGACCTGAGGAAGGGGAGGTTCTCCTCCTTGAGGAGCCTCCGCTCGGTGATCTCCCCGGATATGGACGAGGCGTAGCGGATGGCGTCCGCCGACGCCTCCCGGTAGTACACGTTTGCCACGTTCATGGACTCCGCTATGGCCTTCTCCACCTCCGCAGACAGCCAGCCCTCCACGCTCCTGCCGATGAACACCACGCTCGCGAAGAACAGGACCGTGGTCGGGATGATGGTGAGGGTGACGAAGGCCACCACGAGCTTCGTCCTGAGCCGCGTCCCGAGAACCCCGCGCCTGCGCTCGAGCATGAGCTTGACCACGTTGCGGGTGACCAGGAAGACCACGAGCACGAGCAGGATCACGTTGACGCTGATGATGGTGAAGATGACGACGTTGCTCGTGGGTACGTGGCCTATGGTGTCGAGGTTCGTCTTCAGGACCCACATGAGGATCATGGCCACGAACATGGCCCCGACCACGATCATCTCCCTGGTCTTCTTGTTCATGCCCTTTCCCCCCGGTGCTCTTCGAAGAGGGCCTTTGCGAGCCGCACGTGGAGTGCGTGACTCGCCTTCCAGGCGGTGATGCGGGCCTTGAGGGGCGCCTGGAGTGACCAGAGATCGCCCAGGAGATCGAGGATCTTGTGCCTGACGAACTCGTCCTCGAACCTGAGGCCTTCGGGGTTGACCACCCCGTCGCCGTCCACGACCACCGCGTTGTGGAGGCCGCCGCCCAAGGCGAGGCCGGCCGCCCGCATGGCCTCGACGTCCTGCATCCTGCCGAACGTCCTGGCCGGCGCTATGCGCTCGGCGAACCCGCGCCCGTCGAAGGTGAAACGCATGCGGCCGATGGCGGTGTCCGGGAAGTCTATCTCGTAGCTCACGGAGAAATCGCCCGGGCGGGCCTCGATCCAGGAGGCGCCGTCCCCGAAGCGGAGCACGCCCCTCGGAGAGATCTCCGCCGCCGCGACCCCCAGGGGAGACCGTCCCGCATCACCGAGCGCCTCCACGAAGGGGAGGGCCGACCCGTCCATGGCCGGGATCTCGTCGCCTTCCACGACGATGTCCAGGTCCGTCAGGCCGAGGCCGTAGAGGGCGGCCATGAGGTGCTCGGTGGTGCCGACGCGGACGTTTCCCACCCCGTAGGTGGTGTTCAGGCGCGTGTCGACGATGTGCGGCGGGGTCGCGGGGATACGGGTGCCGTCCTTGATGAAGGCTATGCCTCTCTCGGACGGCTTCATGCGGAGTCTCGTCCCCAGGCCCGAGTGGAGCCCGACGCCCTCCACCTCGACCTCCCTGGCTATGGTCGTTCGATCCATGACAGGCCCTAGATTAGGTAAGGCGCTCCCGTTAGTCAAACCATATTGCGGCCCTTGGGCAGCCCTTCCCGAAACCACCCCCGGGCGACGCGCCCGCCCACGGCGAGGCCCTTGGGGGGGCGGGGCCCGGCAAGGCGACCGTGGGCCCTAAAAAGCCCCCGTACGGTTTGTATGCCGCTTTGCGGCCGGCCTCCCCGACCGGCGACGAAGACCGCCGCCTTCGGGCCAGGGGATGCGCTGCATATTGCGCCGCCATACGACTCGAAGCCGGCCATTCGTCCCGGACCATGGGCCGCGCTACCCAGTGAAGATCTCTCCCGAAGGCGAGTACCCGCCGCCTTCGGGCCTTGGCCGCGCTCATGGTGCGCTTCGAGCCTGCCCGGGGTCGCCCTGGCTCGCCCGTGAGATTTCTCTTGACAATTGGATACAGCCACGGTGTGAATAGACGATCTCGGCAGGCGACTGCAGGGAATCGAACACAAAGGAGATTCCGTGCCAGAACTCGGAACCAGATACAAGTGCTACAGGTGCGGCACCAAGTTCTACGATCTCGGAAGGCCCCAGCCGTTGTGCCCTTCCTGCGGTGAGGACCAGAACAACGAGGAGACCAAGCGTCTGCTCAAGCGCAAGAGGAAGCGCGCTATGGCCAAGGTGAAGCCCGAGGCCAGGGGCCTGATCGACGAGGCGGCGCTGCCCCTCGAGGCGGACGAAGAGGTCGAGGAGTACGTCCTCGACATGGAGGACATCGTTCTCGAAGAGGGGTCCGACCTGGAGCACCTCGAGTGACAAGGCCGCCTGCGGCCTCGAGCGACGGCCCCTGTCATTTGACGATGACGATCCTGCCCGTGGTCTTGATGTAGGGCTTCATGTGCTCGGGCACGAAGCCCATGACGAGCACGAGGGCCTTCTTCGTCACCGGCAGCGTCTTCGACTTGACGAACACCGCCGAGTCCTTCGGCAGGACGACCTGTGCCATGGCCACCACGAGGAGCGCGCCGATCACGCCCTTGGCGAGGCCGAAGGCGCCCCCGAGCGCCATGTCGAACGGCGCCAGGACCGAGGTGCTCATGATCTTGTGCGTCAAGTGCAGGAGCACCTTTATGGCGACGAAGAACAGCAGGAACGCGGCGGCGAGGCCGAGGACCCCGCGCGCGTCCTGCACCTGGAGGATCGCGAGACCGTGCGAGATGTCCAGGGCGAACCTCTTGGCCAGCAGGAGGCCGCCCACGAGCGCCACCAGCGAGGACGCGCTCTTGATGAACCCCTGGTAGACGCCCAGGCCCGTGAACACCACGACGAGGAGGATGGTGGCCGCGTCGATCGCGTTCACCGTGAGTCCTTCCTCACGATGTCGATGCTCGAGACGTCCTTGAGCAGGATCTTGTAGGTCCCGTAATCGGTTTTCCCCGAGACCCTGGTCGACCCGCCCGCCTTGAGGCCGCACATGGTCTTGGCGTCCTTGAACGTCACGCAGAGATCCCCGTCCTTCACCTCGATCCTCGAGATGTTCTCGAGGGGGATCTGCACCCTGCCCTTCCCGAGGGTGACGCCCAGGGTCGTGTCGCCGTCGAAGGTGACCGAGGCGAGGTGGACCTTGGTCCTCGAAGCGTCGGTGATGTTCGCGTCGAAAGGCGAGTCGGCGGGCGTCCGTGAGACGCCCGGGGCCTGGCCCATGCCCATGGCGAAGACGAGGGTGAGCAGCAGCGGGCACGCGCGTAGGATACCTGTGAACCTTCTCGGGCGGTTCTTCATGAGCTATGCACCTCCTTGACGATCCCCTGGACGCGAAGGTCCTCCACGAGATCGAGCACGGTCGACTCCAGGCTTGCGGGGTAGGCGAGCCCGAGCAGGCCTCTGGACGCGTCCAGGGTGCTCACCGTGGCGAGACCTTCGTATGCCTCGATCACGTAGTGGACGAACGCGATCTCCCTCCGGGCGACCTTGATCGACATTTCCCGGAATTCCACCATGGTTTCCTGAGTTATCACACACCGTCTGCGAGCACAACATTCCAGAAGGAGCCTGTTTTTGTCGTGCACGCGATCGGTGACTGTGCGCGGCGCCCATCCTTGGGGATTTATCCCCGTGCCCAAGATCATGCCCCGGGGTGGGGGTGCGGCGCCAGGCCGCCACCCGCCTGGTCCACGGGCTGGGGCGTCCCCGAGGCGGCGCTCCCGCAGGCCCGAGAGTCCCTGCCTGCGGAGGGGGGCAGAAGGCACAGGGGAAAGGTTTCGTTCGAGAAACGAAAGTCCCTGCCTGGGTATAGGAACAGGCCTTCGTACCTGCCGGCGGACCCCGGCATGCGTTCCTCCCATGGTGCGGTGAACATGGTTCTCGGTCCGGGAGCGGGTTTCGGCCGTCAACAAAATTCTTGACATGAACGGATGCGCGGTGATAGTGGAATTGGGTCTGAATGAGTGAACAGCCATTCAGTCAGGGCCGTCGTGGGTGATGCGCACCGACCAAGGGGTGGAGACAGGTTCGTGTCGGTGGAACCGAATGGTCTCCTGTCAGGGTTCGGGTGCCGGGCCCGGCGGTGACTCGTCGGAGGACGGCCGCCTCCACCAGGGGCAGCTTGGGACGGAATGACAAGGGGCGAGCTTGTCGGGCGTTTCGCGATCCTGAGCCTCGAGCATGGTTCCGTCTCTGGTGGAAAGGTGGGTTCCCTCTCGGACCAACGTCGAAGGAGGCTGGTTTTGATAGAGATAAACTTCACCCTTCTGATCCAGGCTGCCAATTTCCTTCTCCTCATCTTCCTGTTGAATGTGGTCCTCTACAAGCCTATCCTGAAGATCCTCGAGGAGAGAGAGCACAGGATCGACGGCCAGCAGGCCGAGGCCAAGAAGATCACGGATGACAGCCAGGCGTTGATCGATGAATACAACCGGAAGCTGCACGAGGCCAAGATCGAGGCCATGAACGCGAAGAACGCGGCCAGGAGTCAGGCATCCGAGGAGGCGGGCCGCATCATAGAAGAGGCCAGGAAGAAGGCCGAGGAGATGGTCGCCCAGGTCCAGCGGGAGATCGCCTCGGAGATAGCGCAGGCCAAGAAGGAGCTCGAGCCCGAGCTCGGGGTCATGGCCGCGACGATAGCCGAACAGATCCTGGGGAGGAGGGTTGCATGAGGAGGCGTCTTGCTGACACGGCTGTTCGGGTGGCCCCGGCCCTTGCGCTCTTCGTTCTCGCGGCGGCCGGCATCGCCCTCGGGTCCGAGGGGGGCGGCGGCCACGGTGAGGGCGGCACGACCAAGTGGCTGGACCTCCTCTGGCGCACGGTCAACTTCATCATCCTCGCGGCGCTGTTGTGGAAGCTCCTGGCCGACAAGGTGAAGAAGTATTTCATAGAGCGCAGGGAAGAGATCGCCCAGCTGATCGAGGAGGCGGACAGGGCGAAGGCCGATGCCCAGGCGCAGTTCGCCGAGATGAAGAAGAAGCTCGCGAACGTGGAGAGGGACATCGAGGAAATCAAGACGGCCATCATGGGAGAGCTGGACAGCGAGAAGGCCCGGATCATAGAGGAAGGCAGGCTCGCGGCCGAGCGGATCATCCAGCAGGCCAAGTGGACGGCTGACCAGGAGGTCGTCAAGGCCCGCAAGGAGCTCAAGGAACAGGTGGTGGACATGGCCGCGGACCTTGCGTCCGGCATCGTGACGAAGAGCATGACCCCCGAGGATCAGAAGCGGATACTCGAGGAATATCTCGATAGGGTAGCGAGGTGACCTTGAAAGACGACATCGTTGCACGGCGATATGCGAAGGCCCTCTACGACCTGGGGAGGGAAGAGGGGCTGACCGACGTGTTTCTCTCCGACCTGGAGACCGTCCTGTCGGTGATGGCCGCCAGCGAGGAGTTCAGGTCGGTGATGGAGAGCCCCCTCTACGACATCGAGCTCAAGCGGAGGATCCTGTCCCAGGTCGCATCCGAGGTGAAGGTGCACGCTTACACGAAGAGCTTTCTCGACATACTGCTCGAGAAGGACCGGTTCGTGTACGCCGACTCCATACTCGAGGCGTACCGGCAGATCATCGACGAGTCTTCGGGCAGGGTGAGGGCCGTCGTGACGAGCGCGACGGAGCTCGGCAAGGAACAGCTCGACAGGATCAGCCAGGCCCTCAAGAAGGTCGTGAAGAAGGACGTCGACATCGAGGTCTCCGTGGATCCTTCGCTCATCGGCGGTATCATAGCCGAGGTCGAGGGCATGGTGTACGACGGCAGCGTCAGGACCCAGATAGCCAGACTAAAACAGAGTCTAAAAGGGGAGATGTAGGATGCAGATCAGGGCGGAAGAGATAAGCAGGATCATCAAAGAACAGATCAAGGGGTACGAGAAGGAGATCGATGTCGCCGAGACAGGCACGATCCTGTCGGTGGGCGACGGTATCGCCCGTGTCTATGGTCTGAGAAACGTCATGGCCAGCGAGCTCATCGAGTTTCCCCACGGGATCATGGGCATGGCGCTCAACCTCGAGGAGGACAACGTGGGGTGCGTGCTCTTCGGTGAGAGCACGGGCATCAAGGAGGGGGACCAGGTCAGGCGCACCAAGAGGATCGTGCAGATCCCGGTGGGCAAGGGGATGCTCGGCCGCGTGGTGAACGCCATCGGCCAGCCCATCGACGGCAAAGGCCCCATCGAGGCCGAGGAATACCGCACCGTCGACATCAAGGCCCCGGGCATCGTCAAGCGCCAGCCCGTGAAGGAACCCCTGCAGACCGGTCTCAAGTCCATCGATGCCATGACCCCGATCGGCAGGGGGCAGCGCGAGCTCATCATCGGCGACCGCCAGACCGGGAAGACCGCCCTCGCCGTGGACACCATCATCAACCAGAAGGGTACCGGCGTCATCTGCATCTACGTGGCCATCGGCCAGAAGCAGTCCACGGTGGCCCAGGTGGTGGCGACCCTCGAGCAGTACGGGGCCATGGACTACACGGTCGTGGTTGCGGCCACCGCCTCCGAGCCTGCCCCCCTGCAGTACATCGCCCCTTACTCGGGCTGCGCCATCGGCGAGTACTACCGCGACCGAGGCGGCCACGCCCTGTGCGTCTACGACGACCTCACGAAGCAGGCCCAGGCGTACCGCCAGCTCTCGCTGCTCCTCAGGAGGCCCCCGGGACGCGAGGCCTTCCCCGGCGACGTCTTCTACCTCCACTCGAGGCTCCTCGAGCGCGCGGCCAAGCTGAGCGACGCGCTCGGAGGCGGGTCGCTCACGGCCCTGCCGGTGGTCGAGACGCAGGCAGGCGACGTGTCCGCCTACATCCCGACGAACGTCATCTCCATTACCGACGGCCAGATATTCCTCGACACCGACCTCTTCTACTCCGGCTTCAGGCCCGCCATCAACGTGGGCATCTCGGTGTCCCGCGTGGGCGGCAACGCCCAGATCAAGGCGATGAAGAAGGTCGCCGGCTCCCTGAGGCTCGACCTGGCCCAGTACCGCGAGCTCGCCGCGTTCGCGCAGTTCGGTTCGGACCTCGACAAGGCGACGCAGGCCCAGCTCACCAGGGGCGAGCGCCTCATGGAACTGCTCAAGCAGCCGCAGTATCAGCCGCTTCCGGTCGAGAAGCAGGTTGCGATCATCTACGTGGGCACCCAGGGCCACCTCGACGAGTATCCCGTCTCGGCCGTGAAGAAGTTCGAGGAACAGTTCTATACCTTCCTTGAAAGCAAGCACCCCGAGATCCTCAAGACGATCCGGGAGACCGGCAAGCTCGAAGCCGACACCGAGAAGGCACTGAAGGACGCCATCGCAGAGTTCAAGAAGATCTTCGTGGTGGAATAAAGACGGTTAGGAGCTCACATGCCAAGTCTCAAGGACTTACGCAAGAGGATCAACTCGGTCAAGAAGACGAGGCAGATCACGTCGGCGATGCGGATGGTGGCCGCGGCGAAGCTCCGCAGGTCGCAGAGCGACATCATCGCCGCACGGCCGTATGCCATAAAGACCAACGAGGTCCTCGTGTCGCTCGTCACGAGGACGAACCCCGACATGCACCCCCTCCTCAGGGTGCGTGAGCCCAAGCGCGGGGTGGTGGTGGTGATCGCCTCCGACAGGGGGCTGTGCGGGTCGTTCAACCAGAACCTCTTCCGCAAGGCCGAGACCTTCATCAAGCAGAACCGCGACCGGTACGAGGACATCCAGATGGTGCTCATCGGCAAGCGTGCCGGCGACTACTTCAAGCGCAAGAACGTGGCGAAGCGCGCGGTCTACACGATCGGCACGCCGAGCTACGAGCTCGCGAGCGAGATCTGCGACGACCTCATCAAGGGCTACGTGAACGCCGAGTACGACGAGCTCACCATCATCTTCAACGAGTTCCGCTCGGCTCTGACCCAGGTCATGCACGTTGACAGGGTGCTGCCCGTGGAGCCCATGGAGGCCGAGGACGACATGATGAACGTCGAGTACCTCTACGAGCCGTCCGAGGACATCCTGCTTGAGGCGCTGCTGCCGCTCAGCCTCAAGGTGTTCATGTACCGGGCGTTGCTCGAGTCCGCGGCATCCGAGCACGGCGCGAGGATGACCGCCATGGAGAGCGCCTCCAAGAACGCGGGCGAGGTCATCGGGAAGCTGGAGATCAAGTACAACAGGGCCCGCCAGTCGGCCATCACCACCGAGCTCATGGAGGTGGTGGGCGGTGCCGAGGCACTGAAGGGATAACAACCTTGGATCCTAATCGGGAGGATTGATCGCATGAATATTGGCAAGATCTCACAGATCATCGGCGCGGTCGTGGACGTTGAATTCCCCCAGGGAGAGCTGCCGAACATATATAACGCCCTGCTGGTGACGAGCCCCTTCTTGTCCGACGAGGAGGACAACCTGGTGCTCGAGGTCGCCCAGCACCTGGGGAACCGCACGGTCCGCACCATCGCCATGGACTCCACCGACGGCCTGGTGCGCGGCATGCCGGTCAAGGATACCGGGGCGCCCATATCGGTGCCCGTGGGCAACGCCGTGCTGGGCAGGATCCTCAACGTGGTGGGCAAACCCGTGGACGAGGCAGGCCCGGTCAATACCGACAAGTTCTACCCCATCCACCGCGAGCCCCCCAAGTTCATCGAGCAGAGCACGTCGATCGAGTCGTTCGAGACGGGCATCAAGGTCATCGACCTCCTCACCCCCTACATGAGAGGCGGAAAGATCGGCCTGTTCGGGGGCGCGGGCGTAGGCAAGACGGTGTTCATCATGGAGCTCATCAACAACATCGCCAAGAAGCACGGCGGCTTCTCCGTGTTCTCGGGCGTGGGCGAGCGCACCCGCGAGGGCAACGACTTGTGGCTCGAGATGAAGGAATCGGGCGTCATCGACAAGTGCGCGCTCATCTACGGGCAGATGAACGAGCCCCCCGGAGCCAGGGCGAGGGTGGGCCTCTCGGGGCTGGCGGTGGCCGAGTACTTCCGCGACGAGCAGAACCAGGACGTGCTCCTCTTCATCGACAACATATTCCGGTTCACCCAGGCGGGAATGGAGGTCTCCGCTCTGCTCGGCCGCATGCCCTCGGCGGTGGGATACCAGCCGACGCTGGGCACCGACATGGGCGAGCTCCAGGAGCGCATCACCACGACGACGAAGGGGTCCATCACCTCGGTGCAGGCCATCTACGTGCCCGCAGACGACCTGACCGACCCGGCGCCAGCGACCACGTTCAGCCACCTCGACGCCACGACGGTTCTCTCGAGGCAGATCGTGGAGCTGGGCATCTACCCGGCCGTGGACCCGCTGGACTCGACCTCGCGCATCCTCGACCCGAAGATCGTCGGCGTCGAGCACTACACGGTGGCCCGCCAGGTCCAGCAGATCCTGCAGAAGTACAAGGAACTCCAGGACATCATCGCGATCCTCGGCATGGACGAGCTCTCCGAGGACGACAAGCTCATCGTGTCGCGCGCCCGCAGGATCCAGCGGTTCCTGTCGCAGTCCTTCCACGTGGCGGAGCAGTTCACGGGAATGCCCGGCAAGTACGTCGAGCTGAAGGACACCATCAAGGGCTTCAAGATGATCGTCAACGGAGAACTCGACGACCTGCCTGAGCAGGCGTTCTACATGGTCGGCACCATAGAAGAGGCGATCGAGAAGGCGAAGAAGCTGGCTTCAGACTAAGGGAGAGACGGCATGGCCGAAGAATACATTCAGGTGGACGTGGTCACCCCGGAGAAGGCGGTGCTCAGCCGCAAGGCCGTGGAGGTGGTCGCGCCCGGCAGCCAGGGCGAGTTCGGGGTGCTCATCGGACACACGCCCTTCCTCACCACGCTCAAGCCAGGCCAGATCATCGTCCGGACAGAGGACAGGGATATCTATCTCGCCTGCGGGGGCGGTTTCGCCGAGGTCATCTCCGACCGCGTGATCATCCTCGCCGAGACAGCCGAGATGGCCGAAGACCTCAAGGCCGACGAGCTGAAGGAGGAGGTCGAGCAGGCCAGGGAGAAGCTGCGCCAGCTCGGCAAGGAAGACCCTGACTACGAGAAGTGGGAAAAACGCCTCCTCAGGGCCGAGATCAAGCAGCGGGTTCTCGAGAACTGGGAGAAGAACAGGTAGAAGGTCGTCCCGATCGCAAGGTTCAGGGGAGGGGCCTCACGCGGCCCCTCCCCTTGTATTCGGTGCGTATTGACTCCGCAGGAGAATCTCTCTATAAGCGTGAGAGTTCGAACCGAGGCGTGCGCCCATAGCTCAGCCGGATAGAGCGTTGGACTACGAATCCAAAGGTCGCAAGTTCGAGTCTTGCTGGGCGCACCAAACACCAAGGGCACGAGAGACCCACTCCTTCGCCCCGCTCGTCCCCGGTCCCGAAGCGCCGGGAGCAGCCGGAACGCGGGCCTGTCGCGTTACGCCGCCTTTGTGCCGCCCCCTTTGTTGCGCGGTGGAAGAAACACGGTCGCCCTGTCCGTGGTGAAGAGACATGAAGAAGATCTTCCTCAGACTCATCCCAGGCGACGGCATCGGCGTCGAGGTCACCCGAGAGTGCAGGAGGATCCTCCGCGTGCTCGAGGAGATCCACGGCGGGGTCTCGTTCACCCTGGAAGAACATCCGTGGGGATGCAGGTACTTCCTGGAAAAAGGCGTCATGATGCCCCGTGACGGCCTGTCGATCCTGTCGGAGTGCGACGCGATCCTGCTCGGGGCCGTGGGGTACCCCGGCGTGCCCGATCACGTGTCCCTCCAGGGGCTGCTCCTGCCCATCAGGCAGGGCTTCGACCAGTACGTCAACCTCAGGCCCATACGGCTCCTCGAAGGGCTGCCCTCGCCGCTCAAGGCTGCCTCGGACCGCGGGATAGACTTCGTCGTGATCAGGGAAAACTCCGAGGGCGAATACTGCGGGAGGGGGGCGTTCTTGGACGTGGGGACGGAGGAGGAGGCGGCGGTCCAGGAGGCGCGCTTCACCCGCAAGGGTACCGCCAGGATCGTGCGCTACGCCTTCGAGTACGCCATAGGGCACGGTCGCACGAGCGTGATCAGCGCCACGAAGTCGAACGCGCTCAACTATTCCATGGTCTTCTGGGACAGGATCTTCGAGGAGACAAGCAAGCGCTACCCGGGTATCGACTCGAGGAGCGTGCACGTCGACGCACTGGCCGGGCTCATGGTCCTCAGGCCACACGTCCTCGACGTCATCGTGGCGAGCAACCTCTTCGGCGACATCCTCACCGATCTCGGCTCCGCCCTGCTCGGGAGCATCGGCGTCTCGCCGTCCGCCAACATCAACCCTGAGGGGCGCCACCCGAGCATGTTCGAGCCCATCCACGGGTCGGCGCCCGACATCGCCGGCAAGGGCATCGCGAACCCCGTGGGCATGATGTGGTCCATGGTGCTCATGCTGGAGCACCTGGGCCTCGCTGACCTCTCGAGCCTCCTCATAAAGGCGGTGGAGTCCGTGATCGCGTGCGGGCGCGTGCTCACGCCTGACCTGGGAGGGACCTCCACCACGGCGGAAGTGGTGGACGAGGTCTGCAGGGCGCTCGGCGGGGGAGGGGAGCCCCTTCGGCAGGGATGACGACGACTGCAGGGCGGGACGGTGACCCCCTTCCCTGCGCGGGGCCGTGCCGGAGGCGGTCGGTCGAGGAAGGCAGCGACCTGGACGGGGTGGGGCGGGGTTTGCCGGGCGGCTGGCTGGGCCCGTTCTCCTGGAGGATCCATGCGCAAGGACGCCAAAGAAACGCGGCCTTGCGCGTGGGAGGAGAGGCCGGGGTTCTGCCTGCGGGCGGGCCTCCACCGGGTGGGTGCTCATCCAGCCCTGCCTGATGCCCGTTCCGACTGCTGCATGTGCAGCCGGGAAGGGCCGCGTTCGGACGTGAGACGCGGCCCGGCCGCGCCTTGGGCCTCGAGGGCGGACCTCATCGAGGGCATCACGGCCTCTGGCACGCTTGAAACATCCCGATCGCGGGTGTACGATGCAGGCAGGGGGAATCGCCATGGGTATCCTGCTCAGGTGGATCATCATGACGGCGTCGGTCATGATCGCGGCCTACCTCCTGCCCGGTGTCACGGTGCAGGGCTTCTGGGCCGCCCTCATCACTGCGCTCGTTCTGGGGCTCGTCAACGCCCTGCTCAGGCCCGTGCTCATCCTGCTGACCCTGCCCCTCACCGTGGTGACGCTCGGCCTCTTCATCTTCGTCGTCAACGGGCTGCTCGTGCTGATGGCCGCCTGGATCGTCGACGGCTTCCACGTGGCCGGGCTGGGGTGGGCGATCCTGTTCAGCATCGTCGTGTCCATCGTGAGCTTCGTGTTCCACCAGGTGTTCGGCTGAGGAAGGCTCGGTCCAGGCCCTCACCGGATCCCTGCGGTGGCTCGAGGGGCGTTTTCGGCCTGCACGGCGGCGCAGCGACCGCGACACCCTGACCGGTGGCGTAAGGCACTTCCGAGGGAGGGCCATGCCCCTCTCCAGCCTGTCATGGGCGAGGGGCTGTCGGTCTGCCCCGGTGGCCCCACGCCGGGCGCCGCCTCACCCCCTGCGTTCGATGCCCTGCCAGAAGCGGTCCTCGATCTGCCTCTTCATCATCTTGCCGTCTATGTGGCGCGGCAGGGTCTTCACGAACTCGATGTGGCGGGGGATCTTGAAGCTCGTGAAGGCCAGGGATTTCAGATGCTCGACGATCTCGGAGGCGTCGATCGACTGGCCGTCCTTGGGCTGGATGACCGCGGCGGGCACCTCGCCGAGGTCGGGGTGGGGGTACCGGACCACGGCAACGTCCATGACCTTGTCGTGGCGCTTGATCGCCGACTCGATCTCGGTGGGGAATATGTTCACCCCGCCGGTTATGATCATCTCCTTGACCCTTCCCGTGAGGTAGAGGAACCCGTCTTCGTCGAGGTGGCCGATGAGGCCGTCGTCGAACCACGGCAGGCCGTCGACGATCCTGAAGGCCTTCTCGAGCTTTTCCGGGGAGCCCATGTAGTCGAGGTTGACCGTGGTGAGGCTCCTGGTGAGGACGAGACCGTCTTTCCCCGGCTGGCACCAGGTCCCCGTCTCCTCGTCGAAGATCCGCGTATGTGCGCAGCGGACCCTGCCGACGCTGGCCAGGCGCTCGGGTTTCTCCTCGTAGTCGGCAGGGACGAGCACCGAGCACACGCCCGTCTCGGATGCCCCGTAGAACTCGTGCAGGACGTCGCAGGGGCACCCCTGCCTCCTGAAGAGCTCGTTGGCGGCCGCCTTGAGCTCCGGGGTGCCCGGTGCGGCGGCGCAGATGAGGGAGCGCATGGAGCTCAAGTCGTAGGCGCTCCTCTTGCGCTCGGGCAGGGCGAGGATGCGCTCGAGCATGGTCGGCACCACGAACACCCAGTTGATGCGTTCTTTCTCCACGAGCGCGAGGAAGTGCTCCGCATCGAAGGACCTCATGGTGACCCCGGTCGCCCCCAGCAGGAGCACGGGCACCCATCCCGCGATCGTCCCCGCGTGATAGAGCGGCCCGGGGATGAGACACCTGATGTTGCCGGTGACGGGGTCCTTGACGCTGGAGCCGCCGAGGTAGTGGAGGAAGCTGAACTGGAGCACGAGGAAGCGCAGGTAATCGGCGAGGCTTATGGGCGGCTGTTTCGCGAGATCGCTGAAGGCGTAGCCTATGCTGTCGTAGTAGTTCACGTTCTTGGGCGTGCCCGTGGATCCGCCCGTGTACGGGTTCATGGCCACCACGAGCCTGCATTCGGGCATGGTCTCATCCGAGCCGGCCATGAGCCCCTCGTACGAGTTCATGCCCCCGGGGACACGCGGGCCCACCACGATGAAGTGCTCCACGCTTTCCAGCCTGTCCTTCACGGCCTCGATCTCGTCCAGGAACTCCTCGTGCAGGATCAACGCCTTGGGCCTGGCCCTGCCGATCGCCTCGGCGAGCTCCTCGCCGTGGAGGTGCCAGTTCAGAAACGGCATGGGGCAGCCGATGAAGGAGCAGGCGAAGAAGGCCTCGAAGAACTCGTTGCCGTTGTAGAGCAGCTCCGCTACGCGGTCGCCGGGCCTCAACCCCAGGGAGACGAGGGCGTTGGCGAGCCTGAAGACGCGGTTCTTGAAGTGGGAGTAGGTGAACCTCCGCCCTTCTGAGACGAGGATCTCCCTTTCGCCGAAGGTCTCCCACATGCTCGTGATGAAGCGGGGTGTGATCTCGGACAGCCTGAAGGCGGCCAGGTCGCGGATCGTCCGAAGCGGGCCGGTCCTGCAGGCGGTCTTGGCGAGGATGCCCAGGGCGGGGCGCCACCCGAGCTGGAAGGAGAACGTCCTGAGCAGGCCGCGGGCCTGCTCCGTGCCCGCGAGCGAACAGAGGGCCGAGGCGACCTCGGTGAACTTCCTGTCACCCATGCGAAACCTCCCCTGAGACAGTGCGTCTTCGGTTGTCCGAACCCTCAGCCAGCGGCGCGTACCCGCCGATGGAGGCCCCTTCGGCCCGCGGTACCGATGCCGCCATGACAAGTCATATGAAAAGATTATAATACAACAATACCGGTTCCGGGACAAGGGAGAGACCCGGGCACCCTCCGCCCAGGTCGGTCTCTTCAGGATGGCACGCGGGGAGAACGGGCGCCGGGTGGTCTTGGCGGGTTGGACGACAAGCCGAGGGCTTTCTCACGCGGCGTGAGACGGCCTCGCACGGTGTGGGACGTGTCCTCGGGGCCTGCGCAGGGAGCTTGTGGCGCGAGGAGCTCTTCGTGCCCTCGCACGCGGCGAAGAAAGATGCGGGCCCGCAAAGGGGCCCGCTGAAACCACCCCGGAGTTGTCAGGTGGTGTCGGGAAGACGGGGATAGGTTCGTGCGCCTCGTTACGAGGAGGCGCCTTTTTCCGCGAGCATGGACCTGATGAGTTTCTTGTCGATCTTGCCCACGCTCGTCTTGGGGATGTCCTCCGTGATGATGCACCTGTCCGGAACGCTGTACCTGGGTATCCTGCCCTGCTCCGCGCACTGCCGCATGAATTCCCTGAGCGCGTCCTCGGTGACCCCGTTGTTCCGGTACGGTGGTTTCAGTGCGACCAGCAGAACGGGCCGCTCGCCCCACTTCGCGTCCGGGACCCCGACGGCGGCGGCCTCCAGCACCGCCTCGTGCGAGCTGATGGCGTTCTCGAGATCGAGGGACGAGATCCACTCTCCCCCTGTCTTTATGACGTCCTTGAGACGGTCCGTGATCTGGAGGTACCCCTCGGCGTCCATGTGGCCCACGTCCCCCGTGTGCAGCCACCCGCCGCGCCAGAGCTCGCCGCTCTGGGCTGGGTCCTTGAAGTAGCCGTGGGTGAACCACGGCGCCCTCACGACGATCTCACCGGTGCTCTCGCCGTCGGTCGGCAGGAACGTGCCGTCTTTGTCCACGATCCGCGCGTCGACGAGGGGTATGGGGATGCCGGTCTTGATGACGATGTCGCTCTTCGCCTCGTTGTCCAGGTGCTTCATGGAGGGCTTGAGCGACGAGACGCTGATCACCGGGCAGGTCTCGGACATGCCGTAGCCGGCCATGACCTGTATGCCGAGGTCGAGCGCGGCCTTGGCCAGCCCCTTGGGGAGCCTCGCGCCCCCGATCACCACCTTCCAGGACGAGAGGTCGACGGTCTTGGCGATCGGGCTGTTCACGAGCATCTGGAGGATGGTCGGCACGCAGTGCGAGAAGGTCACCCGCTCCTTGAGGATGAGCCTGACGAGGGTTTCCGGTTCGTACTTGCCCGGGTAGACCTGCTTGATGCCCATCATGGTCGCGATGTAGGGGAACCCCCAGGCGTGGACGTGGAACATGGGCGTTATGGGCATGTAGACGTCCGACGTCGAGAACCTGAGAGGCGTGTCGTGGCAGCTTACCGTGATGCACACGCTGAGCGTGTGGAGCACGATCTGCCGGTGCGAGAAGAACACGCCCTTGGGCAGCCCCGTCGTGCCCGTGGTGTAGAACGTCGTGGCCTTCGTGTTCTCGTCGAGGTCGGGGAAGTCGTAATCGGGGGACGACGAGGAGAGCATGGGCTCGTACTCGGCATCCACCGGGAAGTCCGCCGCGTGCGGCTCGTCCCTGTCGCTCATGACCACCACCTTCCTGACCGTGGACAACGTGCCGCGGATGGAGGAGAAGAGGGGCAGGAAATCGGCGTTGATCAGCACCACGTCGGCCTGTGCGTGGTTGATCGTGTACTCTATCTGCTCGGGGGAGAGCCTCCAGTTCACCATGAAGAGCACGGCGCCCATCATGGGGACCGCGAAGAAGCACTCGAGGTAACGGTGGGAGTCGTAATCGAACACCGCCACCGTGTCCCCCTGCCTGACCCCGAGGGCCGCCAGCCCGCTTGCCAGCCTGCCTATGCGGTCGAGCAGGTCGGCGTAGGTGTAGCGGACCCTGTCTCGGTACACGATCTCCTGCCTCAAGGCCTGCGTCCTCGGGCTGTGCAGAAGGTCCTTGATGGTAAGCTGGAAACGGTACGGATTCCCGTTCAACGATCTCCTCGCCATGGCTGCCTCCTTTGTGAAGAGTCTCTCGATACCGGCATGATCGGACTCTTCGCGAAAGGAGAACATCGGCATCGAACCGGTTTTTCAGTAAGAAGATGGACCAAAGTGGCCTCGGTCGATGACCTACCTCGAGGAGGGGGCTCATGCCGTCTCAGGGATGTCCCCGTCCATGGCCGGCACGAGGCGGCGCTCCCCCTTCTCTCCGGGCGGGCGTCCCCGCCGGGCGGACCCCTCCCGCGGCCATGGTCCGTGAGCCTGTCATGCGGCGGGATCCGGCGGGTACGGCAAGGTCCGGACCTCGGCCGGGCCGCAAGGCGCCGCGCCTTCCTGCATCCCGGCGCGAGGCGGGACCCGCCGGGTTGCGGCAGGCTCACCTACGAGCCCGAGACCCGCTCCTGTTCCACCCAGTGCAGGGCGTAGCGCAAGAGCTCGGTCGCGCTCTTGAGGTTCAGCTTCTCCTTGATGCGCTCCCGGTGGGTGCCCACGGTCTTCACGCTCAGGTGCAGCCGTCTGCCGATCTCGCTGATGCTCAGGCCTTCGCCTATGAGCCTGAAGATCTCGAGCTCCCTGTCCGTGAGCCGGTTGAGCGGGGACTCGAGGGGCTCCGAGGTCCCCTCGAGAAAGCGTCTCATGATGTCGTCGGTGATGCGGTGGCTCGTGTAAATGCCGCCCGAGAGGACCTTCCGGATAGCGGATATCACGTTCTCGGATGCCTCCTGCTTCATGATGTATCCCCTGGCCCCGGCCCTCAGCGTGCGTTCCGCGTAGAGCGTCTCGTCGTGCATGGATATGACGAGCATCGGCATCTCCTTGAACCGCCTGTGGATCTCCTTGATGAGCTCGATGCCGCTCGTCTCCTTGAGCGTTATGTCCACGACGATCAGATCCGGCAGGAGTTCCGATGCCGCTTTCAATGCGTCGTGATAGTCTTCGGCCTCCCCGCACACCTCCAGGTCGTCCTCCTGGGAGATGAGCTGGGCCAAGCCGTGGCGGAATATCGGGTGGTCGTCCACCACGAGGATCCTGTACCTGTGGCCCGGGCCCCTTCTAGGAGTCTTCATTTCCCTCGGTCCCCTCCTGGGTGAAGGTGCAGGTCACGAGCGTGCCGCCCGATGGTTCCGATTCTATCGTGAGCGTCGCGCCGATCATGCGTGCCCTGTGGTTCATGATCTTGATCCCCATGCCGTCGGCCTGCCTTGGGTCCGTCATGCCCATGCCGTTGTCGAGAACGGACAGCGAGACGGTGCCGCTGCTGTTCAGGAGCTCGATGGCCACCTTGCTCGCCTGGCCGTGTTCTATGGCGTTGTGGACGGCCTCCTTGGCGATGTAGTAGAGGTGGGTGGACAACGTGTTGTCCCTGATCGGGACGTGCCTCGGGCAGCTGAAGGTGCACGAGATGGAGAAGATGTTCGAGGTCGAGCGGGCGAGCTCCTCGAGGGCGGACTCGAGGCCGAGCGAGGTGAGATCCACCGGGCAGAGGCCCCTGGCGAGCATCCTCGTCTTCGCGATCGCCTCCTTGACCAGGGCGTTTATCTCCGAGGCGTACGAGGCGTCCTCCGGGGAGACTGCCGCAAGCCTGTTCGTGAGCACCTTGGTCATGAACTCTATGCCGATGAGGTGCTGGCCCAGGTCGTCGTGGAGGGCATAGCCTATCTTCAGCCTCTCCCTCTCGCCGATGTCGAGCACCTCGCGCTCGAGCTTCTTCAATGCGGTGATGTCCACCATGGAGGCGATGCTCTGCTTCGTCCCGGGGACCATGGAGATGGTCATGTAGATGTGGAGCAGGCCGCCGTCCTTGTTCCTGATCTTGAACTCGTAGTTCCTGGGTGCGGCTCGAGGGTCTATCCTGCGCAGGCGGTGGTATTCGAGGAGCCTCGGGATGTCGTCCTCGGCCACGTAGTGCGTCCAGCTCTTCCCGAGCACCTCGTCCCGGGAATAGCCGGTGAAGTTCGCGAAGTCCGAGTTCAGCATGGACACGGTGGTGTCTTCCTCGATGAGGATGGTCGCCGTCCCGGAATTCTCGAAGAGCGTGCGGTAGAAGTTCTCTGACTGGATGAGCTCGGCCTCGATCCTGAGGTAGCGTCTCGCCTGTTCCTCGAGCCGGCGCACCTCGCTCCTGAGAGAGGCGAGCTCCGCCTCGAGCCTTCTTACGTCGTCGGTAGAGTCTTTCACCGTGCCGGTACCCCCCGCGTCCCGGATCGTTGTACCCGAAGACACCCCCGCGTGTCGAGGCGCCCGTGCGTCCTCGCGGTGTCAGGAGGCGGCTCGGCGGGGGTCGGACGCCAGCCTCACGGGGACGCCGTTGTCCTTGAGGAGTTCCTTGATGCCCCCCACCGTGTACCTGCCGTAGTGCACCATGGACGCGATGAGCGCCGCATCCGCCCCCGCTTCCACGAGGACGTCCCTGATGTGCTCGGGTCTTCCCGCACCCCCCGAGGCGATGACCGGTATGGTGACGCCCGAGGACACGAGCCTCGTCACGGTGAGCTCGTAGCCGTCGTTCGTCCCGTCGGCGTCGATGGAGTTGAGACAGATCTCGCCGGCGCCCAGGTCCTGAGCCTGCCTGGCCCACGCGAGCGCGTCGATACCCATGGGGGTCCTGCCGCCGTTGATGTAGACCTCGTAGGCCGAGGGGATCTTCTCCGATGGGCCCACGCGCAACACGTCCATGCCGAGGACGATGCACTGGCTGCCGAAACGCCTGGCGCCTTCGGAGATGATCTCCGGGTTCAGCACCGCCGCGCTGTTGACGCTGATCTTCTCCGCCCCGGCATCGAGGACGCGGTACATGTCGTCGAGCGTCCTGATGCCACCGCCGACGCTGAAGGGGATGAAGATGTTCGCGGCGACCGACCTCACGACGTCGATCATGATGTCCCTGCTCTCCGAGGAGGCCGTGATGTCGTAGAACACGAGCTCGTCCGCGCCCTGGAGGTAGTACTCCCGTGCCATCTCCACGGGGTCGCCGATGTCCACGTTGTCGAGGAACCGTACGCCCTTGGTGGTCTTGCCGCCCTTCACGTCCAGGCAGACGATGATGCGCTTGCTGAGCATGAGAACGTTCTAGGACAAAACAGGACTCGTATCCAGAGGGATCTTGCCCTGGTGCCGAACGGCAGGCGCGATCTCGGGTGGGCCTGGGCCGCATCCCCGGATCGGGGCAGGGGATGCGCCGGCGCGACCACCTCCGGGGGGTTGGAAACTCCCGGGGGCGTGCCGTCTCGGGGAGTTCCCCACGGCACGCCCCCGGCGAGAGGCGTCGTCTTTTGGGCGTTTTCCTAGAAGCCCTCGTCCGGGATCTCCATCATGGAGAGGTCCTTGCTCTTGATCGCCTTGGCGGCGGCCTCCACCTCGGGCAGCACGTTCTTGATGAAGTAGCGCGCAGCCTTGATCTTGCCCTCGTAGAACGCCGCGTCCTTGTTGTCCTTGAACAGGGAGGCCAAGGCCGATGCATCCGTCATGGACACGCCCTTGGCCCGGCAGATGGCCTCGAGCTTCTCGCGCGCCACGCCCGCCTGCCAGAGCAGGAGCCATGCGCACACGATCTTTCCCATCATCATGAGGAAGGGGTACGCGTTGCCCACGGGCACGAGGTATTCGCCGGACTTCCCGCACGATGCGAAGAACATCCCGATCTCGGCGAGCGTGTTGACACCCGCCTGGACGTCCAAGGCCAGGTCCTTCAGCTGCTCGACGCCCTGGTACTTGGACACGGTCGCGCCCATCTCGCCGAGCAGGGTCATGAAGTACGCGCCCTTCTTCATGCCCATCTTCCTGCCCACCAGGTCCAGGGCCTGGATGCCGTTGGTGCCCTCGTAGATGGTCGCGATCTTCTCGTCGCGCATGAACTGCTCGATGGGGTACTCGCTGCAGTAACCGTACCCGCCGTAGCACTGCATGGCCGTTTCGATGACCCTGAAGCCCATGTCCGTGCAGTAGGCCTTGACGATGGGCGTGAGCACCTCGACGATGCCGAGCCACTTCTCCGCCTCCGCGGGATCCTTGGAGCTCGCCGCCCTGTCGCCGCAGACGGTGGCGTAGTACATGAGCGCCCTCATGCCCTCGACGTTGGACTTCATCCAGAGCAGCATGCGCCTGACGTCAGGGTGCTGGATGATGGGGACTCGGGGGGCATCCGGGTTCTTGAACTCGAGCAGGGAAGAGCCCTGGAGCCTCTCCTTCGTGTACTTGAGGGCGTGCAGGTAGGCGACGCTCGCGCTGCCGAGGCCCTGGAGGCCCGTGGCGATCCTGGCCTCGTTCATCATCTGGAACATGATCTTCATGCCCTCGCGCTCACCCCCGAGCAGCTCGGCGTAGCATTCATTGTTGTCGCCGAAATTGATCAGGCAGGTCGAGCTCCCGTGTATGCCCATCTTCTCTTCGATCTTGGCGATCTCGTAGTCGTTGCGCCTTCCCAGCGTGCCGTCGTCGTTGACGAGGTACTTGGGGACGAGGAAGATGGATATGCCCTTGGTTCCCGCAGGGTCGCCCTCGATGCGTGCGAGCACGGGGTGGATGATGTTCTCCGTCAGGTCCTGGTCGCCGCCCGTGATGAATATCTTGGTGCCCTGTATCTTGAAGGTGCCGTCCGGCTGCCTCACGGCCTTGGTGCTCAGGTTGCCCACGTCGGATCCCGCGCCGGGCTCGGTGAGGCACATGCTCCCGCCCCAGACGCCGGAGACCATCTTGGGCAGGTACTTCTTCTTCTGCTCCTGTGTCCCGTACACCTCGATGAGGTGCGCGGCGCCCTCCGCGAGGCCCGGGTAGCAGGCGAAGGCGAAGTTGTGGATGAACCATTCGTGCGCCGCGATCCTCAGGATGAAGGGCAGGCCCTGCCCGCCGGATTCCTGGGGGAACGACATGCAGTTCCAACCCGCCTCGCAGAAGAGCTTGTAGGGTTTGTGGAAGCACTGGGGCACGTATACCTGCCCACCCTCGAGCCTGCACCCTACCTTGTCCGACTCGGCGAGCGTCGGGAAGATCTCCTCCTCGGCGAACTTCTGCGCCTCGGTGAGGATCATGTCGAACATGTCCACCGAGAAGTCCGCATACCTCTCGAACTCGCAGAGCTTCCCGATCTCGAGCACCTCGTTGAGCGCGAACCTCTGGTCCCTTTCGTCGACGATCAAGCTGGCCATGCATCCCTCCTCTCGGATTGGTATCGAAACTCACACCCGGAATCCCTCTCGGTTCCTGGGACCTCCCGGTGGGCTTGCCAGGGGCTGTCTGTCGCCCGTCCTCGTCCGTTTAATGTATTACAATATGAGATTCATACAAACCAGGTGAAACGGAATCGTACCCGGGAAGCCTCGCGCTTGTCAAGTCGCCAAGGGTCCTACACCCGGGGGAGCCTGTCGGGGAGGGCGCGGCGTCATACCGAAGACCCGGGTGTGCGCTGTCTCTCGGTCAGGGGAGCGAGGGCCGTCCTGTCGCCTCGAGGAGACGCCCGGAGGGGATGGCTGCGCGCCCCTGCCCCGCACTCTGCGCCGCGGCGTCATGGTCGCAGCAGGGGCTTGCCCGACGGGCGGCCGGTCCACCTCTTGCGGACCCTATGACACGCGCCGGGGATTGCATCTTCATGGCGATGGGGCACACGGGCTGACGGTCCACCTCTTGCTGACCCTATCACGCGGGTGGGGCGACGTCTTCCTTTCCCGGCGCGGCCGTCCTGTTCGACCCCGCATGCATGCCGGGATCTTCCCCCAGGGCGATGCGCCTGAGGCGGGCGATGGCTCTGCGGCCGAGGAGGACCTCCTTGCGGAGGAAGTGCACCTGCGTGGCCAGAAACCCGAAGGAGAGTATCTGGACGCCGCCGAGGAGGAACAGGACCATGAGGGTGATGAGGGGGCGGTTCGGGTTCAGGAGACCGTGCGTGTAGAGGTAGACCACGTACAGGCCCAGGATGATCCCCGTGAGGACGGCCAGCACGCCCAGGAAGCCGAAGAGCAAGGTCGGCCTCTCGAATATGGTGAAGAGGAGGTGGGAGACCGCGGTCGACCTGAACGAGAACTTGGAGGACCCCTTCTTCCTGGAGGTGAGCACGGCCGGTATCTCCCTGATGTGGTACCCCATGGCCAGGGCCTTGGAGAGTATCTCCAGGTGGATCTCCTTGCCGTCCGACTCGAGGTCGAGCGAATCGAGGACCTCCTTCCGGTAGCATCTCACGATGCACGTGAGGGTGTGGATCTTCTGGGGCATCGCGAGCTGGAGGACCTTGTTGCCGAGCCAGGAAACCAGGAGCCGGGCCGCCGGTACGCCGACCGCCTTCCCTCCCTCCATGTACGGGCTCACGAGAACCATGTCCACGTCGTTTTCCTCGTCGAGCACGCGGGCCATCTCGAGGATGTAGAGGGGGTCGTAGGAGAGATCCGCGTCGATGGTCGCCACGTAGGGGCACCGGGCCGCCGCGAAACCGTACCTGAGCGCCTTGCCCCTCCCCCCGTTCTTCCAGTAGGACACCACCCTGACGCGCCCGTCCTCCTGCGCGAGCCTGTCCAGCACGTCGAGGGTCCCGTCCGTGCTCCCGTCGTTCACCGTGACGATCTCGAACGGGCGGCCCGCCTCCTCGAGGAGTTTCCGGACGCGCGAGACGGTCTCCCACGCGTTGGCCTCCTCGTTGTACATGGGGATGATCACGCTTATCGCGGCCTTGACTCCCTGCCTCGCGGGCACCTGCATACCGTCTCGAACCATGGGGGGATCATAACCGAGAACGGTCCTTTTGTACACCTCTTCCCCGTCTGGGCGAGCGGCTGGAATGTATCCGGCGGGTGCGGGCGCTCGACCTCCCGCGCGAGGCCGGGCGGCCGCGGGCAAGACCACGGGGGCGGCCCTGTCGGGCGGCGGCGAGGCTCGTTGAGGTCCCCACGGGGTGCCCGCCGGTCACCCGCGACGAGGCGTCGTCAGATCAGGCTCGTGGAGAAATACCTCTCGGCCCGGTCGGGCAGGACGGTTGCAATGATCTTGTCCCTGCCGTACTTGTTCGCCATCTGCACGCAGGCCCAGACGTTGGCGCCCGAGGATGTCCCCACCAGGAGACCCGCCTTCCTGGCCAAGAGCCTGCTCGTCTCGATGGCGTCCTCGTCCGTGACCTCCACCACCTCGTCCACGATGGAGGTGTCCAGCACAGGCGGGATAAACCCGTCCCCGATACCCTCGATCCGGTGGAGGCCGGGTTCGTGGCCCAGGAGCGCGGACACGTTCTTCGGTTCCACCGCCACGACGACGGTATCCTTGTTGCGCTCCTTGAGGAAGGAGCCGACTCCCTGCAGCGTCCCGCCGCTTCCGAGCCCGGAGACGAAGACGTCCACGTGATGCCTGAGCTGCGACCAGATCTCCGGCCCCGTCGAGAGGTAGTGGGCGAGGGGGTTGTTGGGGTTCTCGAACTGCTGCGGCACGTAGAGGTTCTTGATGTCCCTGCGCAGGTCGTCGATCACCCGGATGCACCCCTCGAGGCTCTCCTCTGCAGGGGTGAGGATGAGTTCCGCCCCGAGCGCCCTGATGATCTTCTTTCGCTCCTCGCTCATGTTTTCGGGCATGACGCATATGACCCGATGGCCCATGATCCCGCCCACGAGCGCCATGCCGATCCCGGTGTTGCCCGAGGTCGGCTCCGCGATCACGGCGCCGGGCTTGAGCACGCCCTTCCTCCTCGCCTCCTCCAACATGAACAGGGCGACGCGGTCCTTGATGCTGCCGCCTGGATTGAGGTGTTCCGCCTTGGCGAAGATGTTGGCGTTCAAGGCGTTCTTCAGACACACGATGGGGGTGTTTCCGATCTGGTCGAGGACGTTCTTGGAAAACATGCTCCAGTGCTCCCGAGTGGTCTCTCGATGCGGATCCTTTGGCGGCAGGAGGGCCCCGCACCTGTTGCGCCCTTGGTACAGCCCTACCCGATAGACGAGAAGGCGCCCCGTGTCAAGATCAAACGGGTCCGCTCCAGGGTCCTTGCGGCCTGAAGGCCGCAAGGGTCGCCGCGATGCCCTCCCCGGCGTCTCGGGACGTGCTTCCACCCTGCGGGCGGGATGCACCCGGGTATGACCCCGCGAGGCAGGCTCTCCCTGGGGGTGTGCCGCGGCGTGACCTCGAGGGCCGTCGCGATGCGTGGAGAAGGGGTCCCGGATCATGGCGGGCTGCAGGAGGCCTTGCGTTGCGGGTTTTCGGGTGGAAGGCGCCGGGACTTCGGTTCGGGCCATGCTGGCGGAGAGGCCGAGACGCCCGGACGACGTCTCGGGGCGTCTTCGCCGCCTCACGGGCCGGTGATGCCGCCC
>Ga0116167_1000211_pt1 | contig 58278 bp, 80 predicted proteins | sample AD_JPNMR3_MetaG_FD_89794 | JGI IMG/M metagenome (GOLD analysis project Ga0116167, IMG submission 89794) | Active sludge microbial communities of municipal wastewater-treating anaerobic digesters from Japan - AD_JPNMR3_MetaG | ecosystem: Engineered > Bioreactor > Anaerobic > Digestate | place...
AACATATACACCACAAATTAATAATAATCAATCTATTGTTGAAAGTATGAAAATCCAAATTTTACATGTCCAAAATGTGGTGAAAAAATGGAAAAATAGGTACCATCCAAGGTTGGTATTAAATTTTCTTAGAGTGGATTTTACATAACAGATAATAAAGTCAATGGCGGTGAAAATAAATGATTGTAAACATTAAAAACATTCCAAATGATGATAGTGAAACACTAGTATTATATCTTAGACAAACATAGTTTTGGTCAAATTATGGTCTATCAGATAAAACCTTTATAGTAAATAGATATTTTCCAAATGTTAATATATCAGATAATATAATAGTTTAGACAATACGTAACACATTATCTAATCAATCATATGACTTTATAATCCCATATGGTGAAATGTTATTTCCAGAATTTCGAGAACAATTAATCCAATTTTAGAATTATTTGTTTGAAAAATATTCGATTAAATTGTATTTACTTGAAACAGTAAGAAGTAAAGAGGAACAAGATAAAATTGAAAATAATCCAATTAATATATTAAAAAATAACTATAAGAATATATCTGATGAACCACCACTACATGTAATGGGATTATAGGTAAAATATATTCCAATTTTGGTTAAGGAAGATACAATAGAATTTTGGATATATGATACAAATTCAAAATATTTCCAATTAATAGATGACTAGTAGAAACAATTTAATTTAAATATAATAGATAAAATAACTATTAGTTATCCTATATACAAATAAAAAAGGGACATCCAATTTCCCAATGTTGGATATTTCGAATCAAATGTGTTCGTCACATCAACGTTGGCATTGGATGTCCCGAGTAGTTTTTATTGTAATTACAATACTCTCTTAAACAATGGTGATTTCTAAATATCATCTGGTGTTACATATTCCTAATGTCTTTCTATTTTAATCCCTATATCTTCGTAAATTCTCTATACCAATTCCGAACATATCATCTAATTTGGATTGTCGTACATTTGTTTTAACGTCTTTTCTATTTCCTATTCTGTTTCTTCTTTGTTTAATGAAAACAATGTAATTCCAGAATTTAAAATTAAACTTGTATAGTCATACTATTTATTGTGGTATGTTTTAGCGACTTCTAAAAACCGTTTTTTGTCAAATTCAACTATGGATCTATAAACATGTGAAATTTGATAAATATCTAATGACGGTTTATAAACTATAACCCCATTTCCAGTCTAACTCATATGCCAACCATTACCAAGATATAGTTCCTAATGAATGTATTCATGACCCGTCTACGACTTCAAATAATTTAAAAACAATTTACTTGCTAAATTTAACAAAATGTTATCTTTAAATTGTGTTTCCTACCATTTCATTAAAATTGTATATAATCCATCTTTTGATGTTGTTGGTATTAAAATTACGTCTCCTATTTCTAATTTAATACTTTTCATCATAAATCACCTCCTCTTAATATCAAGTTTACTTTTTAATTTTAACAATTCTAAATATAGCTTTGGATTGTGTCTTATCAAATGATTTATCTATTATTGCGTATAATTCAGGTGGATAATCTTTAATTACCATTTTTTCTGCTTCTTCCAAACTTGTCTAGTAATATATAACGATAAATTCTGTTTCTTCTGTTGTTATACTATTTAACACTGATTTGTCTTGTGGTTTATACTGGTAAATAGTAAATATAACTCCAATAACGACTGCAATCAATACAACCCATGTTTCCCATCTTGAAAAATCAAAACTAATCATTTAAATCACCCCCTATACGTTTTTCTTTATTAAGTTTAATTTTTCATAAAAAATATTTCAATATATCCTATCCAATAAACTTAAAAATAGAAATTGTATTTATTAATGAGGTGAGATAATGGGTATAACTAAATATATATGTAATACAGTGTTAAAAATTTTTTTGATTATTATTATACCTTTATTATTATCAATAACATCATTGGTTATATTTATTCAATTACACAATAATATAACACAGGACTACGATATGAAATTATTTACACAAATAAATATAATATGTCAAGAGATTAAACAATATATTGAGTATAATTATCATAATTATACTATTATAGAAAGATATTTGAAATTTTTTAACAATAATCAATTTATAAATAATAAAGAATTTGTTGAGTTATCTGAACAAATAAATAATATATTTATTTCGTTTTTGAAAAAGATAAATTCTAAAAGAATTATTATTTTTAAACAATTTAATCCAAATTCATTACAAGGAATAATATAGATTGAAATAACATTATCACAATCTCAAACAGAACAATTATATTCACCATTATCAAAAATTATATTTAAACCATTACAAATTAGTGATAGATATAAAGAATATATTAAATTATTCAATGAAAAAAGAGTTTTAGTAGTGAAACATAATAAAAATATCTTTATAATTTATCCTATTGAATATTATTATAACTCAATTATATTTGTGGGAATACAATATGACACTTTATTATCTGACACGTATTTAAAAATAATGTTAAAAGTTTTTATCATTATTTACTTAATAATAAGTATAATATATAGTATTATTATATATAAATTGTTTAAACAAAGAAAAACGAAAATTAGGTGATAATTATGATTAAACTATCAAAATTCAAAATTATTATATCTAAAGTGGAATTTTATCTTGGTATATTGGTTTTACTGTTTATAATTTATTTATTATTAAATTTCACTATATATAAAAATATTAAATTTATCACAAGTGTAGTATAGACAGAATTATTTGAATTTTCTGAACAATTACAAAAAGATAAATCATCGAATTCATTAATTACTCATATTCAAAATTTATTAAATAATATAAATTTACCACAAGATTATAAAAACAATATAGAATTTTTAACAGTTAACTATAGTCTTAGATATTATAAATCACAAATTCAACAACAAATAAATTCAAAATATCCAAATAAACACATTATTATAAAATATTTATATATTTCCAAATCATTTGATCCAGATACAGGTATAGAAATTTTTTGGATTGACTAGGAACCTATAAATTCACCTGTATTTACTACTCCATAGTATATATTTATTTATAAAATGCCTTCATATATATCCCAATTGTTTAATACGTTTTATTATATTCATACTGAAATAAATCGTTATGATAGTATTTATGGAAAATTATTAAATGTAAAAATACCCGTTCCTAAAACAAACAACTTAATACAAATTCAGTTCTGGATTGGATAGGATATTGATTAGTCACAAATTTTATTTAAACAAACTCTTTATGAAAGAGTATGTTATATTTTATTACTACTCGATGTTGTTATAATATTAATATTAATGATACTTAAAATTACAAAATTTAAAAATTAAAAGGAGTAATCAATGATGATAATAAAACATATAAACAATACTAATATAAACAGTAATAAACATAAGTTTAATAGAAAAGATAGTATATTGCACCGGATAAATATAGTATTTTTTGTTGTTATTGTATTCGCACTATTGAATATGATAATCGGATTATATTTAAATGTCCAAATGAAGAAACAATATATGATAATTTCACAAATATTAAAGGAAATTAGAAATGAAATTGAACAAGATTTTATTTTGATACAATAGATACAAGATATTTATAATTATATGTACAATTATACATATGATGAATATATATTGAATGATAACAATTATACATATGATGAATATATATTGAATGATAAGTTTATATATGTCAATGAAAGATTACAGGAATATAAAAAAGAATTAAATCAAAGATTATAGACTTACAAATTATCAGCTAAATATTTTTATATTAGTAAAATTAATTTAAATACTGGAATTGAAACTGGATTATTGGATTCTGAACCTATACAATCAGATGATTTTACATCACCAAATGAGATTTTTTATTGTAATTTTCCAAAAAATATTCAAGAATTTTTTGAATATAATAGATATATCTATACAATTCCAAAATATTATGATAATTATGGATATTTGTTAACAGTAAGTGTTCCATATCCAGATACACCAAATGATAATAGTGTAGTATTTTGGATTGAATAGGATATTGATTGGCAAAAAGAGTTTGTATTATTAGTAAGTGAACTATCACTTTTTATAATATTTGTTCATTTGGGAATACTGGTTGTTCGAATAAATATTATATTTCATAAAACTAATAAAAATGAGAAAAATAAAAATTCTGAATCTCATAAAGAGTAAAGAGGTGTTGAACAAATGGAATTCTTCATTTCATTGATACAGAATAGTGATAAAGGATTAACAACCATTATTGTTATTGGTATTTTATATCTTTTATTTCAGGTTGTATTGAAAAGTCAAGAAAATATCAAACTTTTACATGGAGAAAGACAAGAAATTTTATCAATTATTCAAGAAATCTCTCCAACTTTAAGTCGTTTACAAGAATCAGTAGTACAAGTTGATAGTTAGATTAAAAATCAAATTATACCAAATATTCAACAAATACCAGCAGATTTGAAGGATTTACAACAAGATTAGCATTATACTATTGAACAAATTAAAAAACTAGAAGAACAAGTGAAGATTTGGAAAGAAACTGTTGAAAAAATCCAATCTTTGATTTCTTAGCAACAAAATCAAAATATTGATTATATTAATAAAGAATTGGAATCAATTATATCTGAAGTTCAGGAAATAACTAGTATTTTAAATGAATTGATTAAAAAGATTGAAATCATAGAATTTAAAATAGTAAGGTAAGTGATTTTTAATTAAATATATAAAAGGTAGGAGTGAATATTTATGAGTGAATTTGTAATTGGTTTGTTATGTATACTATTAGTAGGATTATCAATAATGAATTATTTAACTACAAAACAAAATAAGGAATCTAAAAAGATATTGAAGGAGTTACATTTAACTAGAGAATAGATACGTTTTATTACTTTTAAATACAATAATCCTGATAATAAAAATAAGAAGCCCTCACAAATGTGAGGACTTCTTTTATTTTGTTTATTTACTTTTCACCAAATCATTATTTATTCTACAAATCAGATAAGATCATTAATTGTAACTACGCCATAGTACCATGGTGCGTACATCTATTTTCCGTTTCTTGTATAGAATAACATACCAGGTGTTGATTCGTGTGTAACTGGTACCTACTTAAGTGGTACATATGGAGCAAACACATAACCAGAATCAACAAGTGAACTACCCTTATAACCAACGAGTATTTGATTATCTGGTATACTTGGTGTAACATAAAGATCATATCTACCAGAAATTGTTCCACTAAAGGCAAATCCGACTTGTGAGTAATCAACTGTATCTGTATCAGATGGTCTGAATTCATATTGTGCAAGACCATTCTACAAGACTTGTCTCATAAATGGTGAAACAACTATGAAGTTCGGTTCAAATCTCTTTGTTGCCCTTGTGATTTTTCCAGCCATTTCATTGATTCTGTGTAAGAGTGTTCTAAAGTAAGCTTCCTATGTCAACATTGTTGATTCGGTTGGAGCTTTATAATCCCAAGAAAGTTCATGACCAACTGATTTCTAACCAACAATCAAGTCAGAAAGTATTTCTCTATTAATTTCCTAAGCTATCAACGCGGATATATCATTAAATACTTCTTCTTCAAAATTCATCATGTCACCAAGTTCCTATTGCACATCTTCCAAGAATTCATATGTCCAAGATGCCTTGAGTTTTTTGGTTTGTGCTACAACAGGAATATTTTCAAGTTCATATCTAATTCTTGATACTGTTTCACCATAGTTAGATTCAAACTAAATTGTATTATATCTAACTATTGCGGATATTGATTGTGGATTTGATGTATCCATATTCTTTACAACTATTGTACCACTTGAATGTTTCACTTCAAATACAACAGAACCAAAGTCAACAACACCATTAACTTCTGGTTTCGTAACATCACCAAGTTGTATTGTAACAGAACCTTTTTGAACACCAGCGAATGGTAAAACGGCACCTGTCAATTTGACTGATACACTTTTACCCTATGAAATAGTATCATTTATTTCTTGTGTAAGTGATTTAAATTCACTAGCGGGATTTCCAGTTGATATATAATCATTGAGAAGTCCGTCACCTGTATAATTCTAAAGCTCATAATCACCAAAGTAAAGTTTCTTAAATTTGACTATAGATGTTGGTTTTGTCATTGGTTGAACAGATACTATTTCATTAGCGATAAGTTTTGGGAAGAATTTCTTAACCAAACCCAAAACAACAGGAACTACTACACTCGCGTTACCACTTGTTGTAAGACCTTCAGATATAATCGACCTCTTCGTATTTTCCAACAAAATATCCATTACTTTTTTATTTTCCATCTTTACGTTTTTACCTTGATATGATTTCCACTAACTCTCAACTAGCTTCTTTTTGAATACTCCCCAGTATTTTTCTTCAAGTATATTCATTTAAAATCCCTCCCATATATCATGAAATTGTTTAAGATTAAGTATTACAACTTTAAAATTTTTGAATATTCACCAAATGATGATTCTTCAATTTCTTCAAATGTTTCATTTTCACTACTATTAAGTTCATTGGGAACACTATCCAAATTTACTAATTCATCTTCAGATGGTATATATGTATTATTATTTATAGGTGGTGTTATTTCATTTACAGGATTTTCTATTACTGTTGAATTCAACATTTGAATTCTTTCCTTTGATGCTAATAATTCATCTTTCAATTCACTAATTAAATTTTGATAATCATCATCTGTCTATGATATAATTTGAGTAAGAATATCCAATAATCTTATATATTCAGACATAACTGTATTGAGTTGAAGTTTATAAGTATTAATAATTTCATTAGTTAATTCAGATGTAATTTCAATTGTTTTATCTACTAGTTCCATAGTATTTTGATTATCCTATGGAATTTCACTTATATTCATAATTTCCATCTATCTCACCACCTTTCAATATTAAGTTTTTATAAACATATATTTAAAATTACTAATTTTTTAGATTTTTAGGACAATTTCAAACACCAATTGTAAGTTTTTCAATAAGATTATTTGATAGTGATGAAGTATTATTATTGGAATTATTGACTTGTAACGTATCTAATTTCTGATTAATTCTAATGATTTCTTGTTTAATATCCGATAATAATTCATTCTATTCATTCATTAATTGTAATTTTAATGTTTCCGTTTCAGATTTTAAATTATTAATTGTATCTACTCTAAATCTAATTTTTTGAGATTGATAGTCTAATTCATAATATAAACTATTAAAATTAATACTATTTGTTATTAAATTTTCAAATTGTGTTACAAGGTTATCCATTGACTGTTCAAACTACTATACAAATGTTAATCCAAAATCATATTTTGTAACTACACGATTTATAGTATCCAACTATATAAGTAACCCTTTTGAAATATTACCCATTAAAATAGATGTTTTTTGAGATAATAAATCTGAAAGTTTTTGAGTTTCAACAACCGTTTCATTTTGAATACCAAAAATTTTTTTCCACCATGGAGCTTCTACTGTTTTAACACCTGTAACAACCTCCGCATTTAGTAAATATTGTTGCTATTGAGTTCCTATAAGTGAATAAAATGGTGTTAAAAGAGCGGATACTATTTGAACCGTTAAATCTTTCATAATTACCTATATTAAATCATCATTTATATATTTATTTATATTATCAGTGGTAAATATTTTATCAATTAAAATAATCTATATATTTGAAATTTTATCTATATTATTCTACATAATAGTAAAAATTTTATTTACTGTTTCATTAAAATTATTGAGCGTTCCTCTTCCTAATCCAAATATTCGAGAAAACAATGATCTTGTATCAACTTGTTTAACCATCATTTCTTTCAACACATCAATATTAGAGAATAAAGATCTTGTAACATCCATCATGAGTGTTATTACTGATTGAATAATATTTACAGCTAGATTTTGAAGTTGACCACTTTCTATCATACTTGTCTATATCTTATTAATATTTGATTCTGAAAATAGGTAATTAAATAAGTTACCTATCTATCGACCTACTCTATAAAACATTGGTACTATAGCATCTACTAATTTTAATACTGAATTTAATATTTTCTCTTTATTTTTATCTTGTTCTTTATCTTTTAAAAATCCTATAATACCTCTCCTACCACCTCCCCCACCACTTTGTTGATTGTCTTGACCTATCTAATATGTTATTAATGATGTAACCATATTCATCATAAAATTCAATACTGTATTAACTAGGGAAAATACAAGTGATTGATAAGAATCTCCAGTCTATAAAGAACTTATTTTATCCTGTGTAAATAGATTATCTACTATTGTACCAATACCATTAGATATTTTATCAAAGATATTATTAAATATATCCAGAACTGTTGATACTTTAGCTAATATAATCAATTTCATACCTTCCATTGCTGCATCGATAAACGCTTTACCTGTGAATAAATCTAATATTCCAGTGGATCTATTATTTGGTGTCATCTAATAATCTATTAGTTTAAAAGTTAAATTAAACATAAAATTTAACACTTGTTTAACCATATCAAACACTAGATTTTGATATTCCTAAGTATTTGAAGGTATTGATGATATTTTACTTTCAGAGAATAAATTTTTAAATAATGTAGAAAAAATATTCTATACTCCTGAGAAGATTACATTTATCGAATCTATAATAGATGATAGTTTCATAATAATAAACATTTTCATAAAACTCATTAAGAAATTACTTACCATTGAGAATATATTTAAACTATCCAAACTAAAACCAGAATTATTTGAACCTATCTAGAAATCAACTATTTTCATTGTTAAATTAAACATAAAATTTACAACTTGATTTACGATACTAAATGTTAATTCTTGATATTCTTTAGTTTCTGGATTAATTTTTGATAAATTTGACTGTGAAAACAATGTAGAAAATAGATTTGAAAGTACAGGAGCTACATTTGAAATCATTGTACCAACAATACCTAAAATCCAAACCATTTGACCCATTATAGCGATTTTTAACGCGTCCATTACAAGACCAATTCCCGCTCCAATTATAGCTCCTACAGGGCCAAACGCCTACAAACTACCACTACTTGATGAATTAGATGATACAAGACTTAACTATCCACTAATTACCTATGAGAAAATATTAAATACACCTTGTATTACACTAACAATAATAGATGCCATTGATTCAGAATCGAGATTAGACTAAAATTTATTAATATTATCTGTTGTAAAAATATTAGCAAATAATGTAGTAATACTTCCTGATATACTTGTAATTACATATGTTATAACACTTAATAACTATACACTTAATATAGGTAAAACATAACCTAACTATTTTAATACTATATTATCGGATTGTATTAATGACTACTAATTTTGAATCATTTGATCACTAAATAAATAATTAGTAACACTCGTAAACAATTTTAATATAAAAGATACAAATTCAAGAACAATTTTATTTCCAATATCATCTGATACTTTTAAATTTTCTAATTGATTGACCAAATTCTAAATAATATTTCCAAACTTTGAAACTATCTATCCAATTCCATTTGCCAAACCTTTCCATGTATTTATATCTAATAGTTTCATACCAACAACACCAACAACTAATACTATTAGAACTTTTTCTAAAATCTTAATAGTATTTTTAATCCAATCTTGTGATAAGAAATTTGCTATATCTACCATTACGGATGAAGTAGTATCTAACATAATAGATAAAACCTATGATGTTAAAATATTTAGTGATGTAAAGAAATTTTCAATATGTCCCTAAATTGTTTCCTAGACTTTTGTTGGTTTTGGTTTTTGATTTACATCTAACACTTGTTTACTTGGGAGTATTTGGGATTCTACATATGACCAAGTATCAGTCATGTATTGTTTAATAGTATTAGATAATTTTTGTACTACGTTTGATAATAAATCTGACATTAATTTTGGAAAATCCTTTATAAAAACATTTATTATAGATGCAAGTGCCATTACTTTTAAATATGTTTTGACTAACTATTGGATAACACCCCCTAATCCTTTTTCAATAAGTTCCTTTGCATCTTTAAACGATTCTGCGAATATAGTAAATGAAAACACAATTAATTCTATGGTCGTGTTATATAAAGATTTAATACTATCTGATAATTTTGGATTTTTCTCAATAGTTTCATCAATAGTTTTTCCAATTATTACAGTTGAATTAACTATATGGGTAGCTAGATTTGGAAGTATTGATTTAAAGATTATATTAAGAAGATTTTCTTCAACATTGAATGAACCCAAAAATTGTTGAACCACACTTACTTTTAACAAGTTAGTTGCATGTTCCAATACACCATTTACAACATTTACTATTTCGTTACTCATTGATTGAGTATTTAACGATAGTTTAGATACGGATTCTAAATTTTTAATTTCTAGTTTATCAACTATTTCGATAAGTTTTTTATTAATTGATTCAAATATTTTTGATATCATTTCTTGAAGCTAATTTAATAATATTTTCTATAAATCTGACTAACTAAGAACTGGTGATGATGTAAATACACTTTTTAATGTATCATTTAATGATTGTAAAAATTCATCACTTGAATACTGTTCCAAAATTGTTGTTATAATAGATATAGTAATTTTTTCAAATTTTTCTTTTAATTCTTTATTTTCCTATCCAAATTTATCCATATATGATAACTATAACATAACAATTTGAGAACCGATATCTTTTACTTTCTAATTATCTATTTTTAATTCATTAGCGATATATATAAAATTTGAACTAATCTATAATCCTTCTGGTCTATTAACACTTAATGTAAAAGACTATCCACCATCGGTTGGACCACCTGACTGGAATTGAACCAATTTGGGATTCTTTTTAAGATATTCTAATCTATCCTTTTCAATTTGGTCTATAATTTTTTTATACTTATTCATTAGGAATGATGGTATAACATATTCTCCCTTATGGACCACTCCCTATATTTCATTTGGATTACCTTTACCTGTAAATCCACCCGCCTAAAAACCATTTAAATTACCAAAACTAAATAAAGTAGTCATAAATTCTTGAGTAGAAATACCAGTATTTTGTAATGATTTAGTTACTTTATCTCTAAAACTTTTATAAGAATTAATTAAACTATTTATATTAACAGAGTTAAGTGCATTAAACTAATCTGTAACAGATCTTATATATGTGGTTATTATATTTGATATTGCACTTGAATCAATTTTAGTTTTAGTTTTAGCTAAAATTTCCAATTTATTTAAGATATTAACTATATTTGATAAAAGAGAACTAACAAATGATAATTTACTAATCGAATCCATATTAGTTATATTAACTTTTGGGAAAGATTTAAACAAATCATTTAATGCCGGTATTACTTCCTTTACAGCGTCTTTTATATCATTGATTACATCCTTCATATCTCCTGGTTTTGTCCACCACAAAATTTTCGTACCAGCTTGATTTTTCATCTCATCTATCATATCTTGTAATTGTTGTAATGATGAGAACAAAGTTACCATATGAGTTAATGATGATGAAATATTACTAGATATTGTTGGTAATTTTGATGTATCCACAGTAAATGATGCCAATGTATTAACAGTACCTTTAACAAAAGAATTTAAAAATGTATCAATAGTTCCTTTAATCTCATCATAATTTGATTTATTCGTTCCCCAATTTAATGGATTTATCTAACTAAGAACTTTTCTAACCTTCTCACCAAAAGATTCTTTTTTCTGAGGTTCTGGTTGATTTAGAACATTTAAAAAGTTTTGTAATAATGATGTAAAGTTTGTTATAATTTGACCTAGAATTTCCCCATTTTTCTTAATTGTTTCAGGGGATTTTTGTTTACTAAAATCAATAATTGTATTAATTACACCACCAATAAAGGATTTTAAAAATGTGTCTAGTAACTAATTAAGATTATCCTTACTATTTAAATTATTTTTCCAAGGAATAATAGATGAAATAATATTATTTAATAATCCATTTTTATTATGTTCACCAAGAATACCAACAAATGTTTTAAACGCATTCATGAACGTTGATGTAATATTACCTAGAATTTCACCATTTGTTTTTACCTTATTTATATCATATGGGAAAGATGAAATATATTCCGTTATTGGTTTTACAAATGAATACAAAAATACATTAACTAAGAATAGAATATTATCATCAGACTTACTAGATGAATCTTTATTTTTACCGAACCAATTTGATGGATTTAACCAACTAATCTAATCAATTATCATTTTCTTTGTATTATATGTAATAAATATATTTACAAAATCACTAAACTATTTTATAAATGTATTTGTAATATTACTTAAAATTTCACCATTTGTTTTTACTTTATTTATATCATATGGTAAATTAGTAATAAAATCTAATATAGATTTTATAAATGAGTGTAAAAATGTATTAACTAAGAATAGAATATTATCATCGGATTTACTAGATGGATTTTTATTTTTACCAAACCAGTTTAATGGATTTAACCGACTAATCTAATTATTTAAAGAATCTTTAAATTTATATTTATTAAAAATATTAACAAAATTACCAAACTATTTTACAAATATTGTAGTAATATTACTAAGAACATCCCCATTTGTTTTAACTTTATTTACATTAATTTTATTTACAAGATCTAATAATGGTTTAATAAATGAATTTATAAATAGTCTAATTAAATGTACAATATTATCTTCTGTTTGACTTTTTGGATCCTTACTTTTTCCAAACCAATTTAATGGATTAAGTAAACTTAATATACTATTTATAGTTCCCATTAAATTATTCATTTGTATAATAATAACAAAATCATTTAAACTTTTCACAAAAATACCAGTAGATGAAACTAATATACTAAATCCCATAGCTTGATCGGGAGTCATACCTTTCTATACTTCTACAATAGGTGATATAAAATCATAAATAAACATTCTAATAAAATCTACAAGTGTTGGAACTTTTTGTCCTGTTAATTTTCCAATAAATGTTGTAATAACATTTCCAAGCTACTAAACATTAATACCAATTAACTATAACTAAAATTCACTAAACTAAAATCCTAATTTAACTACTCCAGTAGCGATTAAATTAAAGTTTTTCTATACATCTGGACCTTGTTTCTATAAATCCTAGACTACCTTTACCAATTCTACAAACATTCCAATACTATTTTTAATTGTATCCTATATAATTTTTAGAGCATCAACTAACTATTGGATCTATTTTATAAACACTTGACCCTAAACTTCAAGAAATTTTTCTATAATTGGTCTTAAAATTCTTAACTATACCTAGATTAATATAAGGGTAACCTAACCTAATAACTAGTGAGGAGTACCCAAAGAATTTATAAATATCGATATACTCTATAATCCAGAGGTAACACCACCTGTTTGTTTGGAAAGATTTTGTGTTACACCAGACTACACAGTTTCTGTAGGTTTTTTCTTTTTAAACAGAGACTGAAACCAATTTGATGGTTTCGTTTTATCTGATACCTTGGATTTCATTTTATTGAATAGATTAGAAAATCCTCTACCAATTGGTTCAAATACCTTCTTCATTCCACCCCACATTTTCTTTAAACCTTGACCAATTGGTGTTAATATTTTCTGTAATCCACCCCATATTTTCTTAAAGATAGGTGTAAATAAACGTTTCAAAGGTTGCCATATAAAATTACCAAATCGTTTGAGTAAATTCCAAGCTCCCTTACCAACAAATTTAAACCCACCCCATAAAAATTTAGCAAACCTTACCAATAATCCCCATAATAATGAACCTACAGTTTTAAACCCACCCCATAAAAATTTAGCAAACCTTACCAATAATCCCCATAATAATGAACCTAGTTTTCCAACACCTTTCAGTAATGGTGTGAATATAAAACCTATACCTCTTAGTAACCAACCCAGTATAGGCAAAAGTAATTTAAATAATCCACCAGCTAATCTTAATAATCCTTTACCTAACCAACCAAGTGGTTTTAGGAAGAAATTTACAATCTAAAGTAGTACATACTTATATAGATACCTAAATAATAACTATCCACTTTTTAATAACCATTTAAACCACTATGATTTAAAAACAAATTTATTTAAAAAACCAAATAATGTTGAAAATAAATTTACAAATGGTCTAAATATATTAATTATTGGTCCAAAAATCTATTTTGGTATCTAAAGTAATATATTACTAATATTGGAAAGAAATGACATTAATTTATCTCTAAATTTTAATTCACTTTGTTTTTCTTTGATTTGTTCTGAAATATTAACATTTTTTTGTTTTTCACTAACCATATCAGCGATTGACTTCTTTTTAATTTTATCTGTAATCGATGATGAACCCTTAAAATTAGATTCAAGTAATTGTATCATCTTATCTAATTTACTTTCTAAATTATTAAAATTCTAGAATGGATTAAAAGATTTCAAAAATGATTCTATTTCTTGAACTTTCTGTGTTAATGTCTATAAATTTTCCTATGGTGAACTATTATTTGGATTAGGATTATTAAGGACTACCTTGGGCATATTATTTTCACCTCACACAATTATACAATTAATTACAATAACAAAATGTCATTTGAACCTTTAAAAACAATATCTCCTATATATATCAATATTTCAACATTGTCAAAATCTCTTGAATTATATTCATTAATATATCTTACATAAATATTATCATATCTATCATCCTTAAAATAAATTTCATTATCAACAAATATATACTTATTCTATTGTTTAAATTTCTTGTTTATTTTAGTTAAAAACTATGTAGATTCCACTTTTACAGACGAGATTTGTGAATTTAATTCACTATCAATTATAATATTAGAATTATACATTTTCACATATAAGTTAAATAAATCCATATAAAATGGTAATGGTAAAGTTCTATTATTATACATATTAATAATATTGACTACTTTGTTAGAACTATTATTATATAAAGAATATAATCCATTATATATATCTGTTTCAGAAGACAAATAAGTCTATATTTCAAGTAATTGTTGAATAAAGTACTGATATAATAAATTTAAAAAAACTATGGACAATTTAGTTAATACTTTATTGTGATTAGAGTTTAACAAACTTGTTATCTAGTTTAGTATCTATGTTTCGATTAAATTAAAGTATTCCTTTAAGGTATTATCAGTTGTATTATCTAAAACATTTTCCAAAACCTCATTATGTTGAATTTTATGGACTATCTAGGATAATTTATAAATTTGTTCTTTAGATAATATATTTATATAATTATTGGAATACAAATAATCATATTTATTTTTTTCGTTCATTAATAAGGATAACGTCTATAAATGACATTCTAAATATGTAATAAATTTACTATCAATTGTATTATTTTCAATTTTATTTTTAAGTAAAATGATATTTTTAACTAAATCATTATATATTTGTTCAACATTTAATTTTTCTTGTGGTGATGTAGTAGATAGATAGTAATCATTCAATTGTTTTATTAAATTACTAATTTGTATAAGAATTAGAGTTTTATTAATTGATTGTAGATAATTTACAACATCATTTCCTACAAACGACTATATTTCATCAGGATTTAAATTTTTGAATATTCTATTTTTTTCCTGAATTTCACTAAAATAATCAATTGTTTTTTTAACTTTAATAAAAACCTATAATTTTTCATCAATATCAAGATTAATTGATGGAATCCTAATTTCAAATACATAATCATTTTTATCATAGTGAAACTGAGAATTTTTAATATGATATAATTTATTATTATAAATTAAAATAATTGGATAAATATAAATGGTTGTATTATTTATTTCAACAAATTTATTTCTAATTGAGATTAATTGATTTCCATATGGATATAATAATTTATTGATTTTTGAATGTAGCTATAAAGTATAATAGTTTAACTATACATTATGAATTAAGTTATCAGTTTTAATATAAATACTATTTAATGATGATGAAGTATCCTCATTAAAGAAGATTTCATAATAATACATTTTAGATTGTTTATTTGTATAATTAATTTTACTAATATCAAAAAACTATGATTTAAATTGTTTTGTTGTATATAATACAAACATTTGGTTATATTCATTATATAAATCTTGAAGAATTTTTGGTATCATTAAATCACACCTTTCATTAACTATATATTATTGGTCCTCATTATTTAATTTTTAATAAAAAATAAAAAAGGATTGTATGTTTAACATACAATCCTGTTTAAATTAAAAATATTAAAACTTAACTGTGGAACATATATTATTTTTATTGGGGGTTAAATTATGGAATATATTGATATATCATTATTATTAAATCCAAATAAATCTAATATCGTAACATATGAAATTCAAAATATTAGTTATGATAATGAGTTATTATCTAATAAAATTAAAATGATTAATGATTATTTATTGACATAGTTATTAACACCATTGAAACCATTTATTTTTCCACAATATAATATACAATATAAACTTATATACCAATTATTTTTCCTTCACATGTTAGATAAATCCAAACAGGAAGAAATCGTAAATCAGATAAAACAATACCTTACATATATTGTACAAATTGAATTATCAAATGAAATTGAGTTGGTAGATGTTATTAATGAGGAAAACTATATATCAATTATTTATAGGCTAATAGAAAATGGTAAATTATACGAAATTCGGTTGTCTTTAAAATCTACATCACAATAAAATATTTACCTATATTGATATATTGGTTGTTATTTCAATAATATTTTCATATGATTGGGGTAATTCAATATTTATTCCTACTACATGACAATAACCAAGTTGATATAAAGGATCACTAGAACTATAGGTATATATATCCATATCAAATAGTGTACTAAAATCGGTAGTAATTAAATTGAAAAACTATTTATAAATTGATAAATCTGGTAACTCATAAAATGTAATATTAATTGTGAATGGTTCTATTGGTGGTTGTGTAATACCTATTGATTTCTTAAGATAATTCGGAGATGCTATTTCAAAAATTTTTAATTTATCAAATGAAAGATCTTTTAGTCTATAATTTAAAATCTATAATTTTTGTATACTATCACTTATAGTAAAATAGTCTGTTTGTAATGGTAGATTATTAAGAAATTGATTTGAAAACTTTATAATAAAAATATTATTATTGAAAACCTACTTAGTATTAAATGAATTAATACGATTATTAATATTTGTATTTATTGAATTATTCAAGTTTAACATACTATTTATCACCTCATGACATATTATTTAATAATATCCATACCATTAACTGATAAACTAGTAAAAGATAGAGACATTGATACAGAAATCATATCATTTGAACCAGTTGAAAAAGAAGTAGTATATTCTACATCATTTAATGACAGCTTAGAAAATTCTAATGTTAGAACTTCTTTATTATTGTATTGTTCATAGTAAGTTATTGTTAAATTTGAAAAAAGTATAACTGGTTTATTTACTTGTGTAGTAAAATGATAATTACTTCTATTAAAAATTTCATTTGTTAGTGATAAATTGATATCATCAAGAAATGACAATATAATTGTTTCGGAATCTATATTAAATACATTTGGAATTATATAATATGGTTTATAATAAATTGACTTGCCATTAATAGTTATATTATGTATTTTATCTAATGGTTTATAAATTTGAAATATATGTAGTGGTATTGAAAAATCCTTAATACGATTTATTAATGTCTGAACTACATTATCACTCAAACTAGAAATCTATTTAGTTAAACTAATTGTAAAATAAAGATTAGGTTGAATACTTTTAACTCTATTATAAGTATAATCATTACTAATAATTGATTTATATATGTCCTCAAAAGTATTTGGTAATTTAATCTCACTCATAAAGTTTTCATCCCCTTGTTGTTTTGGTCTATGTTGTTTCGGTCTATGTTGTTTGTTTTGAAACTTCAAGATATATATAATCCAAAGTAACTTGTATTTCCAATAAATCATGGGAATTGACAACAATAGTATCAAATATTTGAACACTTGTTACAAATACATAGTAAAAAGTGTATTTCATACTATTATCTTTCAATAATTCAAGTGTATTTTTATAAACATTACTAATTGGTATTCCATTTGTAAATACAAATTGACTTTTAAACCAATCAATAAATGTTTTCTATATAGTAGGTGCATAATAAAAAGACATGGTTAGTGACTCAAATGTTTTTTTCTCTAGTGGAACATACTTTTTTATTTGCTAGACACTAATCTCTTCATGTTCTGTAGTAATCTATGGAATATTTACACTTTTTAAATATCGATTTAGTATATCTAATATCTTACCATCTATATTTTTACCATCCATTCCTATAATTGATTGTATTTTTATATTATTATTTATCGCGACCTATGGTACAGTCTATGTTAGATTTAACAATTTATATCACCCCTTGAATATATATAGGTATCTATTTTTAAGTTTCCATTTATTTTTGATTTAATTTTAAGAACTCCTCAAAGTTAAAATTACTTTTTAATAATCTATCATAATTAGAACCAACATAATGATCTGGTAAAGATATATTATTTTGTACAATTTTTTCAAATCGTTTCTTACCAAATTTATTACTCCAATAATCTATTATTTCCTCAGTTTTGGATTTAAACATTAAATATTTTTCATCAGGTTTATCTATTTTACAAGTTAAGAAATCTCTAACATGTTCTACTTGATAAAATGGAATTAAATATACACCTCTGATAAACCCATGTTGAAACGTTTTATAATTAAATTGTGGATTAAGTTTAAGAATATCATGTTTATGTTTTTGAAAAAATAGTTTTAGTACTTGTTGTTTAGGTCCAGTCTGTTTAATAGCATTATTATATTCTTCGGGATAAGTCATTCTAAGATATTTATGTATTAATTTCATATATTCATTATCTGGTGAAATTATTAATGTTCCTTTTGTTTCTCCAACATCTTTAATATATTTTGGTACACCATCATACATTGATGGTCTACCAAATAAAGAGGTAGTTGTTACTAATACCAAATCCATATTATAACGATTTTTCCAACTTTTTCTAACAACCTCATCATTAAGTAATAAAGTTATTAATTTTCCACCGTTAAATAAATATCCAAAGGGTTGAGTAGCAACTATAGTTCTTGCTATTGCAGTATTTTGAAGTCTTCTTTTTTTCAATTTACACTCTTTATCCCATCCTATATAATCATCTCTATCTTTAATTGAAATAATATCCGAACCAATAATTAAAAATCCAATAATTTTATTAGAAATAGTTTCTTTTATCCAAAACTTCAAATTTCTACCAGGATTTGATACAATTTCCATTAAAGTAGTCCCTTTAAGTAAAATTGTAAATATTTCTAAATCTTTCTTGGATGATATTAATTCTACACTAATAGATTTATGATTAACAATATTATGGTAAACTTCAACCGCTTCTTCTAATGTTGTTGGGATATATTTATAGTATATTTCATTATATTTATTGATATGGTTTTTATCTTCCATTAACTCCTGATATTTTTTATAAATTAAATATTCTCTAACATTCATTTGTTTTAGTTTTATCATATTATTATATACATCTTCAATCAATTGTGAGACATTAATATTATTATTAATCATTGAAAAATCCTCAAATAAATTATTCATTAACATACCTCCTTTATAATTAATCAATTAAGTTAGATAAATATGTTAACGCTCTATATGTATTACCACTCCATGGTGTTTTTCTTTTATTATTGGATGCTTCATTATAGATTCGAATTTCTTGTTCTAACACTTTCTTAATATCTTCATATTTAACAATTTTATAATTATTATCTATGGAATTATAAAGTAATTCCAATTTTCCATCGGTATATAGTTGAATAAACAAATCAAGGATAAACATATTTTTTGGATATTTAATTTCCTTAATTTTTATTTGTTTTAATTCTTCAAGATTTAAAATATAAATAATATATAATTGTTTAAATATATTCAAGATTTTAGGACTTACATATTGTGTTGGTTGAAAATTTAAAATTTTTTCTATTAATTGATATTTCGAATTATCAACTTCAAACTCTTCTTTATCATTGTTTGATGTATAATCCATATCATTTATACATATTGATTTATACAACGATTTAAGAAGTTGATATTGTGGTATATTCTCATCAAAACTTTCCTCATCGAAATCTATATCAAATGTTGGAATATATACGACATTAGTATCTATATACTTATAATAATTATTTTGTATATATTTTTTAGTAAAACTGGAAATAATACGGTTATTAATTATATCATCGTTAGTTAATTTTTGTGGATCGATTAAAATCATAACATCATGTACAATATCATTAATAATATCTTTATAGTAACCAGATGTATATTTTAATATGGTTCTTGTTATAACCTCTTTATATCTATCGTAATCAATAGACGTAAAAGATACCATTAATATTCACCTCCAGAATAATTAATATCAATCAACCTTTTTAACTCTTCTTTTTCTCTTTTTACTACTTTCCCAATATTATTTTTTTAATACGGTTCTTTCTATTACTTCTTTATATTCAATATATTCAATGGAACTTATGGAAATTACCATTTATCCCACCTCCTTTATTTATTTTCGATTTTGTTAACCAAAGGTATTGATAAATTTCAAAAACCATATTATCTTCTTAAATAGGGGACACCCCCCAATATACTCTCAATAAGGAGGTATCCCGATATGGTTAATATCCAACTATTTACTTTTTAGTTCTTCTTTTTCTCTTTTTACTACTTTCCTCTGTAATAATATTATTTTCCTCAAGACTCTTCTTAGACGACTTTCTTTTTCTTTTGGGTTTGATACTATCACTATCAACAATATCTTCATTTTCATTTTCAACTTGTGTTTTTTGACGTTTATTTTTTATTGATTCCATTTCAATTTCATTTGTTTTTTGTATTTCTCTATTAATATCTTCTATTTCCTGATTAGAAGATAAAATTGACATAGCTACGTAATTGTCAATACTTCTTTCCTCCTTATAAATATTATTTCCAATATGAATTAGATTCATATCTTTGATAAATTGTTGAATAATATAATTATTGACAAGATGTTCTGGAATGGTATATGTAATATTTTTTGCTAAAATATAAACATATAAATATTCAGTAGTATCTTTAGAGTAATTTTCTTCTATTAAAAGAGGTAATTTATTTACCTTACAAAACTCTCGTATAATATTAATTTCATTTTCCAATATCATTGATTTAAATACACTTGAAATTTTCATCATCCATCCCTTCCTTTCCTTCAGTTTTATCCCTTCAGATTACAAATCTGAAGGAACCACTAATATTTTACCATACCATTTTAAAAAAGTCAAGAGGTTCTAATGTAAATTTTTGGTTAAATCATATTTAAAAATACTTGAAATTTTTATCATCCATCCCTTTCCTTCAGTACACTTCTATTATACCATACATTTTCAAAAAGTCAAGCGTATAATTTTTTATTTTTACCCTTTCCATATTATAGAAAAAAAGGTAGGGGGTAATCCCCTACTCATTATTTAAGTAATTCCTACCAAGGTGGAAATTACTCAATTAATTCCCACCATCCACTTGGAGCAATCCAAATTTTTTTTCCTTTATAAAACCTTTTAATTTCGTTAAAAATTTCTTCATCTTCTTCATCTTCAAAATAATAGGATGGTTCAACGTCTTCAATTACTCCTTCAACATCTATATTGTCTCTTCTTAAATCAATGTAATATTCCGTGATAGAAACGGTTAGTTCTATTTCCTTTGGTTCTCCTCCATAGTCAGTTTCAATAACATAATCTTCTTTATCAGGGATTTCATCCAAGAAATTTTCAAATACGATTTTCCGACAGTAATCAATCACTTCTTCAAAGAAGGGTTTTTTTGGCTCCCATTCAACTATAATTCTTTTGGTATCTCTTGTGGCTTCTAGAAGAAATTCACCAGTCGAACCCTCATAAAACACAATTTCCCAATCGTTAAAAAGTATAATAACATAATCCTCCATAATTTTTTTAATCTTTATTCCACTAAATTTTTTGAGTTCCTTTTCAAATTCCTCTTTATTAAACATACCAATCCCTCCCTTTCCTTCAGTACACTTCTATTATACCATACATTTTTTAAAAAGTCAAGCTTTTTTATAATTTTTTATTTTTTATTTTTTGTTGTTTTTTCTAATTATAATTCTATTATACCATGTTATTTTTAAAAAGTCAAGCGGTTTTTTATGTAAATTTTTGGTTAAATCATATCATTAAATAAAAGAAACTTACCCGTTAATTACGGGCAAGTTCCATATTCTACCAGGTAACAGAGATATTAATTTTTGTTACTTTCATATTAATAATTGTTGTCCTGTCTATCAAAATTTTCTAAATTCTTATATAAGTACAAAATTAACATAATTATTATTAAATATTTTTCACCTATCGTTCCATCAAAAATAATACTATGTAATTCTTTATAATCAGAAATACTTAATTTAGATTGACTATTTAAATATAATATTGTTTTAATAAATAGATAATACAATTCAACAAATAAACTAGACAACAAAATTAAAGATTGATCAATATTTTCAATATCATAATTAGGTGAATAAGTTTTCCAATGTTTCCAAGAAACGAGTTTGAGTAGTTTGGATAAATATAAATTCATATCTTGAATTATTTCTTTGAACTGTTTAAAATATGAATATACTGTTAATTCCATCAATTGTTTATATGTGAGTAATCCCACTTTTACTAAACTATAATAATCTTTATTCCCATAAATAGTAAATTTATTAAAATAATCATTTTCCATAATTTCAGTATTAATTCGTTTATTTATTTCTTTAACAAAATACTCATAAATAACATTTACAACATCATTTCTAAACTCTTGATCTTCTAATAATGGTAATAAATTATTAATAGATTCCGAAACATTTTTTACTTTATTACTAATCAATATAAGAATATAATGTTGTATTATAAAATGTAAAAGGTCAATTTCTTCAAATAACAAATCATACAAAATATTGTCACTCTCATCATAATAATCACTTTTTAACTTTATTAATTTATCCACTTCTTCACATGTTTCTTGTATTTCATCAAAAATGGATAATATATTATTTTTAACCAAATCTGATATTGGAATAGTTAGTTGTTTAGTTTTAATAATTTTAATAAGAAGATTAAATTGATTATCCACAAATATTTTAAATACTTTTTTCAAATCAACATTGTTATTAATTGTTAAATCCACTGTATTTAAAATAGATTTCAATCTATTAATTTTAGACATCAAAAACCCTCCTTTTAAATTCTTGCTATAATTATTAACATATGTTTATCTCTTGGATTATATTCAGGCCTAACCTTAAAAGTTGGAGAATTATCAAGAAATTCAATTTTTTTAATTTTATCAGACAAAAACAATTTCCAACCTGTTTTTTGTCCAGATGATGAATACCCATCTACTTGATATGCTCTTAACACAAAATTTTTAGTGTTCTTGTGTAATCCATAACAATATGGTTCTATAATTCTATAATCCAAATCATCATCATACCAAATTTTAATAGGTACTTTCTTTTCAATAGCGTCAATAATTGTATTATGTAAATTTGGTGGTACTTTCATTTCCATCAAAATTTGTTCATCAGTCATTTGTGAAAATCGTTTTAATGTTTCCAATCCTTCCGTTGTTAAATTTTCTTTAATAATAATACCCTTCATAATCATACCTCCTTATTTTTATTAAGATACCTTACTAATAATTTTCTTTACTATATTATAATAGATATCAGTAATTTCTGTAAATACTTTTTTATGAGTTTCTTTATTTTCATGTATCATATATTGAATTAACTCACTTTTCTTTTTTAGAATTTCAACCACACGTTCTTCAAATGGTGTAAACAAATTAAAAATAGTTTTTTCATTTTCACCACCTATTCTATGTATTCTACCTATCCGCTGATATAATCTACTTGGATTATATGGTAAGTCAAAATTTACCAAATAATCAAAATGTTGAAGATTTACACCATAAGATAGAGAATCTGTTGCAATTAATATACAACTCTTTTTCTCTTTAGTCATTTTTACAATACGATTTCTTTCATATTGTGATAATTGACCAGTAATTATATATACATTTTTATACATTTTGGACAATGTATTATATATAATTTCAGACATTCTTTCATAAAAAGAAAAAATCAAAACACGTTTATTATCAGTAGACATAAAAATTTCAATAAGAAGATTATTAAGTGATATTTCCTTTGGAGACATATACTTATCTAAATCTAAACTATTAATATATGACTTAAAATTACTTAATTCTTTCATTAATGTTTCATTTTGGTTTATCATTTTTAACATTTTTGGAGAATTAACAATTTGTCTGATATAAATATACGCTATTAATGATTTTGTTGGTTTATCATAATCTAATTTAGTTTCTATATCATTCATTAAAATTTTCATTAATTCTAATTGGTACTTATCTAATTCAGGAATTTTCACATAATACTCAGTTAAATCTGGTAATGATATATTTAATTCATTCTTTGAACGTCGTAACATAAGAATATCTAAAAAATTTTTAAAAAATTTAAGATTTTTATAATGTTTAACTACTTTAACCTGATTAAATCTTTTATTAGATTTATTATTTTTAATTGTTCCATAAACGATAAATTTTTCATCAATCCAATGTGGATTCATAATTAATCCACCAAATCCTAAGTGAAAAATATTAGATATATCTAATAAATTATTTTCTATAGGAGTAGCGGTCACTAATAAAGTATAAGATTGATTAGTCGAAGTAATTAGTTTGAACATTTGTTTATATAAATCAGTATCACGATTTTTTAATTTTGACGCCTCATCTAAAATAAAAAAGACAACATCAATTTTATGTTTTAAGAAATTTTGTAAATCAGTAAGTAACATATCATTCATATCTGTTTTAGTATTGCGTAATAATTCATAATGTGTTATTACTACATTAGGTTTTACCATTAAATTCTCATATTCAGTTAAGAAATAATATAAATCTTTTTTGTTATTAATTATAATAGGGAAAAGTTCATCTTGGAGTTTAAATTTTTTAATTTCACTATAAATTTGTTCTTTAATAGAGATATTAGTAAATATAAATGTTATGAAATTTTTATTCATTTGTTGAAATTTTTTAGTTAGAAGTAATGAAGTAGAGAGGGATTGAATGGTTTTTCCTGAACCAACATCATCAGATAGAAGATAAGCCATATGTTTTAATTGGGTGGGATAATCACTAAATATATATTTAATTTGTTTTAAAAATTCTTTTTGATGTTCTAATAATGATACTTTATTGAATATATATTCTATATCTTCTTCTGAAATTCCTAGTGTATATTTAGACAATATTTTTTGTATTTCCGTTCTAGTATGTAATGGTTTTATTCTAAAACGTAAATATTTATCAAAAAATATAGAATTATCCAATTTATATTTTTCAATTCCACGGTATTTTGTTATATAAAAATAATTCTTTAAATAGTTAATATCAAATTGTGTTATTTGAGATAAGTAGTCGATAAATGATTTTAACTCATCTACAGATACAAATTCTATCAATTTTAATCCCCCTTCTATATATTTTTTCTTTCTTTAATTAAATAGAAGAAACTTTGCAAAAAAATGGGTGGTTTAACCCACCCATCAATTATATGATACTACAAACATACTTTCAGTAAATCCAACAATTACTAAATATTCACCATTCTATTTCTCAAAATTTGGTAATAATATTATCGGATACGTTATCTCATCTAATTGAAAATTTTGTTTTAAAAATGAGGTAATTAGTTGTTTAAATTCCAAATTTAAATCTTTGAACTCTATTTTAAGAGTAAATTGATATTTTTCTTTAAAAAAGTTATACTAATTTTCACACTATTTACAATCTTTTTTACTAAGAATTATAATAGGTTGTGGTAATGGATTTTTCTAAATCATATTAATCACCTCTTTCAATAGTATCTAGATTGTTTTATTTTTAAACATTCTAATATTAATTTTTGAAATGAAATTTCACTATTAAAAAATAATTCCCATATAGGTATCAAATCATTATTAATTATTTTTTCATTTGGAATTTCCCAGGGAGTTTGATGGTACATTCTATGATATGATTTTAATAATGGGACAAATGGAACTATATCTAATAAATGTAATGTAATTACTTCATTCTATACTATAAAAGTAGGAATATAATTAAGTTCAAGTGAATATCTGTTTTTAATTTCCAACTATATTTTTGATGTAATTTCAAATAGTGTATATGGATAATGATGTAATTCTATTTCTTTTCTATATTCTTCCTTTGTATATCCAGTTACCTAACACTATAAATCTGGATGTATATTTGTCCATATTCTATATTCCTATGATTTTCTAACAATAGTTTCAACCTAATCTACATAACTAATAAACTATTTTTCATCATCAATTTCAAATCCATATAAATTATACTTTATTCCAGAAATAAATTCATATGTATCCCAAGATATATTCTGAAACTGATTATAATCTATTGGTTCATATATAAAAAGATTTTTATTATTCTTCCTTTTACTCATAATCATCACCTATTATTACAGTTTTTTTAACTAATACAAGATAATCATTTCTATCTGATTTGACAAACAATAAATCATTAAACTTAATATAATCTTTAATTAATTTTATTTTTTTCAATTCAAATTTAGGTATATTAGAAAATTCTTTATTTAGTAATTTAATTATATTGTCAACTTTGGTAACTATAAAAGTATTATTTAACTCAAATATTTCATTATCTTGAATAATTTTATAAATTTCTTTAAATCCATCTTTTCGTATTTTTACTTCACCATAATAAACCTTATTATTATATTTGATAATAATATCAGATTTAAAACTTTTTGTTAAGGAGTCAGAAATAGACTATTGAACCTATCCTGATAATGGAACTCGTTGAACAATCTATTGATTTTCAAAAATACTTCTTAATTTATTTATTAAATTATATTCTCCACGGTATCCTTTTTGTCTTGAAGTTCGACCAGACATTTATTTCACTCCTTTTGAAGAAAGTATAAAAATTAAATAATGAATAATTTACTATAAAGGGGGTTGAGAATATGTTTAGACAGTATGGACATCATTATATACTAGAAGCCCTCGGAGTAGATTAGTTAAAATTAAACGATGTAGATTTCTTCTATAACATATTTCATGAATAGTAGAGATTATAGAAAGCAACATAGTTAGAATTTCACTCACATAAGTTTGAACCATTTGGATTATCGTAGATATTAATCTTACAAGAATCTCATATTTCTGTACATACATGGCCTGAAGATAATTATTAGTAGATAGATTTATTTACATGTTCCGATGAAAATCCATTACCATAGATTGAATATATAGTACAACAATTGGAACCACAATTCTATGATGTTAAATATATTAAACGAGGTATTCCAACATATTTTAATATGGGACAAGTGAATAAAACTCCTAGATTTAGTGAACATGTATATAAATAGGTAACATTTAAGTGACTGGATATTAATTATTTTTAATGAATCCCAATGAGAAGAGTGAACTCTCATTGGGATTTTTGTTTTAATAGATCACCTGTATAATAATATTTTATAAACTATTCATAACTCCAAGGACAATATCCTTTTATACAGTCCGCGATAGCGATAGCGTATTGTTGAATTTCCCATTGAGCGTGTGAGTCTGCTCTTAAGTTTAAAAAATTGAATAAACTTCTCAAATTAACAGTCCAATAAAATTCTGTATAAATATTTAATGGTAAAATAATTCTCTATAATTCCCTCTATACATCTTTATTTATTAATTCCTTATATCGTTCAATCTACATTTGTGATACTTCATTTACAATTTGTTGAAGTTGTTTCAATAATTCTGGGTCACGTACCAAAACAGATTTTTGTTTATCAAAATCATGGTTAACTCTTATATTTTCTGGAACATAGTATTCAGTTTCATTAAACTCTGTATATCTCAAAGATATTTCATTAAATGAACCTATTCTATGTCTAAACCATTGTCTTGCTACAAATATAGGAGCCTTAACATGAAACGTAAATACAACATGTTCAAATGGTGATTCATGACCATTTTTCATTAAAAACTCAATTAATTTTTTATCTAATACAGGACCTTTGGAACCTTGATTACCAGTGGAAACTCTCTAAGCTGAAACTACAGTTATATCGTCTCCCATATGATCTATTACTTCTACAAATCCTTTATCTAATACTTTGTGATATACTCCCATATTTATACCCTCCTTATTTCATAATATACATTTATATGTTATAATTTATTTGCAATTCTCTGATTTTGCAATAGTCTTAGTAATTTTAATTATTATTATTTAGCAATAATTAATTAATTATTATTATTATTATTTAGCAATAATTAATTATTATTATCTGGTAATAGAAAATAGTAAAAGTAATAATAAAATTATTTATTTAATCATGAATATAAAAATAAATAATTTTCATTGTAACAAGTATGTTAATGATTATAAAAATGCAAAAAATATAATAAACTTAATATTAGAAAATTTTATAAGGGGTGAGATATATATGAATAAAGAGAAATTACAAATATTAAATGAAAAATTAGACAAAGTTATAGAAAAATTATCTCTCATGGAACAATTACCAAAAGATATTGAAAAGGGGAGTTTACACAAAGTATTAGGATATTCAGAAGATTTTAACTTATAGGAATAGTCAGAAGATGAAATGATTAGAAGGTAGAAAGAATAGATTAACTCTGGTAAAGTAACATATAAAGAACTAATTGGAAAGTTAAACTGGTAGAAAACCATGAATAAAACAAATAATCCTGAATTTTCTAGAAAGTTAGACAGAATAATGGATGAATTAAAAGATTGGTGGGAAAAGAAAAAAGATTGAAAAGTAAATATTTTTTTTTAAAAAGAAAGCCCCACATTTATTGTGGGGCTTTTTATTATTTATTATTTAGTTTATTATCCTTCAATTGTTATTCCTTCAGATGGTAATACAATCATATTTACTGTGATATATTCAATCTAATTAACTGGTTTAATGTTAAGTGTAATCTAAACTTGAGTTCCAATTGTTTGAATCTTATATGTCATATCATCAACCTAATTTCCTTTAAGTGATAACTATAAATCTCTAACTATATTACTAATTTCAGTTATCATTGATGGTGTCATAGGTTTAAAAATATAAGGTAATAGTCTTGATTTTAATGGTTTTACTATCATGAAATTAATAAGTCTTCTAACATGAAGTTGTTCCAATTTAGAATCCGCTTGTTTTGTTGTTTTATTACCCCATACAAATATACCCTCATTAAATATCTTAGAAATTGGGTTTATATTAAGTGAGTACAATTCATCTCTATCCTATTTTCTAATTTTCTATGTAAGGTCAATCTAATCTGGAATTTTCTATAACATACCAGAAGCTGGGTAGTACTAACCGTACAATTCATCTATTTTTTGTGATATTTTCTATACTTCTACAGATACTGGGAATGGTTCATAAACAACTTCACTACCATATACTATTGGTTTAATTATATCTGGATAGAACTACTATGTATAAGATGACATTGAAACTACATTAGATTTAACAACATTAATATCATTAATACCAAAGAAATCTTGATAGTAAACCTACATCAATTGTTCACATTTTTCAACCTATTTCATTCTAATAGAACTAATATCTGAAGGTTGTAATGAACTATCAACCTCTGTTAATTTTCCCATACCCTATTCAACAAAATATTTAAATTCAGAATCCTCATCAAGTGTATCTAGTAATTCTTCAATCCTGGTTGCTGATAAAACCTTATCTGGTATCTAAGATGAATCTTGTGTAACAAATGATACATTAAATATTGGTTTTGCGGATACATCCAAAATTGGATAATCCAATTTACTAAAATCAACAGATTTATTTACAAGAACTGATATATACTTACTCATTGACTAAATATCCATAATATTAAGACTTTCACCTTTATCATTAACAACATCTTCAAGATATCCAGACATTTCTTCAACTTTAGTCTCAATACCATTTATGAGTTTGTATACCTTTATTGTAACAAGATTTTTCGAATTATTTGTATCTTTTGTAAAATCGACTTCTAATCTAAGAGTATTTACATATGTTCCAAAATATTTTGGATAAATTTTCAATAATGAAAATTCATCAGTCGTAAACTCAACATTATCACCTTCTGTTAATATCGATATATCAACTGTATTACTAAGGGTGATTGATGTATCAGTTTCAGAATATCCAAAAGACTAAACTTTTGTTTGATCTACTCCTGATACATTAAAGACATAAATTTTATTACCCGTTTTTACAAGATCAAACTACTACTTCTTTGTAATATGTGATGTTTTTTCAGGAGTTCCAAAAAGATTAATAAATTCGGAAAATCCAACTTTGTGTAACCCTTTTGGTCCTTTGTCAGAATACATAATTAGCTAAAATGGTGATACATCCAATTCAATTGGTTTTATTTCCTCAACTATACTTTTATCTTCTTCATTAAAATACACATACTATGATTTTTTCCTTATGTCTTCAAAAGCCATACAAATTCCCCCTTTTATCATATGTAATTTAATTTTATATTTAAAATTTGTAACAAGTGTGTAAAAATGGTTTTTGTAGATAAATTAGTCTGTTATTGTTCATTATTAAGTTTACATTGAAGCATTCAATCTATGATAATTTCTAAACTTGCAAATTCTTATCTATTTGATATAGAGTAAAAATATTATGGAAGGGAGATGGAATTATTATACTCAAAAATCTTTATTATGATAAAAAATCTAAAAAGTTTATAATTGAGACTAACAATAATGACTATAAAGTGTTTAAAATACAAAAAAATTCTTTCTATATTGAGAAAGAGGAATTTAAATCTTATTTGGAAAATTTTGTCCTTGAATTGGAAAAGAAAGGAATTAAGAGGGATATTATTAAAAGTAGTATTCATATTGAAAAAACAAATTTTAAAACATTGGAAAATAAGGAAGTAATTAAAGTTGTTGTTGATGATGAAACTATTCTTGATAGTTTGATGGATTATATTACTAATAATAATCCATTATCCATTCTTGGAGATTTTATAAAGGAAAAAGGATTGTTTGTATTCGAAAAAAATATTAGTTTTAAGAGAAGATATTGGTTTATAGATATAGAGGTTCTTACTGTTGATTTAAAAGAGAGGGATAATACTCCATTAAACCCACTTCAGCCAATCATTTCTATCCAATTGTTTGATTCCGAAACACAAAAATATATTATTCTCTTAAATAATGAAATTCAAAAAATTGATATTAATTTGATTTCTAAATCCACCAAAAAACTTGGTGATAAATTTTATTCGTTTGAGAAAAATGGTAATGAAATAATTATTTCTATTGATGAAAATGAATTTGAAATGTTAAAAACTTTTCTTAAAATATTCAAAAAATATAAGCCATCTATAATATTGGGATGGTTTTCCAATATGTATGATATTCCTTATATTGTTAGAAGAATGGAACTATATGATTTGTTTAAAGAATGGAAAATTAACAATGAGATGTTAAATAAAGAAATTAATAATACCCCACATTTTAAAATATTTTCTGATTCTGGAAAAGAATTAAAATATTTTTTAAATGTTCCTATGGTATCGTTTATCGATTATAAGGAATTATATGAAAAGTTTATGTCAACTACTCCAGAATCTTGGAGTTTAGATTATGTATCTAAATTAGTATTAGGTTCTGATGGTGGTAAAAAAGAACTGGGATTTATGCAATTTGATAAAAATATAGAACAATTTTTTGATTATATCTATCGTGATGTTGAACTTTTGTATTTAATGGAACAAAAATTACAATTAATAGAGTTACTTGTTTCATTTAATGATATTGTTCCAATTCCAATACATGAGTTAATGAAATCAATTTCTACTGTTGAAGGATATTTAAATCGATATGCGTTTGAAAGAAATATATTATTACCATATAAGAAAAAAGGTGGTTCTGATATATCAGAAGATACTTTTGAAGGAGCGTTTGTTTTTCAACCAGAAAATAAAATTTATGATAATGTCGTAGTTTTTGACTTCGCGTCTCTATATCCTAATTTAATTAGAACATTTAATATTTCATTTGAAACATTATTAACATTAACTAAAGATAAGGTATTAACACCAGATATTTTACAAAATCATCTTGAAGTGAATTTTAAATCAATTTCTAAAAATAGTAAAAACAAACCCATGTATATAGATATGAATACAATTCTTGATGAAAAAACAAGACACAAAAAACAGGTATTTTTTCTTCAAAAACCTTCTCTTATTAAAGGAATGATTGATAATATTTTGGAACTAAGATTTCATTATAAACAACAATATAAACAGACAAATTCAATTTCAGACTATAATAAACAATTAAATTATAAAATTCTCGCTAATTCTATATATGGTGTATTTGGAACTAAATATTTTACATTCTATAATCCATTAATTTCCGCGAGTATTACTGGTAGTGGTAGATATATAATTGGTAAATTAATTGAAAAAATAGATGGGTTGAAGTTATCTATTAATAATTATGATATTACACTAAAACCTGTTTATGGTGATACAGATAGTATCTTCATATCATATAATACCAATCAAACATTAGATGAGAATACAATTCTTCAAATATCAGAACATATAAGGGAACAGTTAAATCGTATAGTTTATGAAATTATAGAACACGCGTTTGTTAATTGGGATAAAGAAGAGATTGAAAAACAAATTACATTAAAGTTAGAAATTGATAAGATTTTTAAAAAAGTTAAATTTTTTGGTGTTAAAAAACGTTATTATGGTTTAGATTTTAATAATAATCCGATTTATAAAGGTGTGGATTTAGCGCGTAGTGATGCGTCTAACTTTATGAAAAAGTGGTTAAAACAATTATTTGATTATTTCTTATTGGAAATTGGTGATAATATCCAAATGAAAAAAGATGAGATTAAACAAAAGTTCTGGGAAATCTATAATGATTTAAAAAATAGTTCACTACTAGATATTGGTGAATCAAAAACATTTACCAGTTTAAATTATAAAGTATTACCATATCATGTAAGAGGATTAAAGTTATATCGTACTATTTTTGGAATTGATGAAACAATATATTTAAACCAAAAAATTGTAGTTATACCAATAATAATTAAAGATAATTATGAATATTTTAATGAAGTGAAAGAAATTTTTAATGAAAAAAGAAAACAAATTAAAGAAATATCTGGATATTTATCATTTCCATATGATGAAAAAATTAGTTTAGAAATAGAAAATTATATTAATAATACAAATGGAATAAGTATAGATTATTATCATATATTATCTGCATTACTTAAACGTATTTCTTTTGGAGTAGATGATATAATTCAAGAATTTTTACTTGAAATACAAGGTGAGGAAAATAAAAATCTAATATTCAATTTATTTAACTTAGTCGGAGGTGTGAATGGATGAAATTTATTGTAGTTTCAGATATACATTTAACACAACATGATGGATTTCCAAAACAAAATAATATCTCAGAAAGGAGTTTGTTGTTATTAAAAAACTTTGTTAATATTGTTAAACATAATGAATCAGATGAGTTAATTTTATTGGTAGTGGGAGATTGGTTTGATAATATTAATAAACTTCATAGTATTGATTTACAAATAACTAATATGATTTTTAAATTATTTAAAAAAGTAATATTTATAAATGGAAATCACGATTTATATTCCTCACACTCTTCAAATAATTTTCAAATTTCAAGTGGTGATATCTTATCTTCAAATAAACAAGTAACATATTTTAATGATATAAAATTGATTAATGTTGGTTCTGATTATTTTTGGTTACTTCCATATAAAACAGATACCCAGGAAGTTTTACCTAAAATAGAATTCCAATTGAAATCATTATTACAATCAAAAACATATAATAATAGTTCAAAACATTATTTTTTTAGTCACTTATCAATTGATGAAATAGAAAAAACATTTTTTAACCATGAAAAAGAATATTTTAAATATACTGATTTTGTAAAATTAATGACTAATTATAAAATTGATTTTGAATTTTTCCAAGGTCATTACCATCTTAAATCATCTGAAAATATAATACAAGATAAAAGATTTCATATAATTTCCACGTTTCCAAAAAACTTTAGTGATGTTGTAAAAAGTTTAAATAATTTTAGTAATTTTGGATATTATGAAATTGATACAGTAACTAAAGATTTTTATTTTAAAGAATTTGAAGAGGTATTTATTTTTTATGAAATGGAATATAGTGAAAATAATATTTCTGATATTATAAATTTTTTAAAATCACATAGTAATTATTATGTATTTTTAAAATTAGTGGTTAATGAATTAAATGAAGACAAATTGTTTCAAATTGAAAATCTTAAATCATATGTGAAAAGAATCCAAATTGTTAATAAATATACTAAGTCAGGTGGAATACTTGAAAATCAAAACGAGGAAATATTAGAAACTACAAATATGATTATGAATATATATCAATATTTAATAGACTATATTAAAACTGTATCCAATTTGAGTGATGAATATAAAAATAAAATTATATCATCAATTATACAAATTGAACGAGAGATGGAACAATTAGAAAGGGGTGAAATATAAATGATAAATTTAAGTAAGGTTCAAGATTTTTATCGTGATAACCAATTAAATTTAGTATCTGTGTAGTATATAACCACTGTAATGTCTTATTTTAATTTTTTGAATTTTGAAAATAATATTCAACAAATTCAATTGATTTTTTAGAATGAAAAAAATGAAATATTTACATTATATTTATTAATGAACAAAATTAAAAAAATCTATGATTATTTAAATACACCACGATTTGGAAAAGATAATTTTGATAACATATTATTATAGATTTAGGTTAATAAATTATCAGTTGATGAAATTTTAAAATATATGTTTCTTGATTTAAATCATTTTTATGAAGAATCTAAAGAATATGATATAGATGACAAATTTAAAAATTTAGATGAAAATACCATATATAGTCGTACGTTTTTATTTGAAAAAGTTTTAAATAATAAAGAAATTGGTTATTTGGATTTAACCTATATGATAGGTCTTGAAAATATTAATGATATTAATAACACATTTCAAGTATCATAGAAAAAATATAATATATTAAGTATAATATCAAATTATTTGAAAGAAATTATTAATTCTGAGTTAGTATTTATTAATGTTAATACAAAAAAAGGAGAAAATATATATTATTCGGTTTTAGAAAATAAAATTAAAATCTTTATTGAAATTTTTCCAACTTTGTTATTATCAAACTATTTATTATCATTAAATACTTCTATTGTTAATAGTAATGAATTATCAAATAATTAGATTATTAAAATTTCGGAAATAGGATTTAATTTGGAAATAATTAAAAATAAATAGATTGATTATATTAAAAATGTAAAATCAAAATAATTTGCAACTCAGTATATATTTTTTAATGACTTTGGAAAAAGGAGGATGGATAAGTATGGGTATAAAAGAGTTTGATTTATTAAAAAGAATTCAGGAGTTACAACAATCACAACAAAGTGGTAATAGTGGATCACAGGAGTATTTATATGATGGTATTGTAAGTATATCTAACTCTATTGTTATTACTAAGAAGGATAAAACCAAAGAAATAGTAGATAGTTTAAAATTTTTTGTTTTAAACATTGGAGAGGTTTTTTATAGAGTTAAAAGATTAAAACAGTTTTTCTCTACTCATTATAATATCAACTATGAAGTGTTTAAATCATCATTAGATGAATATGAACAGGAAATTTTAGGTCGTTATTTTGGAAAAAAGAGAAAACTTATCAAAGATGGATATAAAATCTCAAAAGAAGATAGTATTTTTGTGTCTGAACGATTAATTATTCCAATTTTAGATACAACTAAAAAGAAATATATACTTACTATTGATAATAGTAAAATTATAAAAGAGTTATCTAATCTGTTTGTAGAAATTATTCATAATGAATATAAAATATTATTGGACAAGGAAACAAAAGATACATCAAAAGGTATATCGTTATTTACAATAACAAATACAGATGAGGGATTAAAACTAACTTATAAAGTAGTAAAATTAAGTGGAACAGTTGACGATGTTCTTGAAGATATATATGACTTTAATTATGAAAAATTATCAAATGATTTGGAAAAATTTGTTTTAAGTAGTAAAGTATATACTGAAAATAAAATAAATGAAATAAAACGAGATATTATAAATAAAATGAGAAGTTTTGTGGAAAAATATGACGATGAAAATTCGGAGGTTGTATCAAATATTGTAACAAGTATTAATAATAAGAGTACATCCAAATCTATAGATACAAATACCATTAATAAAAAAGTACAACAAAAAACAAATAAATCTAATAATATAATAAATGTAGATGATGTATTAAGTGAGTTAACATCTAATATTAATACAAATGATGAAACAATAAATATAGATGATTTATTGTCCGATGAAGAATCTGATATTCCATTTTAATATAAGGAGGTAGATTAATTAATATGGTGGTTAAAACTATTAAAAAAGATGATGTAAAGTATGAAAACATCGATTGGATAGGTAAAACTATATCCATTAAAAATAAAACCTATAGATTAAGTGATTTTGTTTCTGAATTGGTATCTATAAATAAAGCTGATATTTTATTACAATTAAAAAATGAACTATATTTTATGTTGAGATTATATGGTCTTAATGGATATGATATATATAATTATTTAATTAATATAGGATTTCCAAAAGATTTATTATCGTAAAATTAATAAAATAATAGGAGGAGGGAAAAGTATGGCGAAAAAAAAGAAATCAACGGAAACAAGTAATTCTACTAATTCTATAATAGAATATTATAAAAATATTTTAACGGAAAAAGTTCCAGACGCGTTGGAAAGTAAAACCATGGATGATACATACTCATCTGGATATATATTGTATGATGAAATAGTAGGTGGAATACCAAAAGGAAGAATAATTAATATTGCGTCTGAACCTGGAGCGGGTAAAACAACATTTGCAGTCAATTTAATCTCTAATTTAATAAAACTATATGATAATATAATTGTAGTATATATTGATACTGAAGGTTCTATGAGTTATAGAAGATTAAAAGAATTGGGTGTAGATATTGATAATGAAAAATTACTTTATTTACAACCTAAAACATTAGAATCAGCGTACGCGTCTATGATTACAATCTTAAAAGAAAAGAAAGAAATGAATCATGATAAGGAAATTGTATTTTGTTTCGATTCTATTACCGCTACCCCATCCCAACAAGAATTATTGTCGTTCGAAGATACCGATAATGTATCTAATCAAATAGGATTTAGAGCGAGAGTAAATTCCAAAACATTACCAGTATTAAATTCATTACTCAATCAAACCAACTCAACTTTCATAATGATTAATCAATTAAGAAAAAATATTAATATGGGATTTAATAGTTTCATGGGACCACAAGAAGAAATAGTTGGTGGATTATCTCTATTATATTATTCATCTCAGGATATAAGATTGACAGTAAAAAGTAAATTTAAGAATCTATTTGAATCTCAAGATGTATTAGGAAAAGTAGTATATTTTAAAGCAAAGAAAAACAGATTACTCTCCCCACTTATTGAGTTTCCAATGGTGTTAAATTATCAAAAAGGGTTTGATAATGTATTGTCATTATTTGTTTTTCTACAAGACCTAAATAAAGAAGATTTTAAACAAGTTGATTTGGATGGTACATTTTATACATCTGGTCCTGTATTTAGAATTGTAGATATTAAGACTAATGAAGAAGTTTCTTTTAAATCAAGTGAGTTTGTTGAAAAATATAATAATGATGAAAAATTTAGAAAAGCAGTTAATAGACTGGTGATTACATTAATTAGAAGATTATATAAAAAATATCCTGATGATTATATCTATGATGAGGAACAAGAAAAATTGGAAATTTTAGATAATAAAAAGTCTTATCATGAAGATGATATAGATGAAATTCTAAATGATTAAAAGGAGTGATAACTATTAACCTCGATATTGTGTTAAGTAATATTGAAGAGTTATATAATGAATATGATAAAATAACAGATTTAAAAAGAAATATAGATAAAACAAGTGAATTTCTTTAGAAAATAGACTAGGAAATTGAACAAGTGTTAGAAGATATGAAAAATAAAGAGGGTAAATTATAGAGATTAAATTTATTAACACAAATAAAAAACCAATTAACTCAATCATATAAGGATATGATATCACAATATATGGATATTATTAAACAAAAAATGGAAGTAAATAAATTTTTAGTAAATAGATTTACTTCACAAGAACAAACTAATATACTTGATAATTCTACAGTCGAACAATAGTATAAGGAAATTTTTGATATATTAGATAATATTTAGAGACGTGATAGAAGTAAATAGGAAATTATACACTATATAATGAAAGAAATGGGTGAATATTTTGAAGAAAAGAGTAAACTTAATTTAGAGAATAAATAATTTTGTAAACTTAATAATGTAATAAATAATTAATTGTTAACTAAGAAGGGAGAGATAAAAATGTCTGTAGTCAACTTTACGTTTATTTTTAAAAGTGGAAAAGTTTCTAAAATAACTGTAACACTATCGGAAGAAGTTCTAAGGGAAATAGAAGAAAATATTTCAAAGTTACAAGGGAAAATTAAATTGGAATCATCTAATAATGGAGTATTTGTAGTGGATTTAAGTGATTGTTCAGCGGTTGAATATTTTAAACATAAAAAGTAAGTTAAATAGATTATAGGGAGGTAGAATATATGAAATTAAGAATTACAAATGAAACTTATCCAACCAAGAGTGTTATTGTTCCAAGTAGAAATAAGTTTTATGGATTGGATGAAACATTTCAATTTGAGGTAAGAAGTATGACAGTACAAGAACAAAAAGCGTTACTAGCTATGAACGCGAATAATGTTGACGATACAATATTGAAAATAGTTAGATCGTGTATTACTAATATTGATGTTGGTCAACTTGATTTGTTAATTATGGATAGAGACTATTTGTTATATGAAATAAGACAAATTACATATGGTTCTGATATGACAATAGATTATACTTGTACTAATTGTGGTGAAAAAAATGATGTAGTAGTTAATTTATCAATGTTGGATATAAAATATATCGAGGAACCAAGTGAAACTGTATTGGAAAAAATGAAATATATTTCTAAATCACTTATTGATGATGAAACAGGACATCCAGTTGAAATTCAATTTTTCTTCCCAACTGTAAAAAGTGTAAAAGAAATGAACATGTTAATGAAATCAAAGAAAAATAGTAAAGATATGATGATATATTCATCAATTGTTTCAAGTATTATGTCTATAAATGGTGAACCAGTACCACTACAAACTAAAAAAGATTTATTGGATTTGTTTATGAATTTACCCGCTAGTGAAATAACTGAAATGACCAAAATTTTAAAACATGATTATGGTGTCCAACAAACAATAGTACATGAATGTTCAAATTGTGGAACTGAAAATGAAGTAACAGTATTAAATGTAGACTTCTTTTTTCCTACTAAATGAGGAAAATTAGAATGAATGTTTGAAACAGTATAATGATTTAATTGAAATGCAAACTTATTTATAGTATCTATCTCATATACCTTTTAGTGATACAAATAAAATGATATATGGGGAATTTATACAAACATATAAATAGTTAATTGAAATTAAGAAGAGAGAAGAAGAGGAAATGAAAAAACAAGAATAGAAACAACAAAGATAGATTAACAAGTAGTCGTCTACACCAAATATTGGACATGGTGGAAAGTTATCAAACTTAAATTTTGGTGGGTGATATAATTGATATTTACAAATCCTATTAAAGAATTAAGAAAAAGAATAAAAGATAAAATTGTTTCAAGTACTAGTGTATATAAACAAAATACATATCATTCAACTAGAGAAGAATTACATAGAAGTTTAGGACAAATATTTAGTGTGAAAAAAAGATTGTCTATTCTAAAAAAATAATTTCAATAGATTTTGGGGAGGTGTTTTATGATGGCAAAAAATAAAAAAGATATACTTAGGGAAATGTTTAAAAGTCTTTTGGAAGGTATAACAAAAGAAGAACTTGATGAATTGGTAAACTCAGTAGAAAATGAAGAGGATGTTGATACACCAGATATATCTGATGTAAGTGATAAATTAGATGAACATGAAGAAAATGAAGAAGCTACATTCGATGAAATACTTAAAAAACTTGATATGATAATTGATAAACTCGAAGAACTTTCTCAAAAAGAAGATGATGAAAGTGTAGAACAAGAGGAAGTAGAAACTGAAGAAGATGAAGAAACACCAGAAGAAATTGATGTTGATGAAGTTGTTGAAAGACTTAAAAAGAAACTCAGAGAAAGAAGAATAAGAGAAAGTAAAAATAAAAAACAACTCAATGAAACAGAACAAATTAAAAATATTAAAAGAAAACTTATGGAAAAAAGAATGAGAAAAAGACTTATAGAAAAACTTAGAAAACAAATGCTTGAAGAGAGAAAATTGCAAAATAGAGAAAGACCAAATAGATTTGAAAAATAATAATTATGTTTCTAATTAACCTTTTAACTTATGTTGTGCAAGAAGTCTACATCTTCTAAAGATGTAGATGAATTGCACTTGAAAAAATTTCAGTTTTGGTGTATACTATTCTTAGTAGGGCTGGAACGGTCCGAATTTACGCCTGTGGAGATCGCTAGTAAGTGGTCGATGAAACAGGAAGCTATCACTTCTATAAGTGAGTAGCAGTTCATTTGAAAAAAGATATAAATAAATACATAAACTATAAAGCCCCGTGAAATATCGGGGCTTTTTTGCAAAACACAATATATTTATTAATGAATAAACAAAAATAAAACTGGGGAGGTGTGATAATATGTATAAAAGATTTGATTTTGATTTCTTTAATGATTTTACTGATGAAATTGAAAGAATGACTGAAAAAATTAAAAAGAATATTCTTAAAAATATTCCAATAGGAGGGGATGATTCTATGAGGGTAAATATGTATAAAAAAGAAATAAAAGATGGTGGTTGTGAATATATTCTATTTGTTTAGGTTCCGTTCATAAAAAAAGAAGATATTGAAATTTATCAAGTAGATGAAAATACAATTGAGATTTCATAGAATGTAAAAGATGATGTATTCAAAGAAGTTAAAGATAATTATGAATTAACATATCAAGAATTTGTACTGGGAAATAGAACATTCAAACGACAATTTACAATAGGTAATAATCCGATAAAAGAAATAAAATAGACAATGTTGGATAATGGAATACTAATGATTAAAATATTAACTGAAAAAGAACAGGAAAGAAAGAAAAAAATAATACTTGGTTAATAAAAACAAAAAAAGAGGGACCCTAAAACGGGTCCCTTAATGTTAATTTATTATATACTACTCGTTAATTCATTTTTAATAGTATCAACAGTCTATGTTACATCAGATACTGTCCAATAATCATACGCAAATGTTATATCTGTTGTAATTGGTTCAGTTGAATCATAAGCTAACTATAATCCATTTACAGTGGTTGGGAACTAACCAAAAAATGTATATTGTTTAGCGGCAGGTAGATTAGTAGTAGAACCTAGTGAAGTTTCTAAAATATTACTATAATGAGTTACACGTATCGCGAATTTATATATATTTTGTTCCTAAATCACATTATATACAGGATTAATTATATACTAATAAATATAATACTTAAAAATTTGTTTAATAAGAGTTCCAAATGGTTCTATAAATGAAATGGAAATAGTATCAAATGATTGTCTAACTGACTAATATCTATAAGAAATGAATGGAGTTCTAAATTCTTGAGCGTCAGGAGCGGTTCTTTCGGGAATTCCACTCACACTTTTAACATATTTCTTAAGTGATTCCAATTCAAAATCTGAAATTGAATAAACAGTGGAAACATTAGTAGGTGTAGATATTGAATTCAATTGGGTAACAATAGCAGTAATCTAATTTGTTAAAGAACTCTTTTCATTATCTATAAATTCAACCTAAAAAATATTACTTCTTAAACCAGAATTAACAACTCTTTCACCAGCGGTATTACTAGAAGTAGTAATTGACTATTTATTAGTAGTAGTATTTATTGTTTGTTTAAGAATTTCAATCATAATTTATCACCCCTTTGAAATCATATCGCAACTAAATGTGGTAATTTTAAATTATTAATGACTTCTTCAAGATAATCATATCTAAATACTATATCTCTATTCAGTAATTCTGTAGTAGAATAATCCAAATCATTACCCTAGATTGATGTTGGGTACTAATTAACAAATCTATAAATTCCAATAGTAAATGTATTTGTTGTATTAGAACCAGTATACCATTTTTGAACGTGTTCCACAACTAATGATTTCTATTTATATTTTTTTGGAATTATATATCCATAACTTTCATAATCATAAACTAATTTTATCCATTTCTCAAATATATCTCTATATAAAAATGTACTTTGTTCTACAACACTAACTGTAACTTCTTCTCCAAACGTAATAGAACTCTACTATTTTAGGTTAAATGATACATTTGGTATTTCTAAAGTTTCAACTGATATATCTGGTAATGTTATAGATGTCTAATCGAGTAAATGTAATACTATATTATTAGTTGTTGTTTCTTTTAGATTAGAAGGTAAATTATTAAATCCTAACGTACTAATTAAATCACTATTATTTGTGGTATCAAATATAATATATACTTTAAATAAATTCTAAAATGATGGTGCAAAATTTTCATTAAATACAGTTTGAGTAACTGGTAGTGACATAATTTTCAACCCCCTTTGTAATTGTTCAATTTTAAGTTCTATAATTCATCAATATTTTTAACCTTTACTTATTATTATGACTAATTTGTCACATTTTATTAACCTAGTTTTTACATTTAACTACTAATATCGTTAGTAAAATAATCAAATACAAATGTGACATTGGTAATATAAATATTAACATCTTCTAGATTTGGAGAACTATTTAATGAAATTTTGGTTGGTATACAATTATAAAATGTTATAGTTTCTATATTTGTTATAGATTTTGATTCTATATCGTCAACAGTTTTAAATATTGAAATAGATATATCATTAAACATATATTTTGTTTTAAATTTTATGGTTTTATCTTTAATTTTATTTCTTATTAAACTAAATGTTTTATAAATGGGTAGATTTAAAGTTTCATAGAACTAAATTGTAATTTCATTAGATGATATATTTAACGTATCCACTGATTTAAAGTCGTTAACAGATAATTGGATATTACCAAAATTGATATTCATTACCTATAAACTTAATAAATTTTCAAAGGATAAAGACTTTAAATAACTGTAGATATCATTAATTATCTTTATATCCGATGTTTTATTAACTATCGTTTTATAATTTTCATTATATAATGAAGATGGAGTAAAATTTACAATAAAATTTGATTTGACAAATATTTCTTTTAAGTATGATAACCATATAGACATAGGTGTATCATCTGGTGATACTATACCTTCTCCAAATGCTTGATCCATAATTATCACCCCAATATTTCAAATTCAAAATATTTATATGTCTACTAAGTTTCTATAATATATAATTCCTTATTGCCATACTCGAATGAATATTCATTTAATCCTGTAAATATTAATCCATAATATCTTATTGATAGATGTTCTATATATACTGTTGTATCAGGTGATTGCAATATATTTGATAAGATTGTAATTTTCATTTGAATATCATCACTAGGTATATTTCTAGTTAAATTTAATCCCTGATGATAATAACTCATAATAGATTTTAATATATTTGTAATTGTATAATTAGAATCTTCTACAAATCTAATTGTAAGTTCCCCATTGGTTTGAATATTATTAATATTAATTAAATTGATTTTATAATCATTAAATAGTGATATTTCTTGTGGTGAAAAATTTATTTCTACAAGTGGTGATATTTCAATTATTCTATCAGTGACCGAATTTAAATCTGTAATATATTTAAATATATTTTCATCTTTATTATTATAAGTAAATGATACTAAATATTTTTGATTAAATACTGGTAGTATATTTTCAAAATATTGTGTTTTATCCTTAATGTAAGTGTTGAAATCAGTATAAGAAGACATATTTAACCACTCCTTTCATCAATTAAGTTTATAGTATTTAAAATTGCAATTATCTTACCATTTAATATTGATAGATTTACTAAAGAAAGGAGGAACGAGATGAAATTAAATAAATTAAAAATTAAAAATATTACTAGTTATGTTGGTTCTAATGTAATTGATTTATCTAATATGAAATATAAAAATTTTGTAATTCTCAATGGTCGAATAGTTAATGATGTAAATACTAATGGTAGTGGTAAAAGTTCTATTATATATTCCATTCTAGTGTCACTTGGATTGTTGTCAAATTTTAAATCCCTTCAATCATTAACTACAGATGAAGATTCAGAAATTGAATTGGAATTGAAAGATGATAACTCATATCAAATTACTATACAACGTATATTTGGTAAAAAGAAAAGTATTCTTAAAATAGATTCTAATAATGAAAATGATTTATTATTTTTGAAAATTAAAGATAATACAGAGTTTCTCCAAAATAAATTAAATATTGATAATAATTTTTTATTAACCCATGTCTTTACACCATCTAATGAATCTATTTATGATTTATCATCATCTCAATTATTTGATTTGTTGGAAAGATTATTTAAGATTGATGAAATGGATAATTTAAATAATTACTTAAAAGATAAAATTAAATCAATTAAAAATGAAATAACTTTAAAGGAAAATAAAATTTCAACAAATGAAAATTTGATTAATACTTTCCTTAAAAAGAATATTGAGGAATATAGACAAAAATTAAATAATATTGATATTAATCAGTCTATTGAATCTACTAAACAAAAAATTCAGTCTAAAATTAATGAAATTCAAGAATATATTTCCAATTTGAAAAAAGTTAAACTTAATTTTACAATCGATGAAGTATTAAATAATCATAGTATTATACCAGATTTAATTAAAACACTTAAGGAATTAACCAAAGAAATAGAAACACAGTCTAATACAATTCAAAAAGAAATTAATAATTTAACATCAAATGAAAAACATTATAAAAATATAATTAAAGAATATTCAAATTTAAAATCTTTAAATGTATGTCCCGTTTGTAAACAGACAATTACCAATGAAACAAAGCTAAATTATGAAAATTTTATTGTTGAACATACAAACAAATTAAATAATATAGTTAAACAAAGACAGTCTTTAAATAAAGAATATGAAAAATATATTGAAGATTATAAAATTCTTTTAAAATTACAATCTGAGTTTAATGTATTACAATCATTAATAAGTGAATTATCTAATGTAATAAAAAATAAAGTTGAAACACAACAAATAATAGAGTTTGAAATTAAGAAAAATGAAGAAAAAATAAATGAGGTTACTTTAGAAAATGATAAGTTAAAAAAAGATATCATTACATTAAATGAAAATTTAGATATTATGGAATTTCTATTTGATATTACAAAAAAGAAATCCGAAATAAGACAAAAATATATTTTTAACTTTATAGAACAATTAAAATTCGCTTCATCTGAATTTCAATCTATATTAAATGAAAATGAAATATTTGATATACAATTAGATAGTGGAAATCAAATATTATTTGGAATTAAACGTAATGATATATTAATTCCTTTTAAGTTACTATCAAATGGTGAAAGAAAAAAAACGTCTATTATTTTAATTTTTACAATTCTAAAAATTCTTAATCTTACTAATAATGAATCAAAATTAAAATTACTTATTTTTGATGATTTCTTTAACGGTTTGGATAATAATAATATTTATAAAATTCTAAACTTAATGTATGAGTTTTCAGTTAAATATGATTACCAAATTTTAATTAGTAATAATAATATTGAAAAGGTAGATTTTCCTTGTGTTGTAGTAGATATTATTAAAGATGAAAATGGTATTTCATATATTGAGTCTATTAATGATAGTGAATTTATTTAATTTTATTTTGAGGGAGGTATTATTTATGGGAGAAGAACTTAAAAAGGGAAAGATGTATATTACTATTCCGTAGTACGATGGTACAATTAATACATTTTTGTAGATTGAGTTAATTAAGTAGAGACAACTAATACATATTGATGAAAGGTACAAAAATCTTGACTTTGTAGTGGAAATTATTAATTTTGAATCACTTATTACGCGATAGAGAAACACTCAGTTTAAACAATTTCTAAACAGTGATTGTGATGTATGGTTAATGATTGATAGTGATATTGTTATATCATAGGAAGATATTCTAAATATGTATTATAAAGTGAAACAATATAATGTGGTATAGTATCCATATAGAATTAAAGATCCAAACAATGTTAAAATTGTGGTTACTGGATTTAAAAAATTGGAGTATCCAATGTAGGTAGTAGAACAAGCGGGAACTGGAATATTTGCTATCTCAAAAGAAGTATAGTTAAAAATACAGAAGTATTAGAAAAATAATGATTTAACTTATGTAATGGATGTTAATAGTACAGATGAATATTATGACGTTTTCCAATAGAAGATTGGTAGAATTGATACTCAAAATTTAAGAACATATTTGTCCGAAGATTGGTTCTTTTGTAAAATATTAGAAACGATTGGTTATGATGTTTATCTTGATTTAAGTGTTACTACTCACCATATTACAAAGAATTTCTGGTTCACATATTCTCCTGAATTATTAAATTTGGTTGGTAACAATACTCAAGATAATACTTAGGATACTACTCAAAATATACAACAAGAAACTGAACAAACTGATAAATTAGAAAATTAATGAGAGTCACAATTGTATACAAAAATTCGACACTTGTCACATAGTCACAAGGAAGTCACACCTCTTTGGGTGTGGCTTTTTCTTTTTAACTTAATTATAAGGGGGTGTTGATAATGGTTACCCAAAGAAAATTTCCTAATAATCCAAAAGTTCTACCAAAATATATTCTTTCCATTTTAAATTTATATTTTCCAAATTATACACTTAAAAATAAAAATTATATTGTTAATCAAATATTTCCTCAAATTCAAATTACCGATGATATACTTGAATTAAATATAAAAAATGACAAAACACAATAGTCTTATAACTTAGTTGTTCCTTATGGATTTATGTTACATCCCAGATTTTTAGAAAGACTAGTCAAGGTTGTAGATACTTTGTGGAATACCTTTAATATTAAACTAGTCATTACAGATACATTGAGAGATACTAATGAACAATTAAATATTAATAAGAGTGATTCAAATGTAGTTAAAGGAAAATCACCAACAATTTCACCACATAATATTGGATTATAGGTGGATTTCAATCCAATTATTATTCAAAATGGAAAAGATATTGTAATAACTTCTAAGATGAAGGTAAAAACTTGGACAATATTGTAGGAAACATTGAATAAATATGGATTAAAATGGGGAGGAGATTTTGTTTCAATGTATGATCCAGTTCATACTCAACATCCTTATTCATATTCACTAATAGAGTAGATTAAATAGAATAATATAAAATCAATTACTAAATTTGTAGATATGATTAATAAAGAACCAATTGTATCATTTAGAGAAACCAATTTGAAAAATAGAGTATAACAAAAAGGGGCTTTTAAGCCCCTTTTATTATTGTTGTTCCTACTCATTGTTTTGTTTATTGTTTACATGTAAACTATCAATATACTATATATCTTCTGGTGATACAATATTTTTCTAAAGAAGTTTATGTTTTAAGTTATTATACTAAAGTTTAACGTTTTCTAAATCTTCTTGAAGTTCTACATCTTGAATAGATTCTATAAATTTAACACCCATATTAACAAAAAATACCCCTAAATAGTTAGTAAAATCATTCTATTTCTGTGTACTCATTCTCTTAATCAATATCTAATTTATTGTTTCAACCAACCACGTTACAAATGAATCAGATCTAAGTAAAAACACAAATATAAGTGTTGTAACTATACTACCACCTAAAAAAGACATTAAAAAATTAATTATATTCATATATTAAACACCCCCTTATTATATTTCATCATAAACATAATAAATATTAAACTAACTAGAAATACCCTATTCCTATTCTTTAGTTAATCCAACAATTAAATACAAATATGGTTGATTACCAAATAATCTTTGACCTAATGTGTTTGTTATTGTACTTATATCTGTCATATCAATATTAATTAAAGGATTATCTTTGGTATTATAAACTATACCAGTATTTAAGGGTAACTAATTCTTTTTATCATATGTTAACTAATTTATCTAAGATTCACCCAACCCTTGAGTAACATCAATAATACTCTATGGTATATACTCATTATCAATTTTAAGGTTTACAATAACACCATTATCCATAATAAGATTACCAGATGAATCAGTTTTTCCAGTATCAACATAAACACGTAAATTTTGAATTATTGTATCTCCTATACCATCTGGAATAAACTATAACTTGATCTATTTTCTATAACTGTAATAAACTACATTATCTTCCTATGGAATCTATAATGGAAATTGTAAATCCTAATCATCATTATCCTATAGTTTAAATCTAATAGGTGGAGTAATGACATTAAACACAATATCTGGTATATTAAATTTTGATGTTACATAATTATATACCTCATTGTTTTGAGTAGAAATAAAATTGATTTTTGAAGGATATGATTTACCATTAAAAATATTATTACCATGAAAAATAGCGATTTGAGTTTTTACTCCCATATATTACACACCCCTTCTATTCTATTATTATACTATCATTGTTGATGTTATATTCATTATACCGAATATTAATTGTCTTGTAATTCTCATATTTCTATTCTTTCTCAATACTTGGTGTACTTTATAGTCAATCATTGTTCCATGTGGATAGAAAATATTATGTATTTCTTTTTCTCTATTATCAATTCCCTTAACATTCATATAATGTTTTAATGAAATATTTGGTTCCTCCTACTATTTTTCAAGAGTGATTCCATTTTCTCCAAATTGTGTAATATTAAATCCCTACACTATACCAAATTCTCTCCATTCAAAATTCTACTCATATGGTTCAAAAATCTATTGAACCATAATAAACTCAGGAACAATAAAATCTGTATAAGTTTCTGGGAAATTTAACTCTGAATTTTTCTATATATATGGTAACCATTCAATTACTCTTTCTGGAACAAATTCACCTGTTTTTAATCTTCTCAATATTTCTATTGTATCCATTATAATTGTATTTTCATCTAAATAATATTGTGTTGGAACCACAAAAAAGACTTGAACTGGTTTCCTTAATGAATATGATCCGTAATAATGATTATTTAATGTTGGTGATATTGTGGATATCTCTGGTGTTATATATTGTGTTCTGGAAATTAAAGAATTATGGAAATAAAAATTCTAATCTGTTTCTGGGACATTTAAAGACCTCAATGTTTCATTGAAAATTTTTATAGATGAATATGGTTGTGTAGTTCCTCTAGCTACAGTAAATCCATATTCATTATATTCAAAACCCCAGTTTGATGTTTTATCCCATTCAGAATATCCTGTTCCTACTTCCCATGAGTGAATACCCAAATAATTTCCGATTTTATACTCCGAGGTAGAATTTTTAATACTTCTTATTCTTTCAAAAAATATATCATCGGTATCCATATTAAAATATCTATCATATTCAGATTTATCTAAAATACCATTATCAATGAATAATTTCATCTATAAAAGTTTCTAAAACATTTCAGAAATGTCATTTTGTTCTTTTCTAATTTCTACATTCCCAGTATCAACATATTCAATAATGTCTCTATAAAATCCCATAAAAGAACTTTTCTTTTGAAACTCATTCGGTTCTGTCTTAAATGATTGTTTTATTATTTTAGATTTATTATTTTCAAACGTAACATGTTCCATAGTTCCATTGAGTTCCTTATTTACTACTTTTAATTTACCCATGTAAAATTCCCCCTTTTACTATTTAAAAATTTATTAAATCTATTAAAGTAGTCGTTTCATCATCTTCTTCTTCCATTGATTGAAATAATTCTTGTAATTGATCGGGTTCTAAATTTTCTAAACTTTCCTATATATCATTTTCTAAAGTGGTTGTTTCACTTTCAGGTGTAGTCTGCTACTATTGTTGTTGTACTTCTTTTAATAATTCATCCCTTATACCCTGTAATTGTATTGTACTATTCTTACTAATATTTTGTGTCTATGTTTTTACTTCATTATTATCTTTAAGTTTTTGTTGGGTTTTAGATACTTCATTATAAATTTTACTAGAGTCAAAAATATTTTGACTCACCTTATCCAGAGTATCACCAACCCAATCTAATCCTTTTTCCATAGAATTCATACTTTTATCTATTATATTTCCAATTTCATCCACCATATTGGTAACTTTTTTAATCTATTTAAACATTATCCCACCTTCTCAGTTCACTTTTTAAGTTTTATTTATTTTGGTAAAAACGCGAGTATAATCCACTTTTAAGTTTTTAATAATTATTCAAAACTTAAATACAGAAAAATAAACTAAAGAGGTGATATTTAATGAGTACTAGTGATATTATTGATTTATTTATATAGGCGACAAAAGATAAACAATCATTTAAACAATTATAGTCTGAATTAATTGATTATTTTACAAACACACCAGTAAGTATAATAATTTCTAACTTGGAAACATTAATCGAGTTTCTTAATCAGTTAAAAAAGAAAGTCATTACATTTACTATATTATATGATGAAGAATTAACTAATATAATAGATAATATTGATGAATTCCATTTATATCTCAAAAGTATATATACAAAATAGGAGCAAACTATTAAAAATATCACTTATAACAAAACTGAAACAGAAGAAATGGTTACTGAAAATTTAAAAAAATTAACTATCTATACCAATATTTTATTGGAATAGGATGAAGAAAATGTAAAAAATGAGTAGGATCAGGTAACAAAAAATGAAACCCAATCCATTTCTGAATTAGATACTGAAAATCCTACTGACTAGGATGAAAATAAAAATATAGACCAAGAAGTAAATACACCCAACGATAATACTAGTGAACAGTAGAATACAAACGATACATAGATAGTTATAACACCTAATGATATACCAGAAGAAATATCAGATAATAATACGACAACATCACAACCAACAGAAAATATGATATATTATGAATTAACACTAATTGATTTGTTACAATATAATTTTAATCTGGAGTATATTAAACAGTTTATTAAAGATTTAACTAACTTAATAACAATTATTATGAAACTCGAAAAATAGGAAATTGAAAAATTACATTTATAATTGGGGGTTATTTAAAAAAATGATACCAAATAACTCAGTATTGAATAATATATTGTTACCACCATTATATAAATCTTTTTATATTGGAAAAGTAATAGATAATAATGATGAATCTAAAACTGGAAAATTGAAAATTTCGATTCCTGAGTTAACATAGAATGATTAGATTTGGATTAAACCACTATTTAAAAATTTTACACCAATCCCTAAAATTGGTGATTATGTTATAGTAATTAGATTTGGATATTCCATAGAAAATTTATTTTATATACATAATACGTTTATCAAATTAAAAGATTTTGAAACCCAAATAAAAAATATTATAGATTAGAAATCAGTAATTAATAATAATTACGACAATTTTGTATGGTTTGGGTTAATCCCAAATGTTTATATTTCACTATATGATAATAATAAATTTGATTATAAAGGAATTGTTATTAAGACTAATGACCATATAATAATGTTAAAAGATACAAATAATTCTGGTAACTCATTTTTTAGAATTAAAGGTAATCCATATTTAATTCAAGTATTAAATAATACAATGGTTTTACAAACCAAAAGTCCGAATATTGTTTTATTTGGTGATGAAAATAAAATAGAAGTTAATTAGGAAGAAATCCAGTTAAATTCAACAAAAGTGTCAATGAGTTCTATAACTATTACTAATACGGAAACTATTAGAAATATAATTAATGAAGAGTTATCTAAAAGAACTACCCCACCATCTATATCACCTGGAAATAATAGTGATACATATACATCACCTGGAAAACCTGGAAATAATGGTGATATATCTATATCACCTGGAAATAAACAACCAAATAACAATAATAATACACTATTATTAGGTTCTTGGAATACTGATAAATTAAATATTGAATTACTTAAAAATATTCAATTTAATGATATTACATTTACAGGAAATAATTATTCAATCGTATAGAATAGTTCTATAGATTTTCATTCAAATGATTTAAAAATTTCATAGAAAAACAAATTACAAATTGAATAGAATATGTTCATTTTTAAATCTAATGGTGATTTTTTATAGAATTAGAATAATTTTACTTTTATAGGTAATTGTTTTTCTATATCAACTAGTGATTTAAAAATTTCATAGAAAAATACTATATTTACCACTAACTAGTTAAATATCAATACAAAGATAATGTTGGTTAATACAGAACAATAGAATAATGAATATAAAGTTATCAGAAAATCGGATTTAGTGGAAATTGTTAATGGGTATAATAGTATTATAAATACATTACTAGATACATTATCTTCTGTACTATCGGTTGACAAAATTACAACATTTAGTAATGTTTTAATATAGTTGTCAGAATTAAATAGTAAGGTATCTCAATTAGGGTCAACAACAACTTATGTGAGGTGATTATAATGGAATTTGAAACCTTTAAATCTACAATCATTAATTATTTGAAACAAAAATATCCTAATTATGATTATAAAAATAGTTCATAGATTTCATAGTTTGTAGATTAGTTAACATACCTTTAGACATATTTAAATGAAAATATTGAATCATAGTTTAGTGAAGTATTTTATGATAGTTAGAAAGATGTAAACAATCTTAACTCAATTTTATCCCTATATCAATATGATAGACGATATGTATTACCATAGTTTGGATCAATTAATTTATTACTGGATTTATCACAATTCAACAATATTAAATATATTAAATACACTATTAATAATTTGGTATTATCTAATAGAACGGATCCTAGTATAAAATATAGAATTATACATTATGAGGTTAATAATCAAGATTTTATAGAACCTACATCTAATAAAATTTCTATACCAGTGTTTGTTTATCAAACTAATATTGAAACATAGTCCTATCTTGTTACAAACAATGATATTGATATGTTTGAAATTCAACTCCCGAATGAATATTAGAATGTAATTTTTGAATCAATTAAAGGAAATTTGATAGATAAATTTAACAATGTTTATAATTGTTATTTTTAGAAGGATTTTATTGAATTGTTTGAATTTATTAATATTAAAAAGGTTGATGGTGAAGTTTATTTACTTTATTTTAGTGAAAAAAATCAAAGATACTATATTATATAGTAGAATTTCTTTAACAAAAAACGTATTGAGGGAACATTGAATATAGAATATTCTTATTCATTTGGAGAATAGGGGAATGTTCATACAAATCAACTAACAATAGATAGTATAGATATTGATTTAGAAATTTTTACAAATAACGGTATAGTTAATAAAAAAATTACATCTTTTGGTGATATTTTAGTAGATTTAACACATAGTGAGTTTAACAATGGGAAAAACAGGGAAACAATAGATGAATGGATTTAGAATTAGAGATTAAATAGAACATTCGGACGATAGATAACAAGATCAGATTTTAATATGTGGTTTAATTTGTATATACACAATTACTTTTTATCAATTTATGATTATAGTTACTCAATTTCATATGATTATTCATATTTCTCAAATTCTGTTATTATTTACCTTTATTTTTACTCCAATATATCAGAAGAAAGAAAAATTGAATTATTTAATATTATTAAATCGTTTTTTGAACAAATGGTTCCATTTGGTATGTATGTTATTGTAAAAGAGTAGAATACTGTTAAATTATCATTGAATGGAAACATTAGTTATAACAGTTCTATAACAACACAATAGAAACTCCTTTCAGAATTATAGAAAGTACTTTATGAATATAATTCAAAATTTAAATCAAGGGAATTACAAACAATTGAAATCTCAAAAGTGGAATTACAAAAAACAATTTTTTCAAAATTAAATGGTGTTGTTAATGTAGATTTAAAAATTTTCTAGAATAATAAACCACAATAGGATACATTTAAAATTAAATCAAATTCCGTTGTATTTTTTGATGAATTACAAAACTTTATAAATAATATAACATTTATTCAAATTAACCAATGATAATATTCCCAGATAAAAACTTAAAAATAGAATAATATAATAATAAATCTGGGGTGATAAAAATGAGTTATAAAAAAATTCTCATTGAAAATAATGAGGTAGATATTTCCAAAAAGGATAATAAATATAGATAGGTATTTATGTTACTTGATACAGTAAATGATAATTTAAGATATTATCCAAAAGAATAGTATACAAATAATTACCCACAATTAAAACAAAAAATAGAAGAAAGAAGATTGTTAGGTGAATTGGAACATCCATTTACCGATGATGTAAATAGAATATATACTATAAATCTTAAAGAAGTTTAGATTATGATTACCAATCTAGAATTACAAGGAAAAACTGTTTATGGGGAGTTTCAAATTTTAAATACACCAAATGGTGTTATTCTGAAATCATTATTAGACCATAAAGTACAATTAGGTGTATCTCTAAGGGGATTAGGTGACACACAAACAAAAATTATTGAAGGAAAACAAGTGGAGTATGTTATTCCAGATACATTTGAAATTGTTTGTTGGGATGTGGTTCATACTCCTGGTTTCTCAGATTAGAAAATTTTAATGGAAAGTGTTAAACATCTAAAACGTATGGAGAATAAAGGTAAACTTACTAATTTTGAAGAATATATCTTAACTGAATTTGTAAAAAGAATCAAAAGATAATAAATATTACTTATAAAAATAAAACATGGCTTCAACTTCCGAAGCCATGTTTTTTTGTTTAATAAAATTTTTATTGGCGAACAAATTTTATAAATTTAGACTATTAACTATTTAAGAACAGTCAGTAAGAACTCTCGTGACTTTAGTCATGAGATGAATTGCTGGCATATAAAATTGTTGTTCCTACCTAATAAAACCAAATCCCTTGGATTAATTTGCTTGTATCTCTCAGAAACTTGTAAGTAGTTACCCCAAATATCCTGTACATATACCACTGTCCCTACCCCTCAGGACTGTTTAGATATATGCGACAGAGCATGGAGCTTGGGTATAACCCCATGGTGTCATGACCTGTCTAACGTAGCCCCGTCAGTGTATCACTGGTGGCTGAGGGTAGTCAACTAAGGATTTTTCAAGCCTCCGACTTCAGTCGGGGAGTAGTTGACTTATCGGTTTCCCATTTTCATCTTTGGTAATTATTAATCTAATTTCTAATTCCCCAGATGGTATATGTTCCTGTGTTTCTCCAGTATCTAAATTGGTAGTTGTATATACAGTATATTTATTACTAACAATATAGTCAATCTTTACATTTATTGTCTCATTTGATTCTATATTCACATTATGATTATCATCAACCTCAACTTTAATAATATTTTGGACAATTTGAATTTCAGGAGAATCATTTATTATTAATGTACCATTTTCTTCATTTTTAGTTATTAACGTTTCCTCATCCAGTAAATTATCATTATATGTATTCTTTATTGTTACTGACTCTAATAAATTTAAGTTTACTTGTTCACTTATATTTAATTGATTTTCAATTATTGACGATAATGATATATTATTTTCAGATGTTTCATTATCAATAGGATATGTAATAGTATTATTATCATATATTACTCCAAGTTCATACTGATTATTATCATTTGTATTTATTAATGGTGAAATATTAACTACTATATCTTCTTCAGTACTATTAGTTGGTTCAATATACTCAACTGAAATATTTACTGTTTTAGTCTCTATTATTTGAGTTTCATTTGTATTTTGAAGCATTGATGGGGTAATAGTATATTCATTATTTGGTGTTGTAATTATAATCTCATAATACATAATATCCAAATCATCTTTATTTTCAGATGTAATATTATCTTTCTAAACTTCTATTAAATTAAGATTTACCTGAGTATCAGACTATTCAACAGATAAATTATATTCTTCCTCCTTATTTACCTTTGAATATTCTGTACTATTAGCCTATATAACATTTGGTGAATTAATAATAAATGTTGATATACCTTCCTCAGTTTTACTATAAAATCTTATCTTTGTTAATACATATCCTTCTAATGTAAAACTAAAAGATAATTTAAATGTTCTCAACTATTCATCAAATAAATACTCCGAACTATCTTCAAATGATGTCGGGTTTATTAACGCTATATAATCTGTAAATACAAGATTATTTCCTTTTAATAGTGGTTCATCTTCTGGAATAAATTCTGTCAAATCATATTCCACTAATAAACTACCATTTGGTAAATCAAATGTTCCCATTAAATATGATAGGTACTATAATAATTGTTCCCTATTTTCCAAGTATAAAGATACATTTAGGGACTATGTCATAAAACTTTTTTGGATATATAGAAAATATTTGTTTAGTTCCATCGCTTGTAAACCATCATCATTCCAGAGTTTGTTTAATTTACTTCTATCCAATTCATAATTCTAAATATTATAAATAATATAGGGTGGTTTTACTTTTTCTAAAAATTTTCTATATCTATCCAAGTTAAAAAAATACTTTGTAAAAAATTCCTAATATCCCTAGTTAATAATTTTATTTTGTGGTATATTTAAAATTGTAGAAAAATATTTTTGTATTGAACTAAATAATTGAAACATTAATTTATAATTTGGTAACCATCTTTTAGAGAGGGTTTCTTTATCCTATTTCATTAAATATAAAACATTATCTGATGACATATAACCACTCCTTTAATAAAATTAAAAAATAATTTCTTCCGTTTCATTATTATCTACATAATAATCTTTTCTTTTCTTTTTATATGACTTCTTTGTATCCATATCCTCCTCATCATCTTCTTTTAACTCACTCGAACTCACAATATTTCCTGTTTCTATAAAAGTCATTGTATCAAAATTTACTATCATTTCAATACGTATTCCACTCTTACCATGTCTTAGTTTTCCTACATTTAATCGAATAATATTCTGTTGAATTTCCTCTGGACTAGTTTCAAGAATAAAAACACCATCTGATTCCGAGATCTTACCAAATGATTCTGATACATTATCGACTTCAACTATTTTACTTCTATAAACTCCTCTATGTACTTGTGATGGTGTAATAACTATTGTATTGGTTTCTTGTGCTAAATTTTTCAATTGTCTTACCAATCTCATCGTTCTAATTCTTTCCTCCACGTTTTTCTTATACTTCAATAGATCTAAATAATCAACAATTATAATATCAACCTCATTACCCATAGTTTTTATTTTTTCTTTAATCATTTCAGGATTTATTGTTTCCGCGGGTGAAAAAACAACATTTATTTTACCTTTGTATTGGGTAAAAAACTCGGATACTTTATCTGACAAAATATCTTTATACTCTGGTTTTCTAAATTGACTCATTGGTATTTGTGTTATACACGCAAATAATCTTTCCAATGTTTCTTCAACTGAATTTTCAAATGTATAAAACAATATTTTCTTTCCTTGTTCCAAGAAATTTTTTGTTAAATGAATAATAAATGATGATTTACCTTGACCTGTCTTACCAAGAACTAGATAGACTCTTCCTTTTTGTAATCC